>Ga0224555_1002319_pt1 | contig 22814 bp, 16 predicted proteins | sample 714S23034metaG_FD_180687 | JGI IMG/M metagenome (GOLD analysis project Ga0224555, IMG submission 180687) | Peat soil microbial communities from Stordalen Mire, Sweden - 717 S2 30-34 | ecosystem: Environmental > Terrestrial > Soil > Wetlands > Peat | place: Sweden: Norrbotten County, Stordalen...
GGACTCGCCCGCCCCCGCCCATAGGCGCGCCGGGAATGCCCGAACATCGATTACAAAATTTGTCAAAAAAAGGCTTGCGAAAACCCGGAATCAGCCCAAAATCACCCACAGATTATGGTACAGACCCGAAGTTTGAAATCCGCCCGTGGCGCCTTCCGCAACTCGTATTTCTGAAAGCGGCGAGCCAGATCACTCGCTCCTTTTCTGCGAAAGAAATCTCCGAACCAGTTTGCGTTGACCTCGCCTGCTTGCGCCCACGCTATGCCACAACAGTAGCGTCCTCCAAGTCCATGGATCAGACCTATCTGTGGCAAGAATGGAAGTGCGACGATGAAACCTTTGACATTGAACTCTTCAACTCTGATGCGGCATATCTCCACCCCGACACAACTACAATTTCTTCAACAGACGTCTTCTTCTTCAGAGACAACGCCCACATCGACCGCGCCGCCAGCGCATTCGCCTCCAAACTGCGCGAAGTTTTCAAGAACGACACGCTCATCTGGCTTGTCCCTGATTTCCTCAACGACTTTGAACTCGAAGCCATCCGTCGAAACCTTAACGCCCGTTTTCCTAATGCCGAACCGCTCCCGCGTAGTGTCGCGGCCGTCTTTGAGCAGGTTGACTATTCCAAAATCAAAAACGACGGGTTCCCTATCGTAGTCGTTGATACCATTGGCGGCAAAACCTGCGCCACCAAACTCAACGCCCGATTCGACCCTGAACTCAAAAAACGCCTTCCCGAAACCAACGGCTTTTACTGGGAGCGGTGTCCATCGGTAATTATATCGCACAGAGATACAGAGAGCGCAGAGGGAAAGGAATCGCAAAACTACGACATCATCACCGTTGATGGCAAAGGACATTGGCTCGATAGGATTCGGACAGAAAAGCAACATGTCATTGATCCAAACACCCTCAAACGCGACCCGCGCATCGGGCAATTCGCGTTTCGTATCAGCCTGACCAACTCCCCAGTGATTGGCGGCATTCGCCTCCACGCCTTGCAACAACGCGCCGCCGACATACCCCTCTGGCGCGACCAGATTCCCGAGCTCTCAATCCAGGTGATGAAAGACGGACGCTACCAACGTTTCCACCTCGTTTCGCGTGGAACAACCGTCAAACCCATTCGTGGTCTGTCCGTCCCAATCTCCGTTGACGAACACTTCACACTTCCAGCCGGAAGACCATTCTATCAGTTCCCGCTTTTCCAAGGCGAGAACGCTGACGAACTCGGATTCTCGGCCCGTCTTGAGTCACCCACATTCCCGCTCAAGACAGACACCGTATGCCAGCTCAACCTTACCTTTGAATACGGAGCAGACGAACCCTACAAACTTATTTTCGAACCGCTCGATAGATCCTTCCCGCCCGTCCGCGCCACATGGAAGCGCACCGAGGAAATCATTATCACTGATGCCTCCGCTCCGGAATATCCAACCCCTATGACATGGGAGAGACTTCGGCACTTCCCTGATACGAAACGAGGCGGCACGACCAACCTGATTCAAGAGATTGTTTCAACCGAAAGGAATCTATACAAATGGTTACATCGTGGCGACGAAGATGCATGGAACAAGCTCCACAAAAATATTAAAAGCTGGTGCCGTTTCTTATTCTTTTCAGTATGGCGTGATGGACGGTCGATTTCGGATTCAGGATGTCCAACGGAGTGCGCAGATGCTGTCAAATCCTTGCTTACCATGTTCCACCGTGTCGTCACGCTTCCACTTGCAGGGGAGCATGGGATTTCGCAATTCGATGTGATGGTTTTGTTTTGTGCGATACACAAAGATATGCCAGATGAGTGTGTCCAATGGATTACCGAACAAGTTGAAAACGAAGACATTCGTGATCCACGCGCAGTCGGCTTCGCACTCGGAAACGTCTCCACAGACTGGCAGAAGCGTATTTTTCGTAGGCTGGCCTCAAAACCAAGCGTCTCGGCCATCAGTATTTTTGCCTACGCTATTTGGCGTGAACAGCACTTCATCGAAAAATTTACGACATCAGATATAATAGACACGTTGAAAGTGTTGTCGCAACGCCTGGCGAGAATAAACACGGTAAAACCCAATGGCCGTGAAATGAATGACCAGCTAACATGTCGTGACTGGATCCGCGCCACTGCCGAGACACTCGAACTCCTACTCGGATTGTTACGCACCCGCGCCTCGACAAATCCAGAAATCAAAATGCTTTTGCAACCACACCAGAAAATCACCAAGAAACTTGCAAAGCAGGTCGAACGAGTTGCTGAAATTGTCGTGCAATCAAACGTCACACTCTCCTCCCGCGTTCAACTGAACATTAACAAACCCCCTGGTGACCGCACTCCCGACTTGCTTTACGCTTTGCGTCTCTATCTCACCGGCGACGATGGCGCAAATGCTATCCACATCACCAGTGTCTCCGACAACGATAACGACTGAGGACCAGGAACAGACAATGAAACACTATCTGCTCACCTGGTATGGCATCACGGACCTTCGTGCGGCCTTGGGTTTCGAGAAAAGTGATGGTCCCATCTTGAGCGCCTTAACCCAACTTTCGCAACTGGGAGTGGTTTTAACTTTTTTTGACCACGTTGGGAACAGGCTTGCGAGGGAGCGAGGGTGATTTTTCTTCAAAATTGCCTTTGGTGCAGACCTGACCCCTTCCACAACTCTGGCTGATTGAGGTAGGATGCGGGCCATTGTTATGGCCAAGCCTTTTTTACACTGCCATCACCGATTCAAGAACGGTAAGGATCATTGCTATTGGAGCATCGCCGAAAAGGTGCGCACAGGACAGGGTTGGACGCAACGGCATCTGCTCTATTTGGGCGAGATCAATGACAACCAGCGGGCGGCCTGGACCAGGGTCACCGACGTGTTTGATCCTGTGCGCCAGCAGACGCGTCCGTTGGCGTTGTATCCGTCGGATCGGGACATGCCGGTTCACGCCACGGACTACGGCGTCCAAGTTCGGTTGGATGAGTTTGAGCTGCGCCGTCCGCGGCAATGGGGCGCTTGCTGGGTGGGTTGCCGGTTGTGGGATCAATTGCAGTTGACTGAGTTTTGGCGCGAGCGTTTGCCCGATTCGCGGGCAGGCACCTGCTGGCGTCATGTCTTGGAGACTTTGACGGTTTACCGGCTGATTGATCCGGGCAGCGAATGGCGGCTGCATCGGCAGTGGTTTCACGACAGCGCCATGGCCGACTTGTTGGAGGAGGATTTTGGTCTGGCGCAAAAGGATAATCTGTATCGCTGCCTGGACAAGGTGCTGGAGCATCGACCCGCGCTCTTCGGGCATTTGCGGCGCCGCTGGGAAGACCTCTTCGGGGTGAAGTTCGAGGTGCTGCTCTACGATTTGACCAGCACGTATTTTGAAAGTGCTCCGCCGTTTCCGGAAGGGGACAAACGCCAGTATGGCTACAGCCGGGACAAGCGGTCGGACTGTGTGCAAGTGGTCATCGCGCTGGTGGTCACGCCGGAGGGGTTTCCGCTGGCCTACGAAGTGATGGCGGGGAACACGGCGGACAAAACCACTTTGCGCGGTTTCCTCAAGAAAATCGAAGAACTCTATGGCAAGGCGGAGCGGGTCTGGGTGATGGACCGGGGCATTCCGACGGAGGAGGTTCTGGCCGAGATGCGGGCCAGTGATCCGCCGGTCTATTATTTGGTCGGCACACCCAAAGGGCGCTTGAGCCGTTATGAAGAGGCCTTGTTGGAACAACCGTGGCAGGCGGTGCGGGAAGGGGTGCAAGTCAAACTGCTCTCCCGGGAAGGGGAGTTGTATGTGCTGGCGGAAAGCAAGGACCGGGTGAACAAGGAACGCTCCATGCGACGGCGTCAACTCAAAGGATTGGTCGAACGCCTCAAGGATTTGGCCCGGATGGAACTGAATCGGGACCAACTGCTGCTCAAACTGGGCGCGGCCAAAAGCCAGTATCCGGCGGCCTGGCGTCTGCTGGCCATCCAGGTGCCGGGAGAGCAAGCGGACCTGCGCCCGCCCAATTTCACTTTTGAGTTGCGCCGGGACCAACTGCGCCAAGTCCGGCGGCGCGAGGGCCGTTATCTGTTGCGCAGCAATCTGAGCGCGCAAGAACCGGAGAAGCTGTGGCAGTTCTACATTCAACTCACGCAAGTGGAAGCGGCCTTCAAAGACCTCAAAGACGACTTGAGCCTGCGACCGATATTTCACTCCTTGGAGAGGCGGATCGAGGCGCACATCTTTGTCTCCTTCCTGGCCTACTGCCTGCACGTCAGTTTGCGCGCCTGCTTGAAGCCGCTGGCACCGGGCCTGACCCCGCGCTCGCTGTTGGAAAAGTTTGCGGCGATGCAAATGCTCGACGTGCATTTCCCGACTACCGACGGCCGGGAATTGGTCTTTTGCCGCTACACCCAGCCGGAGAAAGATCACAAAATGCTTTTGGCGCAATTGGGCTGGGAACTGCCGCCGCAATCGCCGCCGCGCATCACGCAGAAAGGCCGACTGCTGCCAGAGTAAGTTTGGTGCAGACCTTTTAGAAAGCTGCGCTGATTTGCAACGACTTACACATTGTCAACCCCTCCAGTTGCGAAAGTCGGGTTAAAGTCCGGTGATTTTACGGACCTTATTGTTCTCGCGTATACGGACCCCTGTAAGAAGCTGGACATCCTTACTACTCGCCAGATTGGGTTAGACGACATCTTGGAGGGGGAGAATGCATCGTCAAAGGACTTATCGCGTGAAGCGCAGAGCAAGGTGCTCGATGCTTTTGCCAACACGCCCGAAGCCCATAAACGGTTCAAGAAATGGCTGGCCGTCCGCGTTCCGCCGTGCGCCTTTAGGTTTGGCCCTTTTACGCCCTTTCAAAAAGTGCCAGCAGAAATGCCAGCAAACCTCATCTGGTGGGGGTTAAAATGAATTAAAAAAAGTCGGTTGGGGTTAAGCTTGACATAATGCGTAACCGCCTTATATTCAGGACATCAGCGATGCCATAGGCAGTTGATTTCGAGTGGCTTGTGGAAGGCGAGACGCGTCCGATTCCGACCCTCGCCTCCACTCCCGGTTTCCCTCGGATACCGGCGAGTTTCGATGGTAGGCAGGGGCCGAAAACCGGCCAAACCCCCTTGATGTGCACCAAAATGTGCACCAATAACAGGCATCTACTGGAAACCAGCGGAAATCCCGTGGAAACCAGCGGCATACCTGTTTACGCGGAACAGCTCTTTGACGACCTTGAATATAGGTATGAAAGAGCGATATCGAGCCGTGAAACTGGGCAACCGGGATGGAATGTTCTATTGCAAGGATACGTTGGGTGGCTCCCGGACCAGCCTGCAGACCAAGAACCGCGAGGAGGCTGAACGCCTCGTTCAGCACAAGAACGAGGCGGTCAAAAATCCCCAAATCAATCGCAAGATCGGCATGGCTTATCTGTCCGCCACCGACCCTGACGTGGCCACTCGCACCTGGCAGTTCGTCATGGATGACATCGTCAAGGACAAGAAGGATTCCACCCTCCATCGTTACCAAACCGCCATGAAGGACCCCGCGTTCAAATTGATCAAAGGCAAGGTCTTGGTCGAAACTCAGGCGCCGGATTTCATGGAGGTGTTGCGCGCTGGCACCGTCAGTACAAACGTCTATCTCCGCCGTTTCCAAAATCACGCGGTGGACATGGACTGGCTGCCCAAACGGGTCTTGCCCAAGAAGCTGTTTCCCGGGATCAAACACAAGGATCAGCGGGCCATCACCGGGGAGGAACATGGCCGCATCCTGGAGCGGGAGGGCAATGCTGAACGGAGGGATTTTTACGAGCTCTGTTGGCATTTCGGGGGATCCCAGTCGGACATCGCCCATTTGCAGGCCGAGGACATCGATTACGATCGGCGCGGATTTACGTATGACCGGCTGAAGACCTCGAACATGGGCGGCTGCCGCATCGGTGCGAAGGCCTGGGAGGTCATCCTGCGCCGCCCGCGCACCGGGCCGTTGTTCCCTTATTTGATCCATGTGCGGGAGGCCGATCGCGCCACGGAGTTCAAGCAAAGGTGCGAAGGATTGGGCATCAAGGGAGTGACGCTGCACTCCTATCGCTACGCCTGGGCCGAACGCTCCGCCGACAGCGCTTATCCGGAGCGGTATGCCCAGCGCGTGTTGGGGCAGAACTCGAAAATCGTGCATCGCGCTTATGCCAAAAAAGCTCAAAAGGAATTGCCTTCGCTGGAAGAATATGAGGAGGCAGCGCGCCAGGCGAAGGAAAGCGGAAAAATTGTCGTGCTCAAACCGGAAACGGAAGTGCCGAAGGTGGCATGAGATGTTGTAAGAAAGAAAAGTGAGAAAAAATCCTTCGAGCAAGGTGAGCGGCCCCGGTAAGCCACTATGAGCCTTTGACCTTTACCAAAACCACTGGACGAGGGAATACAGCCCTGCGAATACAATCGCCCACAATGCAATCGAAATTGCGTAGGCTTGCCAGGTCGTCCGCCCGCGGCGCCACTGGTCCAGCGATGTCACGTCCCAGTACCTGAACCGGTTGACTTCACCGTAGCTGGCAATATTGGAGGAACCGCACCTCGATGGGATGCCTCGGTCAACGCAATTCCGCGCAGCTCCGTTTTGAATCCGCACAATGACAAGAATTGGAATTGACCCGTGGCAAGACCGGACTAGATTACTCTCGTTTTGATGAACACGGCTCAAATTTGCGATTTTAAATTCCGCCGCCCGCGCCGGAACCTCCCAGCGGGAGTTTCCCGTAAGCGCGGGGAGTCGAATTTTGTGTCGGCGTTTTCCAAAGCCTATATCGCAACGGTCGCGCCGCACGGAATCGGCGGTAGTGAGTTTGCGATTCCCAATTTTGGCATTGCGGACTTTGTCTGGCTCCACTGGCAGCGCGACGATCAGGACGGCACCGCACTTTCCATCGAGAAAATCAAATCAGAACTCGCCAAGCGAAAATTGACCGCATTTGAAATGAAGCTGACCGACTGGCGCAAGGGACTCGCCCAAGCTTATCGTTACGGCTATTTTTCCGACCTGGCAATTGTTGTTTTGCCGCCTGAAGCTGCAAAATTGGCGCGGGCCGAATTGACGTTGTTCCGCAAACTGAACGTCGGTCTTTGGAGCTTTCACCGGGCGACTGGCCGAATTCGCAGGCATTTCACACCTCGCGCTTCCAAGCCCCGAAATGCAAAAGCGAGGGAAAAGGCACTTGATCTACTTGGCGCCACCCTCAAGCTCTGCAAGCTTGGCGAATAGTCGCAAGCCGTCGGCGAGGGGTTGCAAATGCTCCGCGTTGGATTTCGGGTCGAGCCGAATTCCGAGGCCCTGGATCTCTTCGTAGGCTACCATCGCTTTGGCCACGGCGGTAGAGCAATTCCGCAACGATCTCCTCTGGTCACCGGCCAATATCACGCTGTTTAGGTTTTTGACCGCTTCCCAAGATTGGATAACCTCCAAGTTCCGCTGAGGTTCGGAGCCGACCACAGGGTCGTACAGTGCATCGGTTGGTAGTTTATTGATAACGCCCGGCGCCAGTTTCCGGAGCTGGTCAAATTCGTAAAATGTCACGCGGTTCAAAAGCGCTCGCGACAAGTATCGCTGAATTGGCAATCGACCGCCGCCAGCCGACGGGGCAAACCGGTCGAGCGAAAACGACCGCAGATTCGACCACCAACCCAAGGCGCCTGCCATGCCTCCTGCCGCTCCCAGGAAAGGTGTAACAACATCCGAATAGCCGTTGATGACATTGAATCCGTTCACCGTCAGCGTGTGGTTAATAAACATCCATGCCGCAATGACATCGGTGTTATAGATGTCCGACCGGGCCTCAGTATTTCGCGCAGAAATAAGCAGATAAAACCCGCCCGGGGGCTCGTCCAGTAGGGTGATTTCGTTCAGAAATTCCACCAATTCCTGTTTGTCGCCAAGGGCGTTCCGGGAAATCGCCAGCGTGGCATACATCGGACGTTTGTCGTTCAGCTTGGAATATTCACCAGCTGCCAGCCTTATGAAGTTTTTGGCGATGACCGCTTCAATGGAATTGAGCGAATTCGGGATGACGATATTCGGCGCAATGATTCCGGTAACGTTCAGAGTCGTTTGAAATTTGAGCGCCGTAGCCAGGTCCTGCCGTATCTGGTTCTCACGTTCCAACTGTCCACGCCGCCGCGGTTGAAAGTAAGCGCCGTAATCCTCCAACAAGTTGCCAAGCCGCGCCTCCTCCGTGCCATTTAAGAAAATGGCATAATACTGCGGATCAATTAACCGCGCCGCTTGCGCGCTGGCTTCGGCCAGGGAATCGAGCTTGCCCCGCAATGTGTCGAGCGACACGTCGCGCGGACTATAAATTACGCCATCCAGCAGGCCTCGTGCGAGTCCTTCATTAATTTTCTCACCCTCTTGCGCGCCGTGTTGTGCAAACAACTTCATATATTGCCCTCCATTCGGTTAATTAGCAGGTTCAGATTCGCTGGCCGAAGGGCCGGCTTTTTTTTGAGCATTTGGTCGATCAATTGGCAAAAGCCGGTGGACAGGTCAGCCCGCAACTCGCCCAGCGGTTTCGCCGGCTGGTGGAGGGCGCGCGAAATTGTCCGCATCATATCGTCGCGGTCCTGGGCCAGCGGATGACGCTGTGCCGCATATTCAAACACCGTCATGGCGGCGGTATAGAGGTCGCTCCTATAATCAATCGTGTCGCGAAAGTTAGGGTTCATAAGCTCCGGAGCGAGATAACGATATGTGGCCAGCGGCATCCGTTCACCTGGATTCGCCGTCAAAGCCGTCTCCTGAATAGAATAAGCGATGCCCAGGTCCAGTAAAACGAACTGGCGGCGCGGGTCGCTCAGCTTCATTACATTCTTGGGTTTGATGTCCCGGTGAATGTAGCCATTGCTCCATAACGCCCGGATGCCCCTCAGCAATGTGGCGAAAAGCAGCCTCAATTCGTTTTCCGGCGGCTTTGGAATCCCGGAGGAAAGCAACTTCCACAAATCGTCGCCCTCGAGAAACTCCTCTGAATAGCCGACGTAATCCGCATCGGCAATTTTCACGTCAATCAATGGCATCGAACCGAGCTTCACGGTTTCTGGCCCAACGCAACGGGCCAACGCCGTGACTTCGCGGCGGACTCGGCCAATCATTTCTTTTCGAAGCGAATCTGCGTCCGGGTTTCCAGCATACGATGGAATCAAAATCAATTTGAATGCCTCCACGTTGCCGCCGGCGCTGATGCGGTAAACGGCCTTAAATCCGCCTTTGTCAACCAGAGCAATGTCTTCGATTTGTGGAAACGCCTGTCGGATCAAATCGTTAGTAGGTGGCTCGAAACTCATAAATGCTTATCATCCGTTGTGCCTGGCAATTACCTCGACAATGTGCTGCGCGATGAAGGAATACGGCACGTAGTATTTCCGCTCGCGCAATGGTGTAGGTGCCGAACCCTCTGTTGCGGCCCCTTGGGAAGACCGCGGGTCACGATCTTCCTGAGTTTTCCAAAATCGTTCGACCTCATCGCGGTCCAGTTTGTCTGAAACAATTACGCGTGTGTTGCTTAATTCGATTCTTCTCTCGATTAAACTTGCGGCCCCGCCTGTCGTTGTTAGGACAAAAATCGGCTGCCCGTGGCGGTACTTCGCGAATAGTATTGCTTCTTCTTCCGTACCTTCCATTCCGCCGATGATGATCATTGCAACCGGAGAGCTGCTCTCAACCATTTGCTTACGCATTTCTGTCATGCTCTTTGGAGCTTGCGGCCCATCCGTCCGGCCCTGAGAAATGCTTTCGCCTTCGACGATCGGCGTCCAATGAAAATCAACAAATTGATTCTCAGCCAGACGCTTAGATTCTTCCGCCCAAAACGGTTCCCATACTTTCGATTGGTACATCGTGACTTTTGGTTGAGGTTGTCCCTCCGGGTGCTCGACCTTCGCGTCCGGACCTACTTCTGGAGCTTGGTATTCGCGGAGCACGCTGGCGACCAATGGAGAGATACTTGGGTGCCCACCAAAAACCAGATTTCCCCCTGCTGAAAAAACCGCCCGCGCGACAGCAATAACGGCTTCCTCGATGCACACGGCGGCGTTTTCAATTCGCTGGTATTTCTGGCTTCGCTCTTTCGAAGGCACACTGGCCGAAAGAAAAACGGCAGCCTGATTCAGGCGCGACTGCTTCGGCATTTTAGGGTCGGGAGTTATCATAATCGTCTAGATTTGTTGTGCAAACGCCAACATTTGAGATTCATCCAAATGCACAATTTGGCTCAAGCGCCCCAGCCACCCCAGTTCAGCCTGGCGTGCAGCGAGGAAATTCGGAGCGGGGCTCAGAAGTCGCCCTTCATTGGGACCGCTCAACCCATGGCGCATGTGCAATGCGCAAAAATTTCCCAGGGCCGGTGGGCGTGGAAGCAGTTTGACGAAGTAAGTCGCCCCGGCATTAGCACGGCCGCGCAAAACGAACGTTCCATCCCCTTCAACACGCGCAGGAATTCCGACCTGCATCAAGACTCGCGCAAAATTGTCCGCCAACTCATATCGTCGCCGATGCAGGGCGTTATCATGAATCTGTCGGATTTTCCCGACGACAACATTGAGCGCTGCGGCAGTTAATTCGTCGCCGGTCAGCTCATTTGGTTGCAACTCGTGGCGGAAATCCACGTCCACATCCGGCCGCTTAACCGCGTTCGGAAGGTAAAGTTCAAAAAGGCCGAGACGAAAGCGCTTAACGGTGGCAATCTCCTCCATTACCCAGTGGGAATCTGCAATTCCAGGAGAATTCAAAAGCACGACCATCCCCTTATCGCTGAGGTCCTGTTGTAATTGTTTTTGAAAATCGACTCCCCTTGGCACACTGAAACGATCCAAGAACACGTCAAAACTGATCTTCGTGAGCTCATTAAACAATTGTTCGGCCAGCGCTGAAGTCTCCTTGCGCAGATAACTGATGAAGACTCGATTCTCCTCAGGTGCAAGAGTTGCACGCTGAAATACATCAGGCAGGACTTCGGTCGGGCTTGATCGCCAAAACGCCACGTTTAGATGACGCCACCCAGTTGGCACGTTTGGGTCTATGGCAGCGCCAATTGGCAACACCGGCAGCACCTCAAAATTGTTACTTGGCACAGTCGCCGGCCAATGCCTCGAGGCAGACGGCCTAGGCCAACCCGCAAGATGGGAAGGCGAATTTGGGTCGATTACGGCCACCAGGAGCTTCAGACACGCCGTCTCTGCAATGGCGTGACAATTGACGCGCGTACGTGATCCAGTGCAGGGCATTCTTCGTGTCTCCTCTGTTATTCCAACCCATGTCGCCAACTCTCGGCAAAACGCTTCACCCACCACTTGCGCGGTGGGCTGGTCTCCCTGCACTTGGCCATCAAATACAACAAATAAGCCCTGCGACGCCGATATTCCTCGGAATCCCCGGCACCTGTAGCCGGCATTTGTCGGATATTGCACAATGAGTTCCAATCCTTGCTGTAGCATATATTTGATCCCGTTAACGTGTAATCATGGTTGGTGAGGCGCCCCCACTGCGGCGAACAACCAAAGGTAAAGCATGGCGAAGACCACCACGACAAGCAGCGTGCCATGGAATGGGCACAATGTTTTTGAGAAAACACAATTGCCCCATGTGCGATTACCTGCGTTGAAGCCGGACGCATCCAAATTAAAATCGGTATCCCTTTCAATTCTTTTGGCTACCTCGCCGTACAAAGCCCGATATTGACGCTCCTGGGACAGATAAAAGGCATCCAACGCCCAAAAACAGATCACAGGAACGTACGCGATGATGACAAAACTACGATCTGCCTTGTCAGCGGCAAGTGCAAAGAGAGCACTCACGAGGGTGACGGACCAACCCTTGATGGCAAAGGAATTGGCGTTCATGCGGGTAATGATGTTTTGAATAAATTCCAGATGTTTTAATTTGTTTTCGTTCATCGTTTTCCTTTGGGCTGTGGTTACTCTGGGGCAAGTTCATAAAGCATATCCAGTGCGTCTTTCTGTTTGGCCTGAGCCAACTCACACGTTTCGCACCATTCAAGCAATTGGTTGTGATCGAGCCGCGTCAGCTCGCTAAGCGGGATTTCATATTCAGCCTCGTAATAGCGCGAAGCTTTAATTTCTCCTCTTGCGAAGTTTTCGATAAGTGGGTTCATTCTCGCTGGTTTGCGTCGGCGTATTATCTTCATTGTTCCCAGTTCAAAGAAGAGCCACGGTGACTGGGTTCGATATACCGACTCTTCTGAGGAAATTGAATTGTCGGTTTTGATGAAGAAAACGCACTCGGTGGCGTCGAGCATTGCGCTCAAAGCGCTGGACAACATCATGTGAACGTGACTCGTTGAGCGATTACGTTTTCGGTAGCTGTATGTCTGACGATCAGCATTCAGGCAGTAGTCGTTGTCAATAATCCTTAACAGTTCCTCTGCGTGCCCCCACACGCACGAGTCGATAAATGGTTCAAGATCAAATTCCGTTTTTAGCCATCCCGCGCACTTGATCGCACTCTCTCGGTCACTGCGCGAGTGTGAAATGAACACGTCTGCCGCGATGGTTGGAAACCAATGATCAGTCAGTTTGGTCCCGTCCACGATATGACCAGTTATGAAAGGCTCAAGGGACTTCCTTAAATCATCTCGATTGCGCTCGAGAATGGCATAACCACTCTCACGCTGCGTGTTCCATTCACAATCTGTTATGTTGAAGGCTCTGTGCATATCCTTATTTCAATGGCCATTGCCGTGGGCTTCGATAACGGTGTCGATCTAGGCCGCGATGCTTCTGGTTGGTATCACTCATTCCCGGTTCTCCTAAAATTATGTTCAGGGAGCGATATCATAAAGCAGATCTAGCGCATGCACTCCGCGTCTTTTTTCTGCTGGCCAATCCTTCCACCACTTGGCGAGCCCACTACCATCCAGTTGAGTCAAGTGGCTGAGATCTAATTTGTACTGAATTTTTGCCCGGGCTTCCTTAGCCGAAAAACTCTCAAGCATCAGCCGTTCCGGGACTCGTGGCCTGATAATCCGCATCAGCCCAATTTCGTAGTAAAGCCAAGGAGAGTATGTTCCGGATACCGACTCCTCAGTAGTAATCGAATTCGGGGTTTCAATAAATATTGCGCATTCAGCAGAGTCAATCATGTTTCCAAGCGCGGTTGACAACATCATGTGAACGTGGGCACAGGACGCATTACTCCTCTCATAATTGTACGTCTTTGTCTTTTCGTCCCAGGCGAATTGCTTGTCGATTAGCCTGATTAAATCATCAGCGTGCCCCCACACACAGGAATCTATAAACGAACTTAATCCAAACAATTGATCCAACAGGCTGGCTAATTTAATAGCGGCAGATTTATCACTGCGTGAGTGTGAAATGAAGACGTCCGCTTGTATTTTTGGAAACCAGTGATCCTGCAGTTTAGTGCCGTCGATCTTCTCATCATTGATAAATTGTTCCAATGCCGCCCGGGCAATCTTGTTGTTCACATCGTTCGATGCGGCAGCGGATTCGTCAGTGAATTTCGCCCATGGGATGTTTTTCAAGTCAAATGCACGGTACATAGGTCAATAATTATTTTAATGGCCAGCCGCCATGTTTTTGGATCACGGCATCGATTTCCGTCATCAGGCGGATGGTTTCGGAGAGGGCGACCACGATTTTTTGGTAGTGGGTGCGGTCGTCCGCCGAGAGGTTTCGACCTTTCCGGTCCTTGAGCCATTTCTCGCAGACCTGATAGCCGCCGATATGGAAATTCCACACGTCCTCTCGCACTCCTTTGAAGCCTGTGGTCTGCGCCTTGTCCAGCCAGACGGTGTTTTTGGACCACGAGATTTTTTCGACTTCGGGGCTTCGAGCGCCGAGATATTCTGTGATAGGCGTTTCCAACTTGGGCGATTCCAGCAGGTGCAAGGCGCTGAGCTCGCCGCCAAGGCCGGCCAGCGCGCGGAACAAGTCAAGATTCCCCGTCAAGGGCAGATGCGGGAAATCTACCTTTAGAAACTCCGCGTACCGACTGCGGTAGCCAGGACTATGAAGCACTCCGTAGGCGTAGTGGAAAATGTCTTCGGGTGTTAGGCCGGATGGCATTACATCTGGTCCTGAGCGAACAACTCCCAACTTATCGGAAAGTACTTTGAGAAAGGTTGCGGAAAGATTTGGGCGCGAAGCCCTCGAACGAGCAGAACGGCCAGCGCGGTCGTGGGAATTGAAGTCCAGAGAATCTTCGTAAAGGAACAGCGGAAATACAGACGTAATCTCCCTGCTTGTAACGGAGAGAACTGAGTGGTCGCAGATGCCGGCCGCACAGAAAATGTGCTGAAAGCCAGTTTTTGCCTGCTGCTTGCTGACGAGAAGGCAGCGGTTCGCGTGGAGCATGTGTTGCATTACATCCCACGCCGGCCGGCTCGTGATGTCTCTTGAGTAATAAAGCCAGCGGGGATCAAAGACGCGGTAAAGGGAAGATTGGATGGCCTGCTCCGTGAACTTTGTATTCCGACGGCAGCCAAGGATGTCGTAACTACTGGAGTTCTCGACGCGGTACGTGTCCTGAAAGGGTGGGTTCAGGCCTGCTGCAGAGTAAAAGATTTCCATCCGGTCAATGAGCGCGCCACGCTCAAAATCAACGAAAAGGTCGTCTCGGTCTGTCTTGATGCCATTCTGAAAAGTGAGGAAGATTTCACGCAGACTTGGATTGGCATTGTACTCCGCTTCGTTCAAAGTGTCTTTCGGCACGAAGAAGAAGTAGGGCGGTTTTGGCTCAATTAGGGCCATGTCGGAGTTCGTGAGAAGTGCGTTTGCAAGCCAACTGTATTTCTTATCACGACTGCCCCAAAGGTGCCTGTGGAATATTTGCTGCGGAAAACTTTTTGTTGGATGCTTCGCGAAAAGACTAATGGAGACGCCCTGCTGAATGTCGAAAACGTTCTCATCCTTGGAGCCATCTGGGCATTTATCACTTCGCATAATGCTGCCATGAAGGTCAATCGCCCGGACGGTGCTGAAGGAATTCAGCAATGATTCCCGCATGCGACGATGCGTAACTCCATCCAAATAAGTGTTGTTCGTGATCATGCCGAAGATCCCAATGCCGGTTCGGTCGAGCAAGTGCTGAGAAAACCGGACGAACTTGATGAAGTCGTCGTCAAGATTGATCTTCTTCTCATCTAGGCCGCGCTTGTAGTCCTCCAACAGGGTTAGGATAAAGGGTATTCGGTTCAGTTTGCCGAAGTTAGAGTATGGAGGATTGCCGATATTGACTGTGAAGCATTTCGTACGCTTCACGGCGTTGACCGCAGCGGCTTCGTGGGCAAGTGCGGGAAAAAACTCCGCAAACTCCTGGGTTTGAAAGCCGGACGGCGGTTCAAGCGTGTTCGTTAGAAAGATGTTGGCGCGGCCTTCGAACTTGAACAGGTAGTCGGATTGGCCGAGGCGCGCATTGATCTCAGAGAATTTCAGCGCGAGTTTCATGTGGGCGATAGTGTAAGGCGCCATCATGAATTCGAAACCGTAGAGACGGGGGAGGAGCGCAGCAGGAACGTAGGCATTCCAATAATCCTTGAATTGTGGAAAGCGTAGCGCGGCGTGCCGGATGATGGGCATTCCCTGGAGGCCTTGCTTCCGCCATTTGGTCTGCAAATGCTGGAAGATGACTTCAATGGTTTCGACAAGGAACGTGCCGGTGCCGGTGGCGATGTCCAGCATTAGAACGAAGAATTCATCGGGCGAGATCTCCATTTCTTCGCCCTCGGACTTGGCCGCCTTCGGCACGCTGATTTTGGGAAGCTTGAGGTCGGGATGTGTTTTCAACATATCCGCCCAAGTGATAGTGGAGGACAGGCCATCCTCAATGCCGAACTCCGTTTGCAGCAATTCGTGGACACCGCGAACGATGTACGAAACGACCGGTTGCGGGGTGTAGAAGACGCCGCGCTGGATTTTTTTCTGGCGGTCGTAAGCCGCAAGGAAATGTTCGTAGAAATGGATGACCGGGTCTTCGCCTCGCGTGCGGTTGCCGAAGTCGGCCTTGACCGCGTCGGCGTTGGAGCGATTCAGGGTTTCTACCACATCCTGGATGCCAAGTTCGTCGAAGTCGAAGGCGCTCTGGCGGCCGGCCAGGGCCAGGAATGTGCCAAGCAATTCGCGGAGAAATGGGTTGGTGGCCGGGACCATGTCCACCAGGTTTTGGGCGGAGATGGCAGTACGGGAAAACCTGGCGACGAGCAAACCATAAGAGATTGTTTGCGCAATGACGTCGGCGAAGTCGTCCTCCGTGAGATCGTGGATGAGCGCAGTCTTGAACGCGGCGTAAAGTCGGCGCAATGGCCCGCGCTCGGATTCGCGGGCGAGAATGGTGCGCGCGCGGCGGCGGGTGGCGTCGGCCAGCCGGGCAAGTTCCTCGACGAGTTCATTGGTGGTGGTGATGACTTCGCGGTGACCGAGCGTGAAGGCAGAAGACCACTGGTTTCGCCAGTCCTCCAGGGTGGTGGTTGTGGGTGGCCAGCGGAGTTTTTCGGCAAGGGTGCGGTGTGCATCCACCAGGTGCAGGACAGTGTCGCCGTCGTCCCATCCCAACACTTTAAGGATAGGCAGATCGCCAGGGCTGTCAGCCGGCTGGGAGAAATGGGCGAATGTGATGGCGCGGTCAGTTTCCTCGCCATAGGCGGAAATGAAAAGAAGGTCGTTCATCTGCCAGGCGCGCTGAGAGGCGTTGTTGGCGGTGGCGCGCTTTTTTAGAACCAAGTGGCCCAGGATGCGCCGGAGCATGACTACCGGCAGGCGCTTTTTCTCGAAGTTGACCCAGAAGATCCCCCATGGCTGGCGGGAGTCGAGCGGCCGGAGTTGCTTGATCTCCTTGATATGGACGGCGGTGGCCGCGTCAAAACCAAGTTCCTCGGCGGCGTAATCGTATGTGACGTCATCCTCCACGGCATCCTGATCCACTGGCCAATCCAACTCGTCGCGCAAATAGGCGATTAGCTGCGGGAGCGTTTTAAGGGAATGGAGATGTTCAAGATCGGCGTGAGAGGTCATAAATCTTGGTTATGTGGTCATGGTCTTCAGAAAGGCCTTTGAGAAATCCTCTGGTGTCAGGTGCTTCTCGGCCTCATTGTAAAGGTCCTTGCCGAACTGATCCCATTGACCATGTGCTCTCTTTGCTTTTTCACTTCCATGGAAGCGTCTGTGGATAAAGAGGAGCATTTCCGTGTGAGTTAATTGCATTACATCCCTGGGTAGGGCGCGAGGATCGGCCGCCTTCCTATTGCCGATACAAACGATGCGGACCAGGAGCCGCTTGTCTGTGAATGCGCCTGTGTTGCAAAGCGAATTCGCAATCTCACCCGTTAAGGCGGCCGGCGCAATCCCGGTAGATTGAACCAACCGATCGAGGATCGTTTTCTGGGAGTATGGCTTATTAAGCGCACATTTCCCCTTCTTCACTTCCACGATAAACAATTGAATTAAATCTCGTTGAACGGCAATAACTTTGTCATCTTCGAGGGGGCGACCCGCGATTTCCTTGCGATACGGAAAGCGAACAGCCAGCACATCTGCATCTGTGCATTGGTCGCTCCCGATTTCAGCGTGGAGAACAAAGTTCGGTATCGTCAGGCACCCATTGAGACGGAAGTACCAGTTTGCGAGGTTTTCGTATGAGTTGACTGCCATAATCAATTTAGTTCCATCCAGCATTTCAGGACCGGCTTGACCCCGACCGGTGCTTGAACCTGTTTTAGGTAGGTGTTTCGAATATGCTTTTCGACCTTCAAGCGCGTCTCGTGCAACTTTGCTTGGGGCAGGGTTAGAACGCGCGGCGTTTTGGGTGTGCTGCGGATGAATGCGACGATGTCCTCTGGCTTTTCGAGGATTTTTTCGGTGCCAATGTCGTACATATACCAGCCAGCTCTGCCAGCGTCGGTCGTCCAGTCGCTTTGATCCCGTTCCCGGCCTTTGGCCGACAGTGTTTTGTCCTCGGCGGGAAGGTCATAGCAAAAAAAGACAGCCTTGCTCCCAGGTTTGGTATGTGTCTTGCCACTGAACACACGGCCGGGAAGGCCGTCCAGTCGCTCCTGTAAGCCCGGTGTGTCGGCCAGCAGCTTCTGGAATTCCAGGTGCATTTGCTCAAGCGGCGCAAGCTCGCCCTGGTAGGCGTGGGTAAAGTCCCGAAGGGCTTCATAGTCGTCTTCCGGTTTGAGCAATTTCTTCCCTTCGATACCGAAGACCTTGGAAATGCGAAGGGTTTTGCTGGAAACACGGGAGTAAAGCCGCAGCAAATCATCCAAGTCATCCGGCGGCAGGAAATTCCAATAAATCACCTTGCCGCGCAATTCCGCATGGTCCGGATGGTCGGCGATGATCTTGGCCTCAATTTCTGGATTCAAACGGCGATCTACCCGGCCAATCCGTTGCATGAGGCGCACTGGGTTCCAGTGGAGGTCATAATTAATAAGCCGGGTGGCATCCTGGAGGTTCAATCCCTCTGAAAGCACGTCGGTGGAAATGAGGATGCGCGTTTCCGCGTGGCCGTCGGCCGTGAGTTTGGCGCTGGTGGTGCCGTTGTAATATGGGGCGAATCGTTGGATGGCCACGCCCCGGTCAATTTTGCTGGCACTGTCAATTTCCTCCACGCCTTTGATGCCGGCATTTTCGAGTTCGCGGCGGAGATAGCGGGCGGTCGTCATAAACTCAGAGAAAATGAGAACCTTGTGTTTTTTCAGGACCGCGTCGGATTTCAGGAGTTTGATGAGGGACTGGAGCTTGTTGTCGTGGCCGGCATTAAACGTTTTCAGTTCCTCTAGGAAATCCACGACCTGCTCAAGGTCGCTGTAGCTTTCGTCAAAAATCTCGTCGATACGGAATTGTTTGCGGTCAAGCGGCACGAAATCGTCAGCGTATTCGTCTTCAAGGTCTGATTCCTCGGCATCATCCTCGTCCTGCAAGCCCAACTCGGCCCGGCGTGCGCGCACATGGTTCAACAGTTCCTCATTTTGGAGTTTCCATTTGTTGAAACGGTTCACCTCAACCTGTTTCGTCGCGTCGATGTTTTTGTTAAGAAACGCGAGGAGCTTCATCAAAAGGGTCTGGCACGACGACTCGAAGGCGACGATGGAGCTTTCAAATCGTTTCAGGAATAAAATACGAATCAAGCGGACCAACTGCTTCTGGCGATTTAACTCGAACGGGTTCAACTCCGCAGCCGGGTCTTGCGGATAGGCGAGAGGATAATATAGCGCCAGCGCAAAGAGCGGTTTATCCTTGGCGAAAGCCTTTTCCAATTTGCCAAGTAGATGGCCGTAAGTTTTTTTGACCGAGTACGCCGCAACTCTGGGTGGTTCCCTCGTCGGGAACACGGCCTGATTGCCACCGTTTTGGATCTGGCTTTGCTGGGCATACGCGCGACTCCGTTGAACCACGAGGGCGCGAAATAGCTTATCGTCAATGAGAACTTTCTCGGCTTCCGCTTGGTCCACCTGAAATAGCTCGCCGTGCTCAATGCCGGCGATGATGCGTTTTAGATTCTTCTCAAGCTGCTGGAAATGCGCGGCCAAATTATGAATGCCAAGAGCGCCAGCGAATGCCGCTTGATTGTCCACCCGACTGAACAACTCAATCTCGTGTTGGAAATCGGTCAGCGCGTTGTTAACCGGCGTCGCCGTAAGCAGGAACACCGTTTTTGTGCCAATGATGTCGTAGAGCTTCCAATAGCGCGACAAGATGGTGCCGTCGTCGGCGTTGGCCAGCCCGCGATTTCGGAAATGGTGCGCTTCATCGATCAGAACCACGTCGGCCTGTTCTTTAATCTGCTCGAACTCAGACGGGAAATCACGCCCGTCGGAACTTGGGCCGCGCATGAGGTCTGTGTGGTTGTAGATTTTAAACGGCAGGAAGCCGTTCAGAAGGTGGGGCAGGTAACGGCGGATATTGCGTTCCCATACGGCCACGCGACCGGACTTGGGAACCAGAAGCACAACGCGCCTATTGTCCCGCATCACGAGGCGTTCAATCAACATCAGGCCGACGAATGTTTTGCCAAGACCCACCCCATCGCATAGAAAAGCGCCGTTGTGCTGCCGGCCAATCTTTATCAGCGAGTGGTAACCCTCTCTTTGGTATTCGTCCAGGATCGGATAAATCTTTGACTTGGTGGTTTCCCACTCGGCCTCTCCGGGCGTGTGGTGCTCAAAAAGTTCCTGGAGGGCTTTGGTGTAAACATCAAACGGCGTATATTCCGCGATCTGGCGCTGGATTACCTTGATGACCTCGGGAGTGATTTCCTCCGCTTCCTCCCAGTGCTTCTCATACCACTTCTGGAGCTGGGAAACGTCGCCTGGGGCGCGGATTTGGATATTCAATTCGATGTTCTGCGTGAGGCCTGGAACGGTGAAATTGCTGGAACCTACCAGGGCGACTGAGCCAATGACGGCGACGCGCGGATGGGTGATGTAGGCTTTTGCGTGAAATTTTCGCTTGGCGTAAACCCGGCATTGGATTTTGCCCTCCTGCATGGCCTGCACGATGGCGGTGGCACCGGTCAGCAAATCGTTGGCTTCCTTTTCATTCTCCAGGCTGTCGTCGAGCTTCTGGCAGACGTTTTTGCGCAACCCCTGGAGAATGGCCTGCCGGGTGCGGGCCGTGGCCTCGTCTCCCATGAGGATGCGGATTTTATCCAGCTTCTGCCATTTGCCGTCCAAGGCCAGAAGAGCGCCGATTTCAAAATATCCGCTGGCAATGTCAAAGGCACTGGCGATTTCTGTCCAATCTTGAAGGTATTTCAACCCTTTCCACGTATCGTCGCTGTTGTCAACGATGAAGAGTTCGCCGCCGGATTTTGGAGTCTCGCTCATATCAGCCCGTTTGCCTTCAAATGCTCGCCGACCTGCAGAACGGCCCCGGCCAGGTCTTTGTACCGCTCGACCGAGAGCGCCAACCCTTGTTTCCCAGGCTTCCATGTGCCGTCGTCATCTTTGTAATAGACCCGGAGGTTGATGATTCTGCGGCCGTGAAATGTTCCGACGGAGATGCGAACCTCCTCCTTCTTATTCTTCTCGAATTGCGCCACTACGATGTCGTCGCTTGATTGGCTTGGTGTATCCATAGATGTCCTTTAATTTTGTGCGATGAGATCCTTCAAATCGGCCATCACTTGGTCGGCGCCGCGCAGAGATCGTTCCTCTGCCGGTGTCAACGGCAGGCCAAGTTTCTTTTTCAGAAAGGAGGCGGTGTCCATCCGCGACTGCCGCCGATTCACGACATCAGAACCCGACATGGCGATGCCCTGCCATTCGCGGTTCGTGCGTCTCCAGTCAATGTTCTTCAACATAGATAGTTTCCCGGTCCAATCTGCCGGGTGCGTGGATATTAGCGTGCGGCCCATCGCACCGAGCGCCCACAAAACGACGGCGTGGGAATTGATAAATTCTTGCCGCAATTCGACCGGCTTCAGGTCTCCAGCCTCAACGCGGCCCCACTCGGGCATGCGAGCAGCCACAGTCTCCCAAAACTCCAGGGCTTGCGCGAGCTTTTGTTCATAGTCACCTTGCGTAACTGTTTCCAGCAAAGCGAGTGTGCCGTCATAAACCGCGCCGAGGGTGAACAGTTTTGGCGAACGCAGGGGCAAGGAGATTCGGTCTTTGTCCACCAACCGCCTGAAAATTGGCAGCCGTTCCACAATCGTAAGCGCCACCTGGCTCATCAGGTCACGATGGTTGTACAGAATATTAAGAGATTTTGATGTTGTCCGCGCCGTCCGATTCAGGTCCGAAAACATCTGCTGAACACGGTCAAGATCCTCCCACGGAAACAAAACGACAGAGATGCTCTCCTGCCCCAGCGTTGGATTCTGACTCAATGCCTCCTCAATGGCCGCGCGCCGATGTTGCCCATCGTTAATGACCAGGTCGGCTTCAAACGGCATTTGCAGTATTCCCAATTCCGTCTGGCCAGGAACGGGAGTGAAAATTGGATCGCAATTGAAGGAAGCCGTCAACGACGAAAATAAATAGCCGTCTTCGTTATCCAGAATGTACTGGGTGATCTCGGGAATGCGGTTTTTCTGAATCACCCGCTGGGCGCGCTGCTCCGGCGGGAGTTCAGCCCAATCTCGAAACTTAAACAGCTTCGGGACGAGGGCGAGTTTCATGATGGCGACATAAAAGTCGCGTTTCCCCATGACACCATGCATCGCTGGGAATGTCAAAGTCATGACGGAGGGTTGAGGATTTGTCTCGTCGTTCATAGGCATTTTGTTTATCCGTTATTTCAGAATATTAAACATATATGAGAGTAATACACGATATACAAAACGTTGTCAATGGTGTTTTTTTCTGACATTCATGCGGCGTCAGGAAACGGAAACCTGAGAGCCAATACGGTGAGGTTCAGATCTGGACGGCGATGGGGGCAACCGGCCGTCAGTCGCAAAAGGCACACCACCTGAAAAACCTGTGTGCTGCCATTGTTAAAGGGTTGAACTAAGCAGCTTTCGTGCGGGAAATGCAACAAACGATTTGGTTTTCGACAGATCTCACCGATCGCGATGACCTTCGGGCGCTGCCCGCGCGGGTCGACAAGTCTGGCGCGGTAACCTCATCAGTCCATGCCACTCGCCCGCCGGTCCATGGACCGGTTCGGGGCCGGCGGGCAGGCGCCTGATTTCATGCAACAAACTGATTACGCGCCACTTGCATGGCGGCACGCGTGCCAGGCGGCACCGGCCAGTGAGCGCCGCGCGGCACCAAGGATTCCAGAACTCCTGACATAGGACCCGGGATTCCGCATTTTTCGGGGCATTTTTCGTGGTCTAAGGAGCAAGGGGGGGGGAACCCAAACCTGTCCGCT
>Ga0224555_1002320_pt1 | contig 22807 bp, 17 predicted proteins | sample 714S23034metaG_FD_180687 | JGI IMG/M metagenome (GOLD analysis project Ga0224555, IMG submission 180687) | Peat soil microbial communities from Stordalen Mire, Sweden - 717 S2 30-34 | ecosystem: Environmental > Terrestrial > Soil > Wetlands > Peat | place: Sweden: Norrbotten County, Stordalen...
GTCGCCAGGTCGAAGAAGCGCGGCATCTCCGACTGGTTGCGAAATCCGCAGAAGCGGATGCCGCCGAACCCGGTCGCCGCCGCCTGCCGCTCCAGCGCCGCCCGCTCCTCGCCGTCGCCCACAATGACCAGAACCGGGCCCGGCTCCTCGCCCGCTCCCCGCGACAGCCGCCGATACGCCTCGATCAGGTGGTCGCAGTGCTTGCGCGTCTGCAGCTTTCCCGCAAACAGCACCACAGGCCGCGCGGGATCCAGTCCAAGCTCCGCCTGAAGGCTTGCCCGTCCGGTCTGTGCCTGGCGCGCGCGTTCCGCGAAGTAGCCATTGTCCACCGCGTAGGGCATTGGGAACTGCGCGACCTCGTCGCCGAAGTAGGTCCGCCAGTACTCCTCGTTCAGTCTCCCGATGGGCAGAACTCCGTCCACCAACAGCTTCAGCCCCGCGAACATTGCCCGCTTCAGCGCCAGCCTTACTCCGCTCCGCTCGCGGTCGCCCAGCCACCCCTCCGCGCGCAGCAGCACGGGAATCCCCAGCGCCTTGGCCGCCAAGATCCCATGCATCGCATTCGCGGTCGCGTACCCATGCACCCACAGCGCATCGAACGCCGCATCGCCGCCCTCGCCGCGCAGCCGGCTGACGATGCCATAGTTCAACGGACTCGCCACGCTCACCGTTCCCCGGTCGCGCAACCGCGGCAGGAACTCATGCCGGTATCCGTCCAGCAGGGGAATGTCCCACTTCACGCCTACGCCGAAGCCCTCGTCGCGGTATCCCCGCACCGAAAAGTCAGAGCCGAAAAACACCGTAAGATCGATGTCCGGCTCCTCGGCGATCCGCCGCAGCAGGGGCGCCTGGTACTGGATCGGATGGCTCACCAGGTACGCCAGCCGCACGCGCCGCTTGGTGCATGGGTTCGATCGTTCAGGCCCGCAGCTCATGCATCTCTCCCATCTCCCATCTCCCGCTTGCGCGGCAGTCCCTGCGCTCCAACGCCGCTTCCACCAGCCGTCTCCAAGCAGCATCGACATAGAGTGCAGATTTGAGTTGTTGATTAATATTTGGAATGTCATCCTGAGCGCAGCGAAGGATCCCGACGCTCTACGCCCAACCACAACTGTCCGAAGCTTTCTCCCAATAAACTCCTGCGTTTGCTCTTGGCTCGGCTACTCAGCAACAGATTGAATTCTGTCGATATTTTCAGAGGCACAACTCTAGTAATTGTGGATCGTAAGCAGAAGGGCGGCCAGTCCGATCAAGCCGCCCGTGCCCAGGCTTTTGAGCGTGGCCTTCATCTCGTCGGTCGGCAGGAAGATGATGTCGTTGGCCTGCAGCAACGGGTCGGGCGCGCGGCCGTCGCGCACCTTCTTCATGTCGACTTTGACCACCTTGCGCTCGCTTCCCACGGTGCGGATCAGACGCAGATCGGCGTATCTGCCTTCAAAGTTGATCCCTCCGCTGAGCGCGGCCACCTGCAACAGCGTGAGCGGCGCGGCCTGGTCCAGCGGTACCGCACCCTGGTGCTGGAACGCGCCCAGAACATACACCACGCTGGCGCGCGAGATCTGGATGATGTCGTGCGGATGGATGGGCAGGTTCGCCGTCGTGCTGGCCGCCAGGTCCGTCCCCAGATCGACCACGATCGGCTCCGCCATTCCAGGCCGCACGATCTTCACCGTATGACTCGCCGTCGCCGGCAACCCGCCCGCAATTAACAGCACCTCCCGCAGGCTCCTCTCGGTGGAGACGGGCACAATGGCGTGGACCTCCCCGGTGACGATCACCGAGCCGTTCACGGTGTCCAGCACCTGGATCGTAACCTCCGGATTGTTATAAAACTCGCCCGCCCGCAATCGCTCCGCGATCAGCATTTGCGCCGCCCGCACCGTCAGGCCCCCCAGCGGGACGCTGCCGATAAAGGGCAGCTTCACGCTCCCGTCCGAGCCCAGGCGAACCGTCTGCACGTAGTCCTGCATGAATACATGCACCGAGATCAGGTCTCCCGGGGCTAAATGAAAATCCTCTCCCGGATAGAGCATCGACTGGTTGGCGTATGGCGTCGCCGACGAGGTTGCCGCCTGCGTCCCCGTCGCGCCCGGCAACGCGCCCGAATCCTGCGTCCCCGCCTGCGCCGCCGTTTGCGCCAATGCACGTCCCGTTGCCGCGGTCCCGCAGAACGCGATCAGGACCGCCGCAAACACTCCGGCCGCGATGTTCCTGCTCATGGCTTGTCCTTCCCCTGCGCGTCCGTCTCGCCCGCCGCGGACTGCTGCGTCTCCCAACTGTCGGCGTCGACGTTCCCGTACGAATATCCAAGATATCCGTAGTACCCGTAGTAGTCGGGCGAGTTCACATCCACCGCATTCAGCACCAACCCGGCCACCGGCGCGCCCGAACGGGCCAGAAGGTCGCGCGCCCGCCGCATCACATTCTTGCTCGATTTGCCGTGCCGCACCACCAGCACCACCGCGTCCACCAACCGCCCCAGTACCACCGCGTCGGTTACCGACAGCACCGGCGGAGAATCGATCACAACGTGCGTGTACATCTTCCCCAGCCGCTCCATCAGCGCCCGCATGGTCGCCGAACTCAGCATCTCGGTTGGGAATGGAGGCACGGGGCCGCTGGGCAGGATGTCCAGGTTGGGCGCTTCGGGAACATGCTGCAAGGCCTCCTCCAGCGTCGACGTGCCCGCCAGAACGGTCGTCAGTCCCAGCTTGCCGGCCAGCCCAAACCGGTGGTGGATGTTGGACCGGCGCAGGTCGGCGTCCAGCAGCAGAACGCGCACGTTGCTCTGCGCCAGAATGCACGCCAGGTTGCTCGCCATCGTCGTCTTGCCCTCCGAGGGCATCGCGCTGGTGAACAGGATGAACTTTGGCGGCTGTCCCGCCGTGGACAGCAGAAGCGAGGTCCGCAGCGCGCGGAACGCCTCGGTAAACTGCGACTTCGGCTGGGTCAGCACATTGATGTTGCGCTGCGCCGTGGACATCTGGGACGTCTGCTCCACGCTCGCGCGCTTGGCCTGTGGAATGATCGCCAGCGATGGCATGTCCATCACCGCCTCGATCTCCTGGATGTTGTGCAGCCCGGTGTCCAGGCCCTCCAGGATGAACGCGAGCACCACGCCGCCCATCAGGAAAAATATAATCGTCGACAGGATGATCGACGAGGGAGGACGCATTGTGGGATTCACCGGCGGCAGTGCCTGGTCCACCACGTCCACTTCCAGGGCTTCCAGGCCGGCCTGCACCTCGGCGGTGCGCAGGCGCTGCTCCAGTCCGTCATACAGCGTGCGGTTCTGTTCATACTCGCGCTGCAGGATCGTCAACTGCACCAGGTCGTCGCCCTGCTGGTATGCTTCGGCCTTTCTCGCGTCCAGCTCCTGCTCGGTCTTGTCCTCCGTCGCCTTGGCCGCCAGGTAGTTCTCCTTGGCCTGCAGCTCCAGCCGGTTCTGCTCGGTGTCAATCTCCTTGGTCAGCTCGCCGATCTGCGCTTGCAGCGCCTTCACCTGAGGATGGTTCGGCCCCAGCCCCAGCGGTGACTGCGCCGTCAACTGCTGGTAGCTCGCCCGCGCCGTCGCCAGTTGTCCGCGCAGTGAATTCAGCTCTCCAGGCATGGTGCCAGGCGTTGTCTCGATCGATCCTTCGATCGTATTCAGGTCCATGTCCTTAACCATGTTGTAGCGCGACTCCGCGTTGATGCGCGCGATCTTCGCAGCTCCCTCCGCCTCCAGCAGCCCTTCCAGAGACGACTGCAACTGGTTGTGCGCCGAATCGTACCCCAGCGTCCCCAGCTTCCGCTGCAAATCCATAATCTGTTTCTGTGTCTGCTCGACCTCCGCCTTCAACTCCTCCAACTGTCCGGAGAGCCACTGCGCGACACGCCGCGTCGATTCCACCGGTGTCTGGTAACTCCACTGCCTGTAGTCGTCGATCACCTTGTTGACGATGTCAGCCGACAACTTCGGACTCAGGCTCGAATAGCCGATGTCGATCATCTCCGTCCGCGGCACCAGAGACACCTGCAGACCGCCCTGCAGCTCGCCCACCACGCTTGCCCGCACGCCTGGGTCGTCCAGCGAGCGATGCGAGCCTGGAGGTACGCCGGAAAAGTCCGTATTGTTCGCCAGGTTCATCTCGTGCGCCACCGTATATAGCAGCGCGTCGCTCTTCAGAATCGCAACTTCCGTGTTGATCTTGGTCTCCGAGTCGCCCTCGTAATCGGAGCCCGCGTCCAGCTTGTATTCGTTGGTTGCCCCATTGTGTAACTGGATGGTGCCCGTTGCCTCATACAGGTTGGGCTGGGTAAACGCCTTGTACGAGCCGTAGCACGCACCCAACACCACGGCCAGGATCAGCAGCCAGCGCCGCTTGCGCAGGGTCGCCAACGCCTCGCTCAACGAGCTGTCGCCCACCCCGAACCCCAGGACGGGCCGCTGCATATCGGGCAAGCCCACGGGCTGGGGGTACGGTGTCTTCGGGGGTTCCATTCCAGCTAGTCTACTCGACCCTCCTCAATTCAAGGAAGCAAATCGTGTTCGCGCAGATCGCTTTGTTTGCCCCGGTTTGGGACGGGCCTCCGCTGCCGGCATGCGTTCGATTTCCGATTCGACCCGAAATCCACTAGACTGCAAGCATTGCTGTGTCACTAAAGCATCAGCCGCAGACCATGAGCAAGTCCATTCAAATCGCGGTTGTTGGGTCGGGTTACGTCGGCCTGGTCGCCGCCGTCTGCTTCGCCGAGATCGGCCACTCCGTGGTCTGCGTCGATAACGACCAGAGCAAGGTCGCCGCCCTCCAGTCCGGCGACACCCTCATCCACGAGAACTACCTCCCCGCGCTCCTCCAGCGCTACCGCAACACCAAAGTCCGCTTCACCACCGACCTCAGCGAGGCCACGCGCGCCTCGGACGCCATCTTCATCGCCGTCGGAACACCCCAGTCCGAGAACGGAGACGCCGACCTCTCCTACGTCGAATCCGTCGCCTGCGAGATCGCCCGTTCGCTCTCCAGCTACAAGGTCATCGTCGAAAAATCCACCGTCCCGGTCTACACCAACGAGTGGATCTGCCGCACCATCGAGCGCAACGGTGTCGCCCGCAGCCTCTTCGACGTCGTCTCCAACCCCGAGTTCCTGCGCGAGGGCACAGCCGTCGCCGACTTCCTCCACCCCGACCGCATTGTGGTCGGCGCCGACTCCGAGCCCGCCGCCGCCCTGCTCGCCCGCATCTACGCCCCGCTCACCTCCGGCGCTTACTATTCGCAGCCGGACGCCATCCCCGGCCGCTGCTCCGCCTCCGCGCCTCCGCACCTGTTGCTCACCTCCGCCAAGTCGGCGGAGATCGTCAAGCACGCCTCCAACGCATTCCTCGCCCTCAAGATCTCCTTCATCAACGCCGTCAGCAACCTCTGCGAGGCCACCGGCGCGAACATCGAGCAGGTGGCCCGCGGAATCGGCCTGGACAGCCGCATCGGCTCCCGCTTCCTCCGTCCCGGCATCGGCTACGGAGGCTCCTGCTTCCCCAAGGACGTCGCCGCCTTCCGCTCCGTCGCCGAGCAGCTCGGCATCGACTTCAACCTCCTCACCGAGGTGGAGAAGATCAACGCAGAGCAGAAGAAGCGCTTCCTCGCCAAGGTCCGCTCCGCCCTCTGGACCCTGCGCGGCAAGCGCATCGCCGTCCTCGGCCTCGCCTTCAAAGGCGAAACCAACGACATCCGCGAATCGCCCGCCATTGATCTGATCGAGATGCTCCTCGCCGAAGGCTGCTCCATCGTCGCCTATGACCCTGCCGCCATCGAGCGCGCCCAGGCCGAGCTTCCCCCCAGCCCTCAGCTTCAGTATGCCCAAGACGCCTACGCCGCAGCCACAGACGTCGACGCACTGCTCATCCTCACCGACTGGCGAGAGTTCGCCGCACTCGACCTCCCTCGCCTCTACACCGCCATGCGCTACCCCGTCGTCGTCGATGGACGCAATCTCTTCGACCCCAGTACCATGCAGCAACACGGATTCACATACATCAGCATCGGACGGCCCGCCGTCTATCCCGCCCGCGACCTCGAACTCGCCGCCTCAGCCGCCAAATGAAGAAGATCCTCGTCACCGGAGCCGCAGGCTTCCTCGGCTCTCACCTCACCGACGCCCTCCTCGCCCAGTCCGGCGCCCACTCTGTCCTCGGCGTAGACAACCTCTCCACCGGCAGCCTCGCCAACCTCGCGCACCTCACTGAAAATCCAGCCTTCTCTTTTCTGAATCACGACATCACCCTCCCCTTCGACCCCGGCCCCGTCGACTTCATCTTCAACTTCGCCTCGCCCGCCTCGCCCGTCGACTACGCCCGCCTCGGCCCCGAAACCCTACTCGCCGGCTCCGCCGGAACCATCAACACCCTCAACCTCGCGCGCAAATATAACGCCGGCTTCCTGCATGCCTCCACCTCCGAGTGCTATGGCGATCCCGAGGTCCATCCCCAGCTCGAAACCTACTGGGGCCGCGTCAACCCCATTGGCCCGCGTTCGGTCTACGACGAGGCCAAGCGCTTCAGCGAGGCCGCTGTCGCCGCATGGCATCACTACTACGCCGTCGACACCCGCATGGTCCGCATCTTCAACACCTACGGCCCTCGCCTCCAGACCAACGACGGTCGCGTCATCTCCAACTTCATGCTCCAGGCGCTCGCCGGCCAACCCCTCACCATCTACGGCGACGGCCTGCAGACCCGCAGCTTCTGCTTCGTCTCCGACCTCATCGACGGCATCCTCCGCCTGGCGCAATCCGACGAACATACCCCCGTCAACCTCGGCAACCCCACTGAGTTCACCATGCTCCAGTGCGCCCAGGAGATTCTCAACATCACCGGCTCCAACTCGACGATCGTCCACCAGCCCCTGCCCCAGGACGACCCCGCCCGCCGTTGCCCAGACATCACGAAAGCTCGCGCCCTGCTCCACTGGGAGCCAAAAGTCTCCCTCCGCGAAGGCCTGCAGAAATCCCTCGCCTACTTCCAGTCCTGCCTCGCCCCCAAATCGAAGTAGTCTACGGCGCCTTCGTCTTCAGCCGCGGGAAGAACGTAACCTGCACCGTCACCGTGTTGTCGCTCTGCGCCCCCGTCCTATAGATCGGTGCCTTCCACCCCTCGTGCTGGAACCACCCATTCACCTCGATCGCCGGCCCGATCCGCTTCATCACATCCACGCGAAACTGGTCCTGCGTCGTCCCGCCCGCGATAAAGTCCTTCGCCGTCTTTTTGTACAGATACTCCGCCTGCACCCACTCGTTGCCCGACAGGTGCCAGGTCAGCCACGCCTGTCCGCCCTTGGCCTCGCGTCCGATCCAGTCGCCCAGAATGTTTCCCTTGTTGGTGTACCCCTGCTTCTGCACCGCATTCTCCACATATGAGTTGCTTCCGCCCAGGCACACCAGCGTTGCGCAGTCGGTCGACACCCCCTCCACCCGCAGGTCCAGCCGCCGGACCCCCGGAAACTGCGCCAGATAGATTCCCGGACGGTATGCCGCCCGCCGCGGAGCAGACACCGGCGTCAGGTCGTCATGTGTCACAGAGTCCGCGTACAGCGTCAGGTAGTTGCGCACATACGGCAGCCGGTAGCTGAAGTCGAACGCCGAGAACCGCGCCCCCGGATCGTCGCGCGACAGCTTCTCCGCCGCGTTCGTATCGTTGGTGTCGAAGAACCCCTTGAGAAAGGTACGCAGCGTCACCGGCTCGTGCCCCTTGCCGCCGAAGATCACAGTCCGCTGGAAGCCGAACTGGAAGTTCGCCGTCGGCTGAAAGCTGAACATATCCGAGTGAACCCAGTCGTCGTTCGGGTCGGTGTGTCCCTTCAGGCTCCCGTAGAAAAAGTCGTAGCGCACCGGCCCAAGCCAGCGCGACAGGTACTTGATGCGCAGCGGCTCGACCCGGTTGATGCGGAACGAGTAGATGTTCTCCGCGTTGTTCGACCACGGCATCGCGCCGCCCTCGCCCGGCCCCAGCCACGCGTCCGACTTTCCGCCCGAGATCTCGTGCCCCAGCAGGTGGACCGATAGCGTCGCCTCCACCAGCCGGAACGGATTTTGCGCCGCAATCGGCCCGCTGGGAATCGTCGCCTGCGGATCGTTGGGCGGCGCAAACGCAATCTCATCCAGCAGCGAAATCTGCTGCGCCAGCGCCTGCGTGTAGCCCGCTGCACTCGGCGCATGTTGGTATTCCCCGCGCACGTACAGCGAAAACGGCCCCTGCTCGTTCAGCGTCGAAAATCCCGTGACGTTGTTGAATCCCGTCTCGTGCGGCCTTCCATAGTCGTTGAAAAACGTCTGCCCAAGATGGAAGCTGTCCACCAGGATCGGCCCCGAAATCCCCATCATCCGCGTGTAGACCGACTGCACCCCATACACCGTTCCGCGTTCCGTCTTTCCCGGCACGCCCTCGTCCGTCAACTCCGTTAGCAGCGCCGACAGAATCTCCTGCGCCTGCTCGTCGTCGCCCGCCGCAATCGCGCCCTCCGACGCTTGCAGCATGTGCAGCGCGCTGCGCCGCGTATATGGCCGCATCGCGAGGTACGCCGTGTTCACATAGCCCAGCGAGTAGAGCCGCAGCATCGCCGGATACACCCAGCTGTCCACCGGAATATACGCGCTGCCGTCTGTGTCTCTTGGCTGGCTCGTCTCCGGATTTCCGTATGCCGGCAGCGCGGTGTAGGGAACCTGCGCCGTCGGCGGCGCGGGCGTCACCACCGGCGCGGGGGCCGTCTGCGGAGTTGGCGCGGCCTGTGGGCTCGTCACTGGCTGCTGCGCGTAGCCCGGCCTCGACTCGATCTTCTCCCGCCCCTCCGCCACCGGAACAGGTGCCGCCGCTGGAGCGTTTGCCGGAGCCGGTGCGAGCGCGTTCGTCTGTGCCGTCTGAGCGAATCCAGAACCCAGGCCCAGAGCCAGACATGCAATGGCTGTAGGCAATCGAGAGACTGCTCTCCGCAAATTCGCCTTGGGACTCTGTTCCATCGTCCTCTCAGTGTAACTGCGTGACAGCCGTTGCAGATCGATTTCTACTTCGCAACCCGTTTTGCGAAGCTCTTCGCCTCGCGCTCCATCCAAGCCCTGCTGGCAATCCCGCGCTGCGCCAGGTACTGCTCCAGCCCCGCAATCGCGTCTTTCGTCACTCGCATCTTGCCCGTCGCGCCAACCAAAACAAACGGCACGCACTCCATCAGCGCCGCTCCTCCGCCGATGCGCGCGTGCCCGATCGACTCCTGCGCCACGCGATAGATTGCCACTGCGTCGTCCGCGTCCACCACCATCGTCGGCACGCCGCAGCCCAGCGCCAGCGCGCTCACTCCTTCCACCTCCTCCGTGCGCGCCTTGCCGCCCCGCACACGCGCCGCCGGAAGCACCACAAAGACCACCGGCAGCTCCTGCTCCGCCGCAAACCGCAGCGCCTTCTTCCACAGCGCTGCTGGAACCTCACCCGCCAACGCGTACACCACAACCAAGCCAGCCTGCCGCGCCGCCATCGCACTCTGCGTCGTCGCCGCCTCAGCTTTGTCCTTTGCCGTTGATTGCACCTCAATCCTCGCCTGCGCCGCAGCCGCCTTCAAAGCCGCCGCCGCGCCCAGTGCCGCCCAAATCCGCTCCGCAACTCCCGGCGGCGCGGCAAGCCGTGCAACAACGGACGACGCTGCACCGCTACGAACCCGCTTGCGCGAAGCCTTCGATGGCTCCGCTCGCAGAACTTCGCCGAGCGGAGTACCGCGCAGATAATCCACCACTCCACCCGCCAGCGCATCGCTCACCACATCGCCCGCGCCAAGATCCGCCGCCGCGCTCACCAACGCAGCCTCCATCCCGTGCGTCCCAGTGAACTTCGCGGCTGAGGATTTAGCGTCTGGTGCATTGCGGACCGGTCCAGTCGCGCGCGCGCGCTTTGCCGCTGGCAGCGCCCGCGCAAGCGTCCTTACCTGTACCATCGCCCGATAGATCTGCCTCAACCTCTCATTCGGAATCAGCGGGTTCTCCCACGCGGCTGCCTCGGTCTTCTTCGTCTTCTCTGTCTCTGCTCCCACCTGCGTCACTTCCACGTCCACTTTCTGACTCCTGCTTCCGTATGCTTGCTGTGATACATGGCGCATTCGTCGAGGTCGAGATGGTCAGCCGACCCGGACGCGGCAACAAGGTCACGCTGTGGTTGATGCCGTTGCTGGACTCAGCCGCGATACCGTGGGAGCCACTCCGTCGAGCGCTCCAGCCACCTGAGCCGATCTACCCACGCCGTGATCTGCGGGCAGTAGCTATACAGGCAGAAGCCTCAATTGACCGATGCTGGGTTTTCCTCGCGGACAAGAGCAACGCTTCCATCCGTTCGGAGTTGACCATTATTCTTTACAAACTGATCGAGGACACTATTCAACAATTTGACAAGATTTGCCGCCTGCTCTGGTGCGAGTAATACCTTTGCGCGTGGGATCGCAACTATTTCGCTGTCTGTAGCTGCATCAACCTCTCCAAAGATAATTCCCACATCAAATGGTGTGGCAGTGACCCCCATGATGTTTGAATAGATTGAGGGATACTCGATCTCTTTGAATCTAGCCGTTCGTGTTGGTAGCTTGGGAGCAACAGCTTCCAGCTTCTTAATTTTGGTAGCCATGTATTCCTCCAGTGTCATAAGGCGTGAATTCCATTGGACGCCCAGGAGTAATCTTCGGTACTACTTCAGTTCTCAAGGGTCCAATCAGTTGTTGAGTTTGCGTATCGAATTTTCCATGCGGAACCGCAGGAAACATTCCATAAACCAATGACTCTACAGGCACTAGCTCTTGAACGGGACTATATGATTCAGCAGAACCCGATAAGGTGATGTCTTCGTCTTTTGCGGAGGATATTGTAAGTTTGAGACCAAGTGCGGAAAGGACGCCTGCAAGCGTATCCAGCGTGGGGTTGCCGCGCTTGGACAGAGAGCGATAAAGGGTCTCCCGTTGAACGCCGGAGTCCTTGGCAACCTTGGACATTTGATTTGCCTGAGCAACATCCCCAAGAGCTGCCAGGAATACTTCCGTCGATTCCTGAAGAGATGCATTCAGAAAGCTCGCCGCAACCTTTGGATCGGTCAACTTTTCTAGCTGCCAAGCACTGTAGGACCGTGTTCTCTTAGGCATTGTAATCACTCCAATATCTCTTTGCGGTTTCGATGTCGCGCGTCTGAGTCTTCTTTGTTCCGCCAATCAATAGAACAATCAGACGCTTGCCATCCTCACCAAAGTACACGCGATACCCCGACCCAAAATCGATTCTCAACTCGTACACGCCCTCGCCGACTCCACGATGATCTCCTAGATTTCCAAGCTGAACTCGCTTCAGCCGCGCCATCACTTTGCCCAAAGCTGGCTCAGTTTGCAAGTCCATCCACTCACTGAACGGAGCGCGACCATCGGCGGTCTTGTAGATCTCAAGTTCTCTGGGCGTGACTTCCACTTATATCATCGGCCCGCCCTACGTGTGACTTTAATACCACAAATAGGTTAGCACTGTCCTCCCTCATTATTCAAACACAGTCCTTTATATGCCTAAAAGTACAGGCGAGAGAGTTTTTACAGTGTTTACGCCCGTGCCGGATCCTTGGCCTCGGCGTCGATCCCCAGTTCCACCAGCGCACTCTGCGCCTTCTTCGCCTTGATCTTGCCCTCGCGCGCCAGCCGTGAGATCGCCGCTCCCACAATCGACTCCGCGTTCACCTCGAAGTGCCGTCGCAGGTGCGCGCGGTTGTCGCTGCGCCCGAACCCATCCGTCCCCAGCGTCACCAGCCTGCACCGCCCCTCGGCTTGCAGCCACGGAGCAAGAACATCGGGCAGCGACTTCATATAATCGCTCGCCGCGACGATCGGCCCCTTCGCTCCCGCCAGCGCCGTCTCGATATACGTCTTCCGCTCCGCCTCGGCCGGATGCAGCCGGTTCCATCGCTCGGTCGCAATCGCCTCCCGCCGCAGCTCGGTGTAGCTGGTCACGCTCCACACGTCCGCCGCGATCTGGTACTTCTCCGCCAGAATCTCCTGCGCCCGCAGCACCTCGTTCAGGATCGGCCCCGACCCGAAGAGTTGCACCGTCGCCTCTCCATTCGCGCCCGCAGTCAGAGCAGACGCCGCCCGGTATTTATAAATCCCGCGCAGAATCCCCTCCTGAACGCCTTCCGGCATCGCCGGCATTGCGTAGTCCTCGTTGTACATCGTGATGTAGTAGAAGCACTCGTCGCCCTTCTCGTACATCCGCCGTATGCCGTCCTGCAACACCACCGCCATCTCGTACATGAACGCCGGATCGTAGCTCACGCAGGTCGGGATCGTGCTCGCCAGCACGTGGCTGTGCCCGTCCTGGTGCTGCAACCCCTCGCCCAGCATGGTCGTCCGCCCCGCTGTTCCGCCCATCATGAATCCTCTGCCACGCGAGTCAGCAAATGCCCACGCCAGGTCCCCAATCCTCTGGAACCCGAACATCGAGTAGTACATGTAGAAGGGAATCATCGGCATCTTGTACGTCGAGTAGGCCTGTCCCGCCGCGGTGAACGAAGCCATCGCTCCCGCTTCCGTGATCCCCTCCTCCAGAATCTGTCCGTCCAGTTCTTCGCGATAGAACAGAAGCATCTCCTTGTCGTGCGGCGTGTACCGTTGCCCCTCCGGCGCGTAGATCCCCACCTGCCGGATCACCGACTCCATGCCAAACGTCCTTGCCTCGTCCGGCACAATCGGCACCACCCGCTGTCCGATCTCCGGGTTCTTCAGCAGGTGCCGCAGCACCGAGACAAACCCCATCGTGGTCGACACGGCGCGTCCCTTCGACCCCTCCGTCCACTCGCTGAAGGTTTCCAGCCCCGGGGCCTTGAAGCCCGCCGCCGGCAGCGACCGCGTCGGCATTACTCCGCCCAGCATGCGCCTCCGCTCCTGCATGTACACCATCTCCGGCGAGTCCTGCGGCGGACGGTACGGCGTCGCTTTGAGCGCCTGCTCCTCCGGAATCGGTATCTTGAACCGCTTCACAAACGCAGCCAGCCCCTCGTCCGTCAGCTTCTTCTCCGAGTGGGTTGCATTGCGCGACTCCGCCGCCGCCATCCCGTACCCCTTCACCGTCATGGCCAGCACCACCGACGGCCCGCCCCGGTGTTCCATCGCCCGCTTGTATGCGTTGAACACCTTCACCGGATCGTGTCCGCCTCGGTGCAGGTTGGTCAGTTGCTCGTCCGTATAGTCCTTCACCATCTCCACCAGCTCGGGATACTTGCCGAAGAAGTGCTGCCGGATGTAAGCCCCGCCCTTCGCCTTGTAGGTCTGGAAGTCGCCGTCCACGCTCTCTTCCATCCGCTTCAGCAGCAGCCCATGCGTGTCGCGCGCAAACAGCGGGTCCCAGTCCCCGCCCCACAGCACCTTGATGACGTTCCATCCCGCGCCCGTGAACACGCCCTCCAGCTCGTCCACGATCCGCTTGTTGCCGCGCACCGGCCCATCCAGCCGTTGCAGGTTGCAGTTGATGACGAAGATTAAATTGTCCAGCTTCTCCCGCGCGCCCAGCGAAATCGCGCCCAGCGACTCCACCTCGTCCGTCTCGCCGTCGCCCACGAACGCCCATATCTTGCGCGGCGTCCGCTCGATCAGCCCGCGGTTCTCCAGATACCGCATGAACCGCGCCTGGTAGATCGCATTCAGAGGCGCAATCCCCATCGACACCGAGGGAAAGTTCCAGAAATCCGGCATCAACCACGGGTGTGGATAGCTCGAAAGCCCCGGCGTCCCCCGCAGCTCATGGCGGAAGTTCTTCAGATGCTCGTCCGTCAGCCGACCCTCCAGGTACGCCCGCGCATAGACACCCGGCGACGCGTGTCCCTGAAAGTAGATGAAGTCGCCCGGCAGCTCCTGCCCCTCTTCGCCCGTGTACTTGGCGTGGAAGAAGTGGCTGTACCCAACCTCCAGCAGCGTCGCCAGCGACGCATACGTCGAAATGTGTCCGCCGATCCCCGGGTCTTTCTTGTTCTGCCCATGGACCATGGCCATGGCGTTCCACCGGATCAGCGATTTGATCCTCCGCTCGATGTCCATGTCGCCGGGGTAGGGAAGCTCTTCCTCGGTCGAAATCGTGTTGCGGAAGCGCGTCGAAAGCCGGTACGGCAGAATCACGCCGGTCTCGCGTCCCCGCAGCCGCAGCGCCTGTAGCAGCTCCACGCCGTTCGCCTTCCCGCCTGCCACCACCTGGTCGAACGCCTCGACCCACTCCGCAACCTCGGCGGAAAAATCCCCCTTCGCGCCAACGTCTTCATTCTTCATCGTCATCCCTGTGCCCGGCTCTCTCTCACGATTCAATAACTATAATCTTCGATGCAGCTCAAATCCTCCGCGATGCAATGCAGAAGCCGATGCTTTCAATGTGTACCCGGAGGCAATCCCTCCGAGTGGCTTTTTCCTCAAGTAAAAGCCACCCATGATGCTCTCCGCCAGGGCACTGTTACTCTGATTTCGTTCTCAGTTTCGCCCCACGAGGCCGCGCAACAATGAAGATTCTGCTCATCGATACCTGTGGCGCAACCGGCAGCATTGCCCTGGCCGGCGCCGCCCCCTCGCCCGTCGTTGTATCTCTTCCCGGCCGATCCGCCGCCGAGCGCCTCGTCCCAACCATCCACTCGCTGGCGGTCGGCCTCGGCCTCAGCCTTGCAGAACTCGACGCCGTAGCCGTCGTCCACGGCCCCGGCTCCTTCACCGGAGAGCGCGTCGGCCTCAGCGCCGCCAAGGGCCTCTGCCACGCCCTCAACCTCCCGCTGGTCGCCATCTCGCGCCTCGCCGTCCTGGCCAGTCTCGCTAAGTTTGCTAGTCCAGATCAGCCGTCCGCCGCGCGCATCCACGCCCTCCTCGACGCCGGCCGCGGCGAGTTCTACTCCGGTCTCTATGCCGACGGCCTCTGCCTCCGCGAATCCCTCCAGCCCCGCGACCAGCTCCTCGCCGAAGCCAGCAGGGAACCGCAGCAGCTCTTTGTCGTCTGCGAACTGGCCGTCGCCCAATCCATCGCCGAGCTCGCCCCGCAGCTCGTCGCCGAGCCCACCGCCGCATCCGCCCTGCCCGTTGCCCTCGCCCGCATCCAGCAGCGCATCTTCGACGACCCCGCAACCATCGACGCCAACTACCTGCGCCGCACCGACGCCGAGATCTTTGCCAAGCCCATCGCCGCCGCCGCGCCGCCGCTCTCCGCAACCCACCCCGCCGCGCCCGCCCGATGACGTCTCCGCCATTCCATCTGCGCCGCGCCATCGCATCGGACCTCGAAGCAATCCTCTCGCTGGAGCGCGCCACCAATCTTGCGCCCCACTGGCCCCCCTCAGCCTACGCAGACATCCTGGACTCCAACGATCTGGGTGCCCCATCCATCGCACTGGGTGCCCCATCCATTCCGCGTTCGTTGCGGAATGGGTGGGAGACCGCCTCACAGTCTTCCGACTGGATCGATAGCGACGAGCTTCCACAAGCCAACGCCATTCAGCGCTGCCTCTTCGTTGCCGAGAAGAACGGCTCACTCATCGGCTTCGCCGTCGGCCTGCTGCATCCCGCCACGCCCGGCCCAGTAAACCTGAAGCAGACTGACGATTGCAGCAGCGAGAAGAAGAATTGTCATTCTGACCCTGAACCTGAACAACGTGAAGGACAAGGGGAAGAATCCCCGCATTTATTTGTGCCCGACCGCATCGCCGAACTGGAGAGCGTCGTCGTCTCCGACAGCTATCGCCGAGCTGGCATTGGCCGCGCCCTCTGCCGCGCCGTCCTCGACTGGTCTCGTACTCAGGATGCCACCGAAGTTGTCCTCGAGGTTCGCGCCGCCAGCTCCGCCGCCATAGCCCTCTATGCCGCCCTCGGGTTCACGCTCGCCGCCCGCCGCCCGCGCTACTACCGCGACCCCAACGACGACGCGCTTCTCATGCGCCTCCAGTTGGAGTGATTCAGCTCTTGTCTCGATCCGGCCCGCGCGATCGATCGAATCCTCTTCATTCGAATTGTTTGATTGCGCCGTGGCGACCGTGCCGGTAAACTAACCCTAGGTCGGAGAGGTGGCGGAGCCCGGTTGAACGCACCTGACTCGAAATCAGACATAGTCGCAAGGCTATCGGGGGTTCGAATCCCTCCCTCTCCGCCAGACTTCTTGTAAGTTGCTGATAACAAATTATAAACGCAACAGAATGAATGCTTTGTAAGGTTCTTTGTAAGGTGCCTGAGTCTATACAGTTCCCTGTTTTTCCCTGGATTCCGGCCGTTTACCTTACAAAATCGGAATTACCTTACAAAGCCTTTTCAGAGGCGATTGAAGAGGGCGGATCGCTGTTGATCGGCCCTGCGCCACTTAATGTTCCTAAGCGCCAGGCTTGGCCGCATTGCTTCCGGGTGAGCAATGGCTCGCTGAAAGTGGGCCTACTCCTTGCTCATTCCAAGAGATCACAACCCTCCGAGAGCCTTCTGGAACAGCCTCAGGAGGCCTTCCTGCCCAGCGGAGGGCGGCTGCTTAGTCTGGGTTTGCCGGTGAGGTTACCGGATTGCCTTCCCAAATATGTGATCCGTCTAAGTGCTCGGCAAGAAGGCAATCGGCTGGCTAGTCCTTCCGGATGATCGGTCAGGTTTCGATGAGCGCGCGGTCGCATCATTTGGCCATCATCTATTGTGTATATTCGCAATATAGAATATTCTTATGATATGCAAGAGAAGCTGAGGACATACAAGGCCAGTATCTTCCAGGCTCTGTCCCATCCCACCCGCATCGCCATCCTTGAGGTGTTGCGCGACGGCGAGCTCTCCGCACGGAGCATCCAGGAGAAGCTCGGCGTCGAACAGGCAAATCTGTCCCAGCATCTGGCGATCCTGAGAAGCCGCCAGATTGTGGCCAACCGCAAGGACGGCAACCAGGTCTTCTACTCCATCCGAAATCCGGTGCTGCTGGAGGTGCTCGACGTGATGCGCCGGTACTTCCAGACCAACCTGGCCGACGCGATTCAGATGCTTGAAGAAGTGGAATGTGAGGCGTCTGTCCGGTGATTACTGAGCTGTTCCTGAGCGGAATCATCGTCTGGCTTGCGGGCGCCGTGGCTAGTCTGGTTCTCTGGCGTCACCCGCCCGCCGCTCGCCGTGTTGGCTGCGGGGCGGCATTGGCGGGTTCGCTTCTGGTTCTGGTGGGTTCCGCGACCGTGATCTTCAGCGGCAGTTCCACTGCCATCGACCTTCCCTCCGGCAACCCGGTGTTCTCCTGGGCCATCCGCATGGACCCGCTGTCGGCATTCTTCAATTGCACGCTGGCGGCGCTGGCTGCCGCCGTTTCGCTCTACTCTTTCGGTTATCTGCGACCCATGGAAGGCCGCCGGAACCTGGGCGCTTTTGGGTTCTTCTTCAACCTGCAACTGCTGAGCCTGGCGCTGGTCTTCACCGCGTCGAACGCGTTCTTCTTCCTGGTTGCATGGGAGGTGATGGCGCTGGCGGCGTACTGCCTGATCAGTTTCGAGCATGAAAAGGAAGAAACGCGCAACGCCGGGGTGCTGTTCATGATCATGTCGCACGCGGGCACCGGCCTGCTGCTGATCGCGTTCCTGGTGCTCGCATCCGCCAGCGGCAGTCTGGATTTCTCCAGCTTTCACCTGCTTGCTTCGCGGTTGCCGCCGCTCCAGCAGGGCACGGTTTTCCTGCTCTTTCTCTTCGGCTTCGGCGTGAAGGCGGGCCTGGTGCCCCTTCACATCTGGCTTCCCAAAGCCCACCCAGTGGCTCCCAGCAATGTCTCGGCCCTGATGTCGGGCATCGTCATCAAGACCGGCATCTACGGTATGGCGCGCGTCTTCTTCGATTTCTATGGACCGCCTCCGCTGTGGATGGGAACTCTGCTGCTGGGGCTGGGCGTGACTTCTGCCCTGCTGGGAGTGCTCTACGCGCTGATGGAGCACGACCTGAAGCGCCTGCTGGCATGGCACAGCATTGAGAACATCGGCATCATCCTGATGGGCTTCGGCGCCGCGCTGATGTTTCGCTCGCTGGGACATGCGAACCTCGCCGCCCTTGCTCTGATCGCGGCCCTCTATCACACGTTCAACCACGCCATATTCAAGGGGCTGCTCTTCCTCGGAGCCGGTTCCGTCGTCGAGGCCACGCACACGCGCAACATGGAGAGGATGGGCGGGCTGATCCGGCGCATGCCGGTTACGGCCCTGTGTTTTCTGGTGGGCGCGGTGGCCATCTCCGGGCTTCCTCCGTTGAACGGGTTTGTCAGCGAGTGGCTCACCTACCAGGCGCTGCTTGCCGGATTCGGCACTACGCACAGCCTGACGCGGCTGATGTTTCCCATCGCCGGCTCTCTGCTGGCGCTGACCGCGGCCCTGGCGGCGGCCTGTTTCGTCAAGGCGTTCGCGATTCCGTTTCTCGCGCTGCCGCCAGTGACGAGGCCGCCGATGCGCGCGAGGTCTCGTTCCCCATGCGCGCCGGTATGGCGCTGCTTGCCGTGGGATGCGTCGCGCTGGGTCTGGGCGCCACCTGGTTCGTGCGTGTCTTCGATCCCATCACGCAGCAGGCCCTTGCCGTTCGCGCAAGTTCGGCGCTGGTGATGGCCCGCGGCTGGGCGCTCTCGCCGGGAACGGCCCACGGAGGCACCATCTCCACGGACGGGATTGCGCTCTTCTTTCTGCTTGCCGGCGCGGCATTCGCGCTTCCGCTGGCCATGCGTTGGAGGCGTCGCAGCGTCCGTGGGCCGGCGTGGGATTGCGGCCTGCCCGGGTTAACCGCCGACAACGAGTACACTGCCACGGCATTTTCCAAGCCGCTGCGCATGATCTTCTCCGCCCTCTATCGCCCGCGCCGCGAGATCCAGGCGGAGTACGAGGTCTCGCCCTACTACCCCAGCGCGATCCGCTTCGAGAGCGAGATCGAGCACCCCATTGAAAAGCACCTTTACGATCCGCTGCGGCAGTGGATCATGGCCGTTGCCAACCGCATGAAGGGCATTCAGGCCGGCAGCATCAACCTCTATCTCACCTACATCTTCCTTACCCTGATTCTGCTCCTGCTGTTCGGAGTGCGCCGATGACGGAGCGTCTGATCGAAAACGCGGCGCAACTCTTCCTCCTGCTGGCGCTGGCGCCGCTGGTGACGGGAGTCATTCGCACCCTGAAGGCGCGCCTGCAGACGCGGCGCGGCCCAGCCATCCTGCAACCGTACCGCGACCTCGTCAAACTCTTTCGCAAAGGCATGGTGGTCCCCGACACCGCATCCTGGATATTCGCGGCAACGCCCTGGGTCGTCTTCTTCAGCACGGTTCTGGCGGGGCTGATGATTCCCATGGTTGCCGCCGATGCGCCGCTCGGTCTGTTTGGCGGCGTGCTGGCTGTGATCTACCTGCTGGGGCTGGGCCGCTTCTTTCTGGCGCTCAGCGGAATGGATACCGGCAGCTCGTTCGGCGGTCTGGGCAGCAGCCGCGAGATGACCATCTCGGCGCTGGCCGAACCGGCCATGATGCTGGCCATCTTCACCGTAGCCATCGGCGCCGGTTCCACCGGCCTCACCGAGATCGCCGGGGCCGCCATTGGACAGCACTGGCGTTTTCTTGCCCCCGCCCAGATGTTCGCCTTCGCCGCGCTCGCGCTGGTTCTGATTGCCGAGACGGGCCGCATCCCCGTGGACAACCCAGACACTCACCTGGAACTCACCATGATCCACGAAGCCATGATCCTGGAGTACTCCGGCCCATACCTCGCCCTGCTTGAATGGGCGGCCTCCATCAAGCAGCTCGTCCTGATGACGCTGTTGATCAACTGTTTCTGGCCGTTTGGCCTACAGCCGACGTGGTTCGGCTTCGGCGCGGTGGAGGGAATCGGCTGGCTGATGGCGAAGCTGTTTTTGTTAAGTTGCGCAATCGTTTTGTTGGAGACCGTGAACGCCAAGATGCGCCTCTTCCGTGTCCCCGAACTTCTCGCGGTCGCCTTTACCCTGGGATCGCTCGCACTGGTTTCCACGTTCCTCTTCTGATGCTTATGACACACGGACTCGATCTGCAATTCGGCGACCGAATCGTCACTCTGATGGCGGCGCTGGTGTTGGTCCTGCAGATTGCGATGGTGACCCAGCGCTGGATCGTCATCCACATCCGCATCTTCGCGGCCCAATCGTTCTTCCTCGCCATGATTGCCGCCACCATTGCCTGGTTCAACCACGCGCCGCATCTCTACGTCGCCGCCGCGCTTACCCTCGTGGTCAAAGTGGTTCTGGTGCCCATCCTCTTCGAGCGACTGGTGAAGCGCATGGAGATCCACGAAGAGATCGAACCGATTGTGAACGGGCCGCTCTCCGTGGTGATTGCCGGCGGACTCACGCTGGTGGGCTATGTGGTTGCGGAGTCGTTTTACAAGCCGGACGAGCCCGGTCTGGGCCATAACGCGCTTGCCGTTGCCATCTCTCTCTTCCTGATCGGCTTTTTTACCATGATCAACCGCCGCAAGGCGCTGACCCAGGTTCTGGCACTGCTATCGCTGGAAAACGGACTGTTTCTCGCGGCCATTTCGCTCACCTATGGCATGCCGATGATCGTGGAGTTGGGTATTTTCTTCGATGTGCTGGTGGCCGCGATGGTGCTGGGCATTCTGGTCTACCGCATCCGCGAGACCTTCGAGTCGGTGGATGTGAGCCGGTTGCGGAGGCTGAGAGGATAAATGCTGCTAGTCGCTCTATTGCTGGTCCCTATTGCCACCGCCGCCGCATCATTCCTCGCGCGACGCCGAGCGGCCATGGAAGTGGCCAACCTGGTTGGCTTCGGTGCAGTCTTTCTGATGGCCGTCGTATTGGCCGCGCGGGTGCTGGCCGCTGGCACGGTCTCGCTGGCAAACGGTTTTTTCTATGCCGACGCACTCAGCGCGCTAGTGATTCTTCTGACCGCGTCGGTGGCGCTGGTCTGTTCCACCTATTCGATCGGCTACCTGCGCGACGACCAGCAGAGCGGAGCTCTGGGCGACGATGCGAGCGGGGAGCAGATCGCACAGCTCCGCATGTTCTACACGCTGACGCCGCTCTTCGTCTTCTCCATGCTCTTCATGGCGGTGGCCAACAACCTGGGAGTGATGTGGGCGGCGATGGAGGTCACCACCCTGACTTCGGTCTTCCTGGTCACCTTCTATGGCAAGGTCACCTCGCTGGAGGCCGCATGGAAGTACGCCATCATCGGCGGCGTGGGTCTATCGATGGCGCTGTTCGGCACACTGGTGACTTACTATGCTGGGCGAGGCCTGACCGGTTCCCAGGCGCTCAGCGGGTTGAACTGGTCCGTCCTGGCGCAGCACGCCGCGCAACTGGATAAGACGTCGATGCGGCTGGCCTTCGTGCTGGTTCTGATGGGCTATGGGACTAAGGCCGGTCTGGCGCCGATGCACACATGGAAACCGGACGCCTACAGCGAGGCCCCGGTGCCCTCCGCCGCGATTCTGTCTTCGGCGCTGCTCAACTGCGCCCTCTACTGCCTCATCCGTTTCTACATCCTCACCAGCCGATGCCTTGGCGCCGAGTATCCTGGCCGCCTGCTGCTTCTCTTCGGCCTGCTCTCCATGGGCGTCTCCGTTCCGTTCGTTCTGGTACAGAAAAACTATCGCCGCCTGCTGGCGTATCACACCATCGACCACGCCGGTATTATGGTCACGGCGCTGGGACTCGGCGGCGCGCTCGGCAGCCTCGGTCTCATGCTGCACATGGTCTTTCACACCATTGCGAAGTCGCTCCTCTTCCTCTGCGCGGGCAACGTCTCTCAGCACTTCCGAACCGACCTGTTCTCCAAGATCAAGGGCGGCGTGATGCGCGCCATGCCGCTGACCGGCGTGGTGTTTCTCATGGCCATGCTGGCCATCGTCGGCATGCCGCCGTTCAGCCTCTTTCAGAGCGAGTTCCTCATTGTGCGCGCGGCCATGGTTGGCGGGCATATTCTTACCGGCGTCCTCTTCGTCCTCTTCGGGACAGGCGTCTTTGCCGGCGCGCTGCTGCACATCGGCAACTTGGTCCTCGGCCCCAGCGGAGATGCACCGGTAGCGCCGCGCCGACCTTGGCGAAATGGCTCGCTGCTCGCTCTGGCCTCGGCGCTGGTCATAATCGCATTCTGGGTGCCTGCTCCCTTGCTTGAACTGGTGCGCCAAGCGGCGCATGTGGTGAGCGGACAATGACCTCATTCCTGAACAATCTTCGCGAGCATTTCCCGGAGCAGGTCCGCTCCGTGGAAGAACATGTCCCCGGCCAGTTCACGGTTCTCGTGAACGGTCCCGACGCCACCGAAATTGCCCGGCACCTGCTGACCGAGCACCAAGCGAGACTTGTCACCATCTTCGCCGAGGACCGCGTCAAAGCGGAAGGCGTCTTCTACCTCTACTATCTCTTCGACCGGCTGGGCGACCCATCCTGGCTGATTCTGAAGGCCCCCATTTCCCCGGAGAATCCCTCCTTCCCGTCGCTGGCCGCGGAGTTTCCCGCCGTCAACTGGCAGGAGCGAGAGATTCAGGACTGGTTTGGCCTGGAAGCCGCCGGGCATCCCAACCCGCGTCGCGTGGCGCTGCACGATAACTGGCCAGACGTGCATCCCCTGCGCAAGGATTTCCCACTCGACACCGTGTTGCCACCGTTTGAGGGAGAGCGGCACATCTACCGCCCCGCGCACGGAGAGGGCATCTTCCACATCCCGGTCGGCCCGGTCCATGCCGGCATCATCGAGCCCGGCCACTTCAACTTCACCGTCGCCGGCGAGCCCATCCTCTACCTGCAACTGCGCATGTTCTACACCCACAAGGCGACGGAAAAGCTCTTCGAGAACC
>Ga0224555_1002321_pt1 | contig 22795 bp, 22 predicted proteins | sample 714S23034metaG_FD_180687 | JGI IMG/M metagenome (GOLD analysis project Ga0224555, IMG submission 180687) | Peat soil microbial communities from Stordalen Mire, Sweden - 717 S2 30-34 | ecosystem: Environmental > Terrestrial > Soil > Wetlands > Peat | place: Sweden: Norrbotten County, Stordalen...
ATTTTCTTTCCCGCCCTTTGCGCGTAACGATCGATCAGGTATCCGACCAACAAAGAGATATCCCCAATACGCTCGCGCAAAGGCGGCACTCGAATCGGAAAGACATTAAGGCGGTAGAAAAGATCCTGACGGAACGCGCCATCGGCTATTGCCGCATCGAGGTCTCTGTTTGTCGCCGCTATCACTCGTACGTCCACCGCAAACCTGATGAAGAGTCGAGGGGCATCATCTCAGCGGACGAGGAGTGCCATGTTTTACTTCTATGGGAACGCGACACCAGGATGGAAGTCGAAGCAAAAACATATATTGGCCACAAGGCTGAGTGCGCTAATCGAGGAGTTTATGACTAATGAAACTGGCGTTTCACGAGGGGCTCCCCATTCGTGAAGGTTGATCCACAAAAGGATGCGGTCTACATCCGGCGGCTTACAAACCTCTCCAACAATCTGATCGACAAACTTACCTCACAGGCTGACGCGGTATACATCGAGGTCATGGACCTGCGATCCTCGAAATCTGGTTTGCTTCAAGACCCAATCGGACGTTCCGAGCAAGCAAGAGATTCACCTCGAGTGCCCTCCAGGCGAGCCGCGTCCGGGCGATCTGATCGATGAACTGATCCGATTACTGGGCTGCCTCTTCGGGACGAAATCAGCCGTTACCTTGGTCATTGGAGCTGGGACTACAGCGATATAGCGAAAACAGTCTGGGAGAACGCTGCTAAGTTGGTTGAGCATCGCATGGCAGCCTTTTATCAACGAGGCATCTTCGGGCTGTCACTGTGGTGGATTCACAACGGAAGAATCATTGGGACTCTACTCTTTCTCACAGAAGGACCAATGATCATGGCCTGCGATAGACTCCCCTCTTCTGGGTGGCGTTACTTCCGCATTGCCGGTCCGGTCGCCGAAACCCAAATCACATCAATAACCGTAACAAGATGCGAACCGTACGAAGATGCGACAAGCGCGGCGAGCACTTGTTGCGTGCGGCACACTCCCCGCACACCAGCCAACGCGCGAAATAGCAAATCTCGCATTCCAACGGCTTGGCCGACTGATACCGGATCAGCGACCCTATGCCGGTACTGCGCCAGGCTTCCGGTCCCGGGATTGATCCGTGACTGGTAGGCGAGGCGGGGATCGAACCCACAACTCCGGCTTAGAAGGCCTATCCTGGCCATTACCACCCCATATACCGCTTTGCCCTAGCGTACTCTAATTGCACGATTTAGAGCGCAATTTGGTGAGCCCCGTTTACCCTGCATTACCCTCTATTTGCATTCAGGGTCCCCCCAAAATCCCCCACAGTAGACTCCCGTGAATTCATGATTCGATTTAAGGTGCGTACGCGCGCCCGCCGCTTCGGCCTGTTCAACGCGATGTTTGGCATTGGCTTTATCATTGGTCCGGTTCTCGGCGGACTGCTGGGCGACTACTGACTGCGCCTCCCTTTCTCTGCCGCGGCTGTGCTGAACGCATGCAATTTCCTGGTTGCGTTATTCATCCTTCCAGAGTCGCACGCGCCGACGCAAAAGACGAAGATTGATCTCGCGGCGCTCAACCCACTTCGGCCGCTCGGCTGGGTCTTCTCGATGAAACGGGTCTTGCCGATTGTCTTCTTGTTTTTCATCTTTAGCGGGGCCGGAGAGGCTTATGGCACTTGCTGGGCACTGTGGGGCTTCGACGTATTTCACTGGAATGGCCAGTGGATCGGCCTTTCGCTGGGTACGTTCGGGGTCTGTCAAACAGTGGCACAGATATTTTTGCCGGGGCCTGCGACCAAACTGCTTGGCGAACGTTGGGCGATTCTCGTCGGAGTCGCCTGCTCAGCGGTCGCTCTTGTCGTCCTGGCCTTCGCTACCAAGGGTTGGATCGTTTTCGCCATCATGCCCATCTTCACGCTCACAGGTATCGGCACTCCGGCACTTCAGGCACTTTCTCGACCCGACAGGTTGAGGCAGCCTGTCAAGGCCAATTCCAGGGCGTACTGGCATCGGCTGTAAGCCTGGCATCCATTGTGGCTACCGTTGCCTTCTCGACCTTCTATTTTGTTGTTCAGAAGTAGTGGCCTGGCGCTATTTGGCTCTCAGTGGTCTTGATTTATGGGATCGCGTTCCCGCTGGTTTTTCTCGGCACCAGGACCGTTCGCCCAATGCAACCGGCGAGCGTAGTGTAAATCTCGCTGAAACGTCAACTGTTGCCAACAGGCGCTCATTGAGAATCATTTACAAGCGATTCTGTCTAGCCGTAACGCGGGAAGGCGAAGTTGGTGCGTGGAACGACTCGATCTTGCTTAACCATGAGCCAGATTCTGTCTCCATTTCCGAGATCAGCCATTTGTACGTGGCGAAGGAATTTGGCCCCGAAGATGCTCGTCGAGCTCGACGCGCGATTGCAGCAGAAGGATTGCCCGATAGTTGGAAGACCTATTTTCAGGAAAAGCTGGATCGATTGAACGTGTAGGGCTGCAATGTAATTTTCAAGTGGACTGACGAACCGTTTCTTGAGGAGGAAAGCTTTGGTTCGCTTCGCGAGATTCTCTGAAGTTCCCCAACCCAACTCCTACCAATCGAAAGAGCCTCCCGGGCCCGAGATCGATACGCTCACGCAGGGAAAGTGCAATCGACGCCAACTCCTCGCAGGATGTTGGAGGCGCCGGAGGCGTGTAGCTGCGCGTATGTATGTTGAACTCTTTCGTCTTCAGTTTCAGCACTACGGTTCGTGCGATGCGCGACTCCCGGCGGGATGCTAACCAGACCTTCTCGGCAAGGCGCCGAATGAGATCTTCGGTCTGGGATAACGGAATGTCCTGCTCGAAGGTGTCCTCGGCCGAGATCGACTTCGTCGGCCTGTCCGGCGTTACCGGACTCTGGTCAATGCCGCGTGCGAGTTCGTGGAGACGAGCGCCATAGCGTCCAAACTGAACTTCGAGCGTACCCAGTTCAAACGCCCGCAAATCCCCGACCGTCTCAATTCCAATTTGCTTAAGGTGCGCTTCGGTCACTTTGCCAACTCCTGGAATGCGACCGACGGGCAGCGGTGGCAGAAATGTGTCGATGTCTTTCGGTTGAATGACGAAGAGTCCGTCGGGCTTACGCCAGTCGGAAGCTATCTTGGCCAGGAACTTGTTCGGAGCGACACCAGCCGATGCAGAGAGAGAAAGCTCTTCACGAATCTGCCGGCGGATCGCCATGGCGACTTTCGTTGCGGTTGGCAGGCCGGTCTTGTTTTCTGTAACGTCGAGGTAAGCTTCGTCGAGCGAGAGAGGTTCGATGATATCCGTATGACGGCTGAAGATTTCCCGGATCGCGCGGGACACAGCCTTATAGCGAGTAAAGTCAGGCGGGACTGCGCGGCCGCGCAGATCACGAAGACGGCTAGCGGGCAAAGTCACTCTGCGGTCACGGCCGGCATCGCCGAGCGTACGCCGAACTTCCGCGCCTCATACGAAGCCGCGCAAACAACGGACCGCTTCCCTTTCCAGGCAACAACCACGGGCTTGCCGCGCAGTGCTGGGTCATCCTGCTGCTCGACAGACGCATAGAACGCGTCCATATCCACATGGACGATTTTGCGAAGTGCCGCGGGTTGAGTCGCTAACAGCTCGCCGGTCATGGGTTGATTATAAGCGAAGATAGGGCGAAAATAGAGAAGTATTCGGGGAGGGCAACTACGTGAAGCGCTCAGGGACTGCCGATCTTCCGCTCCATGGCGGCCACGTACCTCCGTGACTAGCTAACCGCATGACCGAGCTCGGCACAGCTATCTCCGAGCACATTCTCCTCGAATACGGTGCGAGCGAGTTTCTCACTCGCCTAAGCGATCCGTTCTGGTTCCAGGCCTTCGGTGCGGTCATGGGAATGGATTGGCATTCATCCGGAATTACGACCTCAGTATTGGGAGCACTGAAGCGCGGGCTCAACCCGCGTTTTGGTGAATTGGGATTGATGGTGTGCGGCGGACGCGGGCGGCACTCGATCCGTACACCGGACGAACTTCGATCCTTTGGTATGCGGACCGGTCTTGATGGAGATGCTCTGGCGCGAACCAGCAGGCTTCCCGCGGAATTACACGGCGGCGAATCAACTTGGAGCATCTGGACACCAACCAGATGATGGCCCCGCCGCTCCGTTGGCACGCACGGCCGGCCCACGGGCGAGGCCCAGCCGAAGTTGTCAGCTTGTATCTTCGGCCTACGAGTCCACGGCTGGGCCCTGCTCTGAATCAAGATCGAAATCATCTAGGTTCATGTCGATTAGGTGATCCAGCCTCAGCCAGCAGTCCGCCTCTCCGCACCACGGGCAAACAACTTGAGACTCGTTGCAGTCATCGAGCGTGCCACCGCACGAACGACATCCATCCATATATATGTCTCCTTCCATGTACCTCCAGCGAGGAAGCATGATCCGGCAAAACGCCGCCAGATTGTGAACGCGGGCTGGCATGGTGACCGAGTGCCGCGGTTGGGACGTGGTCGCGCGGACAGCATCTTCGGGGGCTCAGTGATCGAACCAACCTTGTTCAGTCTGCGCAGGGTGCAGGTGCAGGGATTGACTCAAACCTGCACCTGGAAGATTGTTATTGGCAATTGAGAATCGCCTCACGCACGGGCGCCTAACCATTCCAGCTAGATGCGCGAGGAGCGCGGCCGCGGCGATTGGCCTGGGGAGCGGTCGGCCAATGTTCGGCTGTGGCCAGGCTGACCGGCTCCGAACATTGATCGCCGCTATTCGAGAGTTCGCACGAAGCGCAGCCGTCGAGGTAAAGCGAAAGACTGCAGCGATCCAGGTGGCGGCAGGTTGGGTTGGGAGTCTGCGATTCGAGAAACACAAAGTCGTGAAGCATAAGGAATGGCTCCTTTCGTTGTTGTGAGCAGAGGGGGAGGCGCACACCCGACTGGGGGTCGGGTGCGCCAAGACAGAAGAGAATTTCAGGGGGGAGAACGCGATGGGCGTCAAGGGAAAAGTGGATGAGGGGGATGACGAAAGAACTTGCGAGAATAGGAATTCCTCGTAAGTACCCGTGTGCAGGATCACGCAGCGCTCTACAAATCCAGACTCGCCGCCGCATTTTCGCGGAACACCCCAGCCAGCCTTACATAGCGGTCGAGCGACTTTGTACCCTTGTGGCCGGACTGCCGGGCAATCAGCCGGTCGCTGACCTGGAGCGATGCCTGGGTACAAAATCCAGAGCGGAGACTATGCGCCCCAAAGAGACCGTCATCGAGTCCCGCGCGGCGCGCGGCACGCTTGACGATGTAGTTGACTGACGCCGGATTCAGCGCGCAGTCATCGACTACCTGCCGACGTTTCCGCAGACGCACAGCCCGGAATACCGGGCCCGAAGTGATTTGAGAAGCCTCCAGCCAGCAACGCATGGCTGTGACCGGGCAGGTCGCGGGATTCGATCCGAACGGAATTCCGATGATCCTGCCGATACCCTCCTGGTCAGTCTTGCTGCGGCCCTGATGATGAATCATGCCGGCATCGCAAAACTCCAACGACTCGACCGTCACCGCCGCGGCGCTCACGCGCCTCAATCCGCCCGCGGAAAAAGAAGTAAGAATCAGGGAACGGTCCCTCAGTCCCTGCAGGTCATCGCCACAGGTTTCAACAAGCTGCCGGATCTGGCTGGTCAGCAAAGGCTGCTTCTGATTGGGGCCCGGTTTGACGCCCCTCGTCCGGCGAATCCCGCGCAGGACTTGGCGGACGATCGGCTGGCGGGTCGACGCCGGCGAAAGTCCGTTGAACCCGGCCGCGCGCAACGCCTGGGTGATACGCCTTGCTTATGGCCTACATCAGGTTTGGCCCTTTGATCGAGACATAGATCAAAAGTAACCGGGCTCTGCCTGCCAGACGAACGCAGGCCCTCCAACGAATCCGGGTCGAATTGCCCATGCCGACGATCTGTGTCGTTGGCGGGTGAAGCACGCTACAGGGGCTTACAACGCGTTTTGCCGCGCAAATGCCGGGTTTTTTTCCGCTGAATTTGCCGCGCGCAATCAAGCATCCATCTTCCCCTCCCACTTCGCGCGTGCAGATGGTCATTTGATCGATTTTGCGCAAACTTAAGAAAATGGTGGCATTATGACGGTTCCGACTCCTCAGGTTTACCCCCGATACCAGTAGTGAGAGTGGGGGTTCACCAGTTCGACGACAACCAAGTCGTCATTGACCGCAAGCTCGCTGTAGCACGATTCTTTCAGCCCTATCCGGGGAAAGGTCGGAGACGGGATGTGCTTTACCCCGTGAAAAATGCTTTCGAGCGCCGCAGCGCCAAGATTGTCGGCAGCGTAAAGCGTCGGCACATTGGTCGCCGGGGCTCCGGGGAACGGATTGAATCGGGCGCCATCTTCTTCGATATCGATTCGTTTGCTCGTGTTCGGGTTATAGACATTCCCCGCGCGAGCCTTGCTATGAAACCGTGTCAGCGCGGTGCCCGCCTTCAAGATCGAGGTCTGGACGACGAGTGCCGGATTGGCCGCAACTGGAGCGGGCGGGCATTTAATAGGCATCGGCAGGATCGGCGGCGGCGCGAGCGAGCGAGAGAACGCGCTCAGGATCGGTTTTGAGCAGTTCCAAAGGCTTCCGCCCTCCGATATTCGCGTTGGGAGTGGCGAAGAAGTACGCGAAGTCCCATCCATTCGCGTGGATGGGATATGCCTGAATCACCTGGCCGACCGTGGGCAGCGGTTCTCCGTCCTGAAATTGGAATCGGGGATACCAGAACTGCCCCTCATATTTCACGGCGAATATCTTTCTCTCTTGGGCCCAGCGGGAAGCAAGTGCGCCACGATTCTTGGCTGTGCTGGTGCTTTGATCCGCGACTTCCTTAGCGGTCCAACTCAGATGATTCTTCATGAACTGGCTTCGCCATTCCACGGTGTCGCGATCGACTGTTTCTTGAGCGGCGATCTCTTCCGAGGTGGCCTTGACGAAGTTTTCCCAGCCGAGCAGCACTTCACTGTTCTTTTGTTCTGTCTCTTCTACCTGCATCACGAGTGGCATATTTCGGAAGCGCTCTGGAAGGTGAGGCAGTCTGAGGTCATCCAACAAAAGGGTGTCGAGGTGCGCTGTATTGATATAGACGCCAAGCGATGGTTTCGCTTCCTTCTTGAGGGCGTTCACGGCGGCCTTGCCAGCGAAGACCTTTACGAAGTAGCGAACATTATTTTGTTCGAAAACATCGATGCGGTCCTTCCTTCCCTCTCCGATTCCAACGATATCGACTTCCATCTTCGAGAGAGCAGTCCATCCCTTGAGATAGGCTCGAACGAACCTTCCGGTTGCGCTGAAGATGTTGGGAACCGGCCCTTTCTTTGCGGCATGGTAGATGAGGACACCATAAGCTGCATTCGCATGGCTTCGTTCCGGGGAGGCCGCTTCAATGAGCTTGTCCATCGCGTGACGGACCTCGAGGGTGTGGATGCCCGACGGCTCAAGGAGGGCTGCAGAGGATGTAAAGGAATCAGACATGGCGGAACCTTCCATGATTATCATGATACTCGTGATTATCATGATGTCAAGGTCTATTGCCCTGTCCGAGCAAATGGGATTGTGAACTAACCCGTTCCGGCCGATTTTCGATTGAGATCCCGTGGAGGTTGCGCAGATATATATATCGTGACACGATATATATATGAACTATCAATCTCCTGTCGTCGGCCCTGACTCGCTCATTCGAACGTTGGCTGAGTTTCGCTTTGAAATGAGGCGGTTTCTGCATTTCAGCGAGTCTGCAGCCTTGGAAGCCGGATTGCAACCGCAGCAACACCAACTTCTCTTGCAGGTGGCGGGTGCGCCGGAGGCGACGACGGTAACCATCGCGTATGCCGCCGAGCGACTCGGGTTGAAGCACAATAGCACGGTTGAACTCGTCGACCGGTCGGAGCGGGAGGGCCTTCTGACTCGTGCGGCAGATCCAGATGACAAGCGGCGCGCGATCCTGAAAGTCACGCAGAAGGGCAATCAGATTTTGGGCCGTTTGTCGGGGGATCATGCGCGGGAACTGAATGAACTGGCGCCACTGCTGCTTCAGGCTCTGGAGGCAATCCGCATGCATGAGCGGATTGCCGCAAGCGTGGAGGCTCGATGAAATCTCGGCCTTCGGCTTTACGCGATTTTACGGTGGATCGGCGAGTGTGGCTGTTGACTGGGGTGGCGCTGGCGATTGGCGCTGGTGCTGCTGGTTTGGCGGTGCTTCTGTTGCGCGCTATTGCGCTCGCAACGAATGCCTTCTACTACCATCGGCTCAGCGTTGCGATGGTAGGGCCGGCAGGGTCTCCCCTTTCGCCATGGGTCATGCCGGTGATTCCCGTAGTCGGTGGACTCCTGGTTGGGCTCATGGCGCACTACGGTTCGGACAAGATTCGCGGACACGGAATCCCCGAAGCGATTGAGGCAATCCTGCTGCGGGGAGCACGAGTAGACCCAAAAGTGGCGTTGCTCAAGCCCATCTCCGCGGCGATTGCGATTGGCTCCGGTGGACCTTTCGGTGCCGAGGGACCGATCATCATGACGGGCGGAGCCTTCGGTTCGCTCGTGGCTCAGCGGCTCAATCTGACGGATGCGGAGCGGACAACACTCCTGGTAGCGGGCGCGGCGGCCGGGATGTCAGCAACCTTCGCGGCACCCATTGCGGCGATCCTGTTGGCTGTCGAGCTACTTCTCTTCGAGTGGCGGCCACGCTCTCTCGTTCCCGTCGCTGTGGCGAGTTTGATTGCCGGAGCGCTACGGATCGTTTGGCTCGGGGCTGGACCGATCTTCCCGGTCGAGCTGCACTCCGCCATCCCCATGGGACAGACACTTTTGGTGGCTGGCCCTCTGGGGATTCTGGTTGGCTTTGCATCGGCTGGGCTAAGCCGGCTCATGTATGGATTCGAAGACGCCTTTGAGCACATTTGCGGTCGCTTACACGTGCACTGGATGTGGTGGCCCGCGATCGGCGGCATCGGCATCGGACTGGGCGGGGTCTTCTTCCCTCGTGGCCTCGGCGTCGGTTACGACAACATCGCGGAACTTCTCCGCGGAAATGCTCCGATTGGATTACTGGTCGGCATATTGCTGGCAAAGTCGCTGATGTGGGCATTCTCGCTCAGCTCGGGAACTTCCGGCGGCGTCTTGGCCCCACTGTTGATGATCGGAGCGGCTGTGGGCGAGTCTGTCGCCAGGCTGGCACATCTGCCTATTGAGACACAAGCGCTGTGGGCCTTGATGGGGATGGGCGCAATGCTCTCCGGAGCATTGGGTGTTCCGCTGACCGCAATACTCTTCTCGCTCGAACTAACGCACGCCCTTCCGGCCCTCTTGCCGCTCGCCCTTGCCTGCATCGCATCGTATCTTGTGACCTCGTTGGTGATGCCGAGATCGATTCTGACGGAAAAGCTCAGCCGCCGCGGGTACCATCTGTCGCGCGAGTATGGCGTCGACCCGCTTGAAATGGTCAGCGTGGCGGACGTCATGACGGAGTATTCGGTGAATGCAATGCAGGAGGAAGACGGACTCCAGGCCTTGCCCGAAGTACTGGCGTACTCCGATGAGACCTGCCGGGCAGTCGCGGAAGAGATGGCCACCACCGGGGTCACAAGTATGCAGGTTATTGATAGGGAGACCGGTAGAGTCTGCGGAACGATTGGCGCACAGGAACTCCTGATGGGGAGAAAGCGAGCAGTCGAGCGGGAGTCAGAACGCAACCGTTCCTTTCCTGTTGAGCTCAGGCGAAAATAGCTGTGCGAACTACTGGCGGATCAAACGCCTCATCGATTGCGACCCCAGCTAGAAGGTGGGGCGGTGAGATTTGTCTCACGACCCCTCGCTCCATCATTGCACTCCGCATTTGAATGGCGATGTGAGTCAAGCTCTGTCTGGCGGAGTTTTCATTTGAACGAGTAGCATGCGGAGCGGAGATTTCGCGGAAATGCCGTGGTGCAACATGGGAGGCATATACACAAACGACCCTGCCTGTGCCTGGACGGTGTCCTCTCCCAATTTGACCTCGGCCTCGCCTTCGAGAAAATAGAGGACCGCCGGCGTTGGAGCTGAGTGGCCGCCAAGTTCCTCACCAGCCGAAAAGCCAAACAGCGTGACATTGACGAATTCGTCCTTTTGCAGCACGCGGCTCAATATACCCTTTTCCGGCAGCGCGAATTCCTGCTGAAGATTGGCGAGAAATATGTAGTCCATGGCAACACTCCTTTGTGTCCAAACTGATTGTGGTGAAGAGCCGGCGGCGCAAGCGGAAGAGAACCTGGCGAAAGCGCCGCAAGCCTCGTTGCTATTCGATCAACGGCCCGCGAGTACGGCTACACGCTCGTCCTCCTTGAGGACTGTCTCATTGAGAGGTGCGGGATCGCTGTACGAGTGTCCGGTAAGGAGTCCGAGTACGAACCATGCGAACAGAACGGCTCCAATCGAGAACAGGATATCTCCCGGAACGCGCATCCAGCGCAGCGTTTGCATGGTGCCGGACTGCATGAACTCGGCAGACCGCGCATACCAGGTGCCGCGCTCGATGGAGGCCCAGGCCTGAAGCAGTCCCACTGGCAGCATACTCAGAATGACCATGAAGATCAGCCCAAGGTTGAGCGACCAGAACGAAAGCATGAGCGGTCCCTGCTTCCATTTCCGTCCTGGCTTGAGCGCGCGCAGGCAGAACAGAGTGAGACCCAGACCAAGCATTCCATATACGCCGAACAGAGCCGTGTGGCCATGGACGGGAGTGAGGTTGAGTCCCTGCACGTAGTAGAGGGAGATTGGTGGATTGATAAGGAAGCCGAAAAGGCCTGCCCCGACAAGGTTCCAGAAGGCAACGGCAACGAAGAAGTAAATGGGCCACTTGTAGTTCGCAATCCACTCTGATTTCTTGGTTGGTTGCGCAAGACGAATGTTCTCCCATGCTTCATAGCCAATCAGAGTCAGCGGCACAACTTCGAAAGCACTGAAAATCGCACCGAGGCCAATCACCGCGGGAGTTGCACCCGCGAAGTAAAGGTGATGGAAGGTGCCGATGATTCCGCCGGACAGAAAGATGGTTGTCGAGAAGAGCGCCGCCTTGGTTGCGGTGCGGATCTCAATCAATCTGAGCCGGGTGAACAGGAACCCGATCACAACCGTCGCGAATACTTCGAAGAAGCCTTCAACCCAGAGGTGAACCACCCACCAACGCCAGTATTCGGCCGTCACCAGATGGCTCCGCTGACCGTACATCAGGCCTGCCGAATAGAACAGCGGAATGGCTATGCTGGAGATGAGGAACAGGATGAGAAGTGACCGGTCTTCGCTCTTGCGAACCAGCGCCGGTTTGAGCGCAGCAACCATCAGAACCAGCCATAGAACGAGGCCGATGAACAACAGAATCTGCCAGAATCTTCCCAGATCGACATATTCATAACCCTGGCTGCCAAACCAGAACCACATGTTGCCAAGGCGCTGCTGGATTCCGAGCCACTCGCCGGCAAGCGATCCGCCCACCACGAGAATCAGTGCGCCGAAGAGTACATTCACGCCCAGGCGCTGGTACTTCGGCTCATGCCCGCTGACGGCTGGCCCAACATAGAGGCCAGTAGCCAACCACGACGTAGCGATCCAGAAGATTGCGATTTGCAGGTGCCATGTGCGCGTGACAGCGTAAGGGAGATATTTGGCGAGCGGGAATCCAAAGAAGGACTGTCCCTCGACACCGTAGTGAGCGGTTAAGATGCCCATGAGAATCTGGACGCCCCAGAGAATTACCACGACGTAGAAATACTTGAGCGTTGCTCGTTGCGAAGGAGTCGGCTTCAACGCAAGAAATGGATCCTTTTCGGGATAAGGACCATGAACGAGTTCCTTCTCTTGCGACGCGTACCACCATACGAGACCACCAATGCCAGCGAGCAAACCAACGAAGCTGAGGACGCTCCAGAGGACTGCTCCGGAGGTCGGAACATTTCCAATCAGGGACTCGTGGGGCCAGTTGTTTGTGTAAGTCGTGTCAGACCCTGGACGATCCGTGCCGCAAGCCCAAGCGGTCCACCAGAAGAACGCGGCCAATTGCTTTTGCTTTGCACCGTTGGTCAATGCACCGTTAGGGATCGCGTACTCGGACCGGCCAGTGGCAAAGACATCGGTATAGTAAGCCCGAAGCTGCTCGAATGCCGCGGCGCGATCGGCGCTCAAGATAACTCGATTGCGCGAAGCGTCATAGGTATTGGTGCGCATCTCGCGAATCAGACGAGCCTTCAGGACAGCCTGCTGATCAAGAGTCAGAGCATCGAAGCTGGCCGCACCATCTCGGAGCGCCCAGGTGTTGAGCAGAATTTCTGATTCCCGGTGCAGCCAATCCGCGCTCCAGTCAGGGGCAACATAAGCGCCGTGGCCCCAGACAGTACCAATCTCCTGGCCGCCGATGGACTGCCAGACACCCTGTCCGTCGGTGATGGTGCTCCCGGTGAAGAGAAGCTGCCCGTTTGCCGAATACACATCTGGAAGGGGCGGAGCTTCGCTGATCATCTTTCTACCGACTCCCCCGAGAACGGCGAAAGATCCAATGATGACGATGGCCAGTGCCACCCAATACCGCTTGTAGGACATAATTTCTCCTCGATGAATCGCGCAAATAGTGCCGCGCTAGAACCACCGTAGCGTTGCGTCTTTTCAGTTGCAGGGACTTTAGTCACAGGAAAGAGACGGATTTTCACTTATTCTTCGGACAGGTGCTTTCCGGTTCGCATCGGTTTGATGTGGATTGTCCGGTCAGCCTGATAAAGTTGGCACTGCCCGTCCTGCGTGCGGAGGAAGGCCTCCAGGGCAGCTCACATACGCACAGTCTCCCGGGGGTTCGATTTCATGTCGTTTCGTTCCGTATTTCTCGCTGTGACCATCGCATTTGCGCTCATTGTGTCAGCTTTCCTTATCAATCGGCAGCGTCCGAAGGTTGAAACGGCTCAGCCTACGGCCGACTTTGTACGGGCGTCTGGAAAGTGCGCTGAGTGCCATGCACGGCTTCAGTACTCGGTCGTCCATGAATACGAGATGTCTGCCCACGCGAAGAAGGGCGTCAATTGCCTCGACTGCCACCAACCCGGTCCCAATCAGCAAAAGGTCGATCACCACGGATTCGTCATCAGTGCTCACCTAACTGCCGGTAATTGCCGCTCCTGCCACGAAGGGATCTATCAGGAGTTCTTGCGCAGCCGCCACGCCGCTCCGAGTTGGGCCGCCGTCCACGGGGAGAAAGGCCTGACCCCGGAGCAGGTTTCCTTCAGCGAACAATTCCAACCGGGAGGCACGAAGCGCCCACCGAACCCCCTCGTTCTTCCGGAAGGACATCCTGCGGCCACTTCTGGTTGCGAACAGTGCCACGCAGTCGGCAAGCCCAATGACGACGGAACGATTGGGACTTGTACGCAATGCCACTCTCGGCACACGAGTTCCGTAGAGCTTGCGCGGTTGCCCAGTACGTGCGGCCAATGTCACATGGGGCCCGATCACTCACAGATCGAGATTTATAACGAATCAAAGCACGGCGTCATGTTCGCGGCTCAGCGGAATCTACTGAAGCTTGATGCAGACCCACGCACGCTCACAACGCGGGATATGTTCGTGCCGACTTGCGCCACCTGCCACATGAGCGGCATCAACGGCCTCAAAGTTACGCACAATCCATCTGACCGGCTCGGCTGGTACCTGGCCGATGCAATTACCACCCATCGCCCGAATTACCTGCAGGCCCAGATCAACATGAAGCAGGTCTGCACGCAGTGCCATACGCAGGCCCTCGTCGACCGCGTTTACGACCAAGGCCAGCAGGTCATCGAAAGCACCAACGCAAAGGTTCTCGCCGCCAAGGACATCATGGATGGTCTTCACAAGGATGGTTCGCTCTCCGGACCGCCATTTACGCACACCATCGACTTCACCTATTTCAACCTCTGGCACTACGATGGCCGTACGTCGAAGCACGGCGCCTTCATGGGCGGAGCTGACTTTGTGCAGTGGCACGGCAACTACGAACTTCTCTCAAAGACGGTTGAAATACAGCATGATGCCGACGAGCTGCGGAGAGAACATGCGCATAAGTAGGCTGCTCTCGCCGATTCAGAGAATCATTGCCGACCCACGACTGCGCTGGGCTCACGATCCACAACTCTGGGTGGAACTGTTCGTGACCGTCAATCTGGCTATCCTTGCGGCAGATATTTTTATCGCGCATTCGGTGAATCATTTTCAGAAGGCGGCGGAGTATATACCGCTGTATTTCTCGATTGGAGCGCCGGTCGTATTGGCCTGCGTGATCGCCTTGCGCTGGATGTGGAACCTGGAAGCGCCATGGCGCGATGTGGGCTATGCGGTTGGATGGCTTTCCGTCCTGGTCGGTCTCGGAGGCGTGCTCTATCACCTGGAGAGCCGGTTCTTTCTCGACAGAACGCTGAAGAGCCTCACCTACGCAGCTCCTTTCGCTGCGCCGCTCGCTTATTCGGGCCTTGGATTCCTGCTGCTGATGAACCGCATGGTCGCTGCGCGCAGTTTGGAGTGGGCGCGCTGGGTCATCCTGCTGGCATTGGGCGGCTTCTTCGGGAACTTTGTTTTGTCACTCACCGATCACGCCTCGAACGGATTCTTTGCGCGCACGGAATGGATTCCAGTTATCTCATCGGCATTCGCAACGGGCTTCCTTATCATCCCGCTGATCCTGACAGTAACGCGCCGCTTCCTCGATCTTTGCCTGGTGGTCATGTTGGGGCAAGCATTTGTCGGGGTACTCGGATTCTGGTTCCACATGCGCGCAAACCTTGTCGAACCAGGCCACAACATCTTCGACAAGCTCGTGAACGGCGCCCCGCCGATGGCCCCTTTGCTCTTCCCAAACCTGGTTGGTCTGGCGCTCATAGGCTTATGGGCTTTGATTCCTCATGTCTCGGAATCCGGTCCCAGGCGCTCTTGGCTCGGCGCAACCTATGGTTGGATGCATCCAGCAGAAGAATCCGAGGCCGGAGACTAAAGTAGCAGGAGTCTCGAATCACGGCCCCCAAACGTGAGCCTTTCAGGATGCCACAATAGGCTCGCGCAGGCCCTTCGCCGCAAATGCGGAACGGCCCAGCAGAAAAGTGAGCGCCAGGTTTGTCGCGAAAAGCAGCACGCCGCTCAGCTCCAGCATTCCGGACACAGGCAGCACTTTCCACGCGAATGGAAGGAGACCTTCATATGCGAGAGGCTCTGAAGTCACCCGCACGATGCAACCAGTCTGGAGCAGAAAAAGGCTCAAGAACATCAGGCGCTTACTGAAGATGCCGTAGATTCCGGCAAAGTGCGGCAGTATGCGAGGCCCAATAGTAAACACCATCGTCGCCGCAAAGCCCACAGTCAACGCGTGACGCGACGCGCCCCAGATACCGCCGTGTACGTCTGCAAAAGCAGCCCAGACACTCATTGATCCTGCCACGATCGGCCATGCATAGGCCAACCGGATGAAAGTGGGGAAGCTTGGATGGATACCCTGAGTTTTGGCGTGACCGTGGGGCTGTTCTGTAAGACGCAGTGCAAGGCAAATTATGGCAGCGCTCAATGCGAACAGAATCGTTGCCGGCCTGGCAAAGCCGGCCACCCCAAATGCCACTCCCGCAATGTCCAGGCATAGAGCTGCCCGAAACAAGCCAACAGCGGGCTTCGCAATTGCAAGAAATGCTGGCAGCCATCGCGCCGAGAATCCCCAGACCACTGGCACGACAAATCCCCACCCGAGCAGCACAAGATACTTCTGATCAAGCGCGTGGGGAAAGGAACGCAGGCCGCCTTGAATCCCCAGTCGCAGACACTCGACGAAATTGAAAATCACCGCCAACGCGAGCCCCGCGGTTCCTATCAACACAGAGACCATCCAAAGCTCCATGCCCTGTTTCTTCTTGTCAGCCTGTTCAGGCAGCTTGTGATGAGAGGCGGCCGAGAGAAAGAGCAACACTCCAGCTAGTTCCAAGCCTGCCGAGACCGGCAACAGAATCCTCCAGTGCCAGCCGTAGATATTGCCTGACCAGCGCATGGCAACGCCGAGTGTCCACAGCACGAAGCAACTCATCGAGACCCGAATTGCTGAGCGGCCGCGCGCGGGCTGAGAGTAAAATCCGATGCCCAGGATGAAGCTGCCGATCCAGCCGAACATCTGCGCGTGGCCGTGACCTTCCATCCACGCGGCCGGCAAACTTCCAAGTCCATGGTTGGTGCTGATCGCCATCAGGTTCGAGAAACCCAGCAGTGTTCCGGGGAGCGCCATGAAGAATAGACCGCTCAGAATCCAGGCGCGGAGCATCAGACTCTTTTGCCTTTCCTGCTTCGCGATTGTTGCGCTCGGTACAAGCGGTATTTCGAATTGGCCGGTCGTGTTCATGACTATCCTTTCCTATTCAGTTCGGCTTCCATCTGGATGGCGCGCGGGAAGAGAACGTCGTTTTCGAGATGCACATGCTGCTTCAGATCGGACTCGAATTCACGAATGCCGGCGAAGAGAGCGATATGCGTTACACATGCCCACTCTGGCGGCTCAAAGCCCCGCGTCAAGTTGCGAAGTTCCTCCATGATGTGATTGGCCGACTCATGCTCCTGCTCCATCATGAAGATTGGAAATGACACCGAGCGAAAACACGCATGTGCCAGTGGGTAGGTGACGACCGAATCTTGATCCATTTGCGCGATGAAGGGAAACAGAACACGCTCTTCCTTCTGAATGTGTTCCAGCATCTCCATGTGAAGTTTTTCAAGCAACTCCGCGATTCGTTCGAGTTCCGGCGCACGATCGCCTCGTTTGGCAGCGACCTTAGCAGCCATTTCCGTGAGGCGGGGCAGCTCCTGCCGAACGTTATGGTGGTGGACGCGGACGATGTGTTGAATCAACCGGCTCAACGGCAAATTTGCGGGGTCGGGCGCCGTGGCGCCGGATTCTTCACTCTCAGCATCGGAGAGCTTCTCGAGCACCTGATCGACCGAGAGTTGCAGCTCCGCACATGCTCGCTCCAGCGAGTTGTCCGCCTGGGAACAAAGATCGATGTCAAAGCGCTGGAAAATCTTTGTCGCAGACGGGTGGGTCTTGACGATTTCGCGGATAGATTGCGTTGAGGGGTACATAATGCACTCTCCACCACCTACCGTAGCGGGAGTCCAAGTCTATCGCAGTAACTTATGTCACTCGGAGTCCGAATGGACTAAGAAATTGTGTCGAGAAGGGCGCTCAAGCCCTTCATATCCTTCACGACAATCTGCCGCGCATCCACATCCAGCAGTCCCTCAGCCTGCAAGCGCATAAGGTTGCGGGAAATCAACTCGCGCACTGTTCCGAGCTGATTGGCGAGTTCCTGATGGCTCGCCGGCAGCCGAAACGCGATCCCATGCTCCGTCTTTTTGCCTTCGCTTTGAGCGAGCTTGATCAGTGCCGAAATCAGGCGCTGGCGAATGGTCGTGAAGGATAGTTCTTCAATGATGCCAACCAGACGCCGCAGCCGCGCACCGACAACTTTCAGCACTTTGAGCGCGACCTCTGGGTGCTCCAGGCAATACGCCTGGAAGTCACGCCGCGAAATGAAGGCGATCTCTGTTTCCTCAACGGCTGAGGCCGAGGCCGGGAAAGGGCCTCCGTCGAAGACCGGCAACTCGGCAACGGACTCTCCCGGCACGTTGACCGCCAGCACTTGTTCCCGGCCATTCACAGAGGTTTTGAAAATGCGCACCTTGCCGCGCGCGATGATGTGCAGCCCGTTGCATGGCTCACCTTCTGAGAACAACAACTCCCCTGCACTGAACAGTTTGCGTACGGTTCGAAGGGCAAGAGTTTGCATCTCGGCCGGTGAAAGGCTCGACAGGAGGGCGGTTTTGCCAAGAGCTGTTGCCAGATCGGTGCGTTCGGTGCTCACCCAGTGAATTTTAGCAGCCTGAGACTTTGGTCACTGCGTTCGATGAAGTGAAGCTGTCTCATGGACTAATGAACCCGCAGATCAACACCATCGATTTCAGCGAACGTCCATTCATCGCCATTTGGGAAGTCACTCAGGCGTGCGACCTCGCCTGCGTCCATTGCCGAGCCTCGGCGCAACCGGATCGCAATCCAATGGAACTCAGTACGGAAGAGGGCAAACATCTGATCGATCAGATTGCGGCTCTGAAGGTCCCCGTTTTTGTGTTGACTGGGGGTGACCCAATCAAACGCCCGGACCTCTTCGAGTTGATCGGCCACGCTCGCTCTGTCGGAGTTCGTGTATCGCTCACGCCAAGTGCGACGCCACTGCTTACACGGGACATTGTTGTTCGGTTGAAAGAAGCTGGACTCGCTCGGCTCGCGGTGAGCATGGACGGAGCAAGTGCTGAGACACACGACGCATTCCGCGGCATGAGCGGATCGTTTGCGCGGACGCTCGATGCCGTTCGCTGGGCCAATGATATTGGCCTTCCCGTCCAGATCAACACAACTTTCAGTCGCCGGAACATCGGCAAGATTGATGAGATTGTTGCCTTGATGGAGAAATTGAAGATTGCTCTTTGGAGCGTTTTCTTTCTTGTGCCCACCGGACGTGGGAAGTTGAATGACCTGTTGAACGCGGATGAATTCGAAGCTGTCTTCGCGAAGATTTACAGTCTCTCGAAGTCGGCGACCTTCGATATCAAGACTACGGAGGCACAGCACTACAGGCGATTCATGCTGCAACAGAAAGTTGTTGAACGGAGAGCTGGCTCCGCATTCAGTTCAAGCCACGAGAAAGCCGAGGATGCTATCGGACGAGCGCCGCGCGGGTTGAATGATGGAAAGGGATTCGTATTCATTTCGCATACTGGCGAGGTCTTCCCAAGTGGGTTTATGCCACTTTCAGCCGGTAATGTTCGTCTCCAGGACCTGGCTGTCATTTATAAGGAGTCGCCCCTCTTCAAGGATCTGAGAGATACCTCGAAGCTTGAAGGAAAATGCGGATCTTGCGAATTCAAAGAGATCTGCGGTGGTTCGCGCGCCCGCGCACATGCTTTGACCGGAAACCCGCACGCCGAAGAGCCATGCTGCTCCTACATTCCGAAAGGCTATGTGCAGCCCGCATCACAGACAAGAAAAGCAACAACTTTACATGTGCTTCAGGGTGCCTGAGAGCGCAATCGCGAGTGGTTAAGCGACAATCAATCGAAGAGAAGAAGGCAACGAGGAAAAGCGATGGCGATTCAAATTGGTGCAAAGCCCGATAGCGGATTCGATGATCCCATTGGGATGCTGAAAGACTGCCACAGGAGGATCGAGAGCTTTTTGGGCATTCTCTGTGTGATAGTCGGCCGCGCCCAGGGACGAAGTCTCACCAGCGAAGAGCGCGATGCGGTGAAGGCTGCACTTCAATACTTCCGCACGGGCGGACAACGCCACACGGCGGATGAGGAAGAATCTCTTTTCCCACGCCTGCTTACGTCCGACGCAAATTCTCTTGAGGAAATCAGCAGGCTGGAAGGTGATCATCGCGAGGCAAACGACCTGCACGCATCGGTTGAGCGGTTGTACTCAACTTGGATTGCTTCTGGCGAATTGACGTCAAGTGACGCACTTCAATTGAAGTCTCAGACCGAGCGGCTCAAGCAGCTCTATTCAGACCATATCGTCGTCGAGGAAACGATTGTCTTCGCTCGTGCTGTCCAAGTGCTGGACAGTCACGCAATCGCGGCGATCGGGACCGAGTTTCGATTCAGGCGCAAGTAGTCTCGCCCGGCCCTCACATGCCTGGATGAGTCGCGTCATTCGCATGAGACACGAGATCGATGTACATCTCACGCGGCAGATTCGTCTGCCAGTGGCCTGTCGCCTTCGCAACGAGCACCAGACCGAATAAGATGCACGCAAGAACAGCAACAAACGCTGCGGGACGAATGGTGCGCCGCCGCCACCTTTCAGACGGAGCCGGAGCCTTTCTCGGCACCAAGGAGAACTGCAGCGCGTCCTGTGCCTGGCAGACCGCAACACACACCATGCAAGCGGTGCATTCTACGGATCGGATCTGCACTAGCTGGTCGACCGAAAGATGCGACGGGCATGCACGGGCGCACTTACCGCAATCGATGCAGGCTTCAGCGTCCCGGCGAATCTTTGCAGGACTGAATAACGAGGCGAGCCCCAAAAGCGCACCATACGGACAGAGATACCGGCACCAAAAGTTTTGAACCAGCATGGAGAGCAGCACCAAGAGTCCGATGACGATGGCCGCCGTTTGCCCGATGTCGCGGAAAAAGTTCAGCATCTTGACATCAGCAACCAGACCGTAAGGTGTGGACATAAAGTCATGAATCGCCTCCGCGGACATTGTGCCAATGACGAAAACGAAGAATCCGAGCAGCAGGTACTTCAGGCCGCGAAGTGGAATATCGAGCCACTTGGGCAGAGGCAGATTGCGGCCAAGTACCTTTCTGCCTACCGTCCACAGCTGCTCTGAAAGAGTTCCCACCGGGCAAAGCCAGGAACAGAAGGCTTTTTTCAGCAGGAGACTCATGAGCATGAAAGCGATGAACAGAACCATTGCGGCCGGATGGATGGCAGGTACATGTCCTGTGAGCAGGAGGTATTTTGTGTTCATCAGGCCCGCAATAGGCAACCAGCCCTCCGCGCCTGCCGGACGCGGCACATTGAAACCCTCGCCACCACGTTCGCAGTAAAGAACCCAGAGAAGAAACTGGACCCCCAGCCATCCGTTCAAAGCTACGAACAGCCATTGGACGATTCGCCTCATCTTCTGCGAACTATCTGGACCGAGCCTCCGGACCAGCTTCTTCCTCTCCACCTGTCTTTGAACCGGTACTGCTGTCACAGTTTCCATTTCGAAATGCCCTTTGGATAGCGTGCGGCTGCGCACATTCTAGAGTGGACGCAGCCAGAACGAAGTCCTGCCTCGTCCTGACTGCAATGAATCAAGCAAGCATCGCAACGCCCTTGACCACATGGATCGGGAGGTCCTGAAGAGTCGCTGTCGTTTCATTTTTGCCGCAGACACCGAGAGTCTGGCACCCTTCACCTTTTGAGGTTTGCTCGCACTGGTAACAGAACATCGAATATACCTTCCCTGCCAGAAATGGATCGCAAATTCAGAGTATCCCTGCAAAGCATCGGGCACAGCGACTTAAGTCACACCAGTTCAAGCAAAACTTCCGTCACTTTGTGGGCCGCCAAGTGACTAAAGTCGCTGTGGCGCTTCTTGTACTCACTCTAAGCTCAAGTTCAAGGAGATCGAAATGACCGCAACCACACAAACCGTTCGCGAAATCGCATTGGAACAGCCGTCTTCAATCCGCGTCTTTGAGCAATTTGGAATCGACTACTGCTGCGGAGGCCGTAAGCCTTTGGCAGAAGCGTGCAGCGCGGGAAACCTGGAAATCGATGCTGTGATCGCGGCATTGGAAGAAGCGGCTCAATCGCCGCAGGAGAAACCTGAGAACTGGGCCGGAAAGTCTCTCGAAAGTTTGAGCACTCACATCGTGGCGACACACCACGCCTATGTAAAGCGAGAACTGCCGCGGTTGGCGCTGCTTGCCGAAAAGGTTGTGAACCGTCATGGCTCAACGAAGGCCGAGTTGCCGGCGATCGCGGCAACGCTTGCACAACTCGATGAAGAACTGACGCATCATCTGGCGAAGGAGGAGGCGGTTCTGTTCCCCTATATCGCTGGCCTGGAGAAATCCGTCGCCATTGGGACGCCCAAACCACACAGTTGCTTCGGGACGGTGGCCAATCCAATCGCAATGATGACGCAAGAGCACGATGCGGCAGGAACTCTTCTTTCCGAAATCCGCACTCTCAGCGGGAATTTCACTACGCCTCCCGGCGCCTGCCCGACTTTTCGCGCGTTCTACGACGGCCTGAAAGAATTCGAGCACGACCTCCACCAGCACATTCACCTGGAGAACAATATCCTGTTCCCGCGAGCCATTGAATTGGAGGCCTCCGCTCGCTGAAGCATCAAGAAAGGCCCAACCGCGTTTCGCTTCCCGAGGAATATCGTGCCGATAGTTGGATCGCCCAACACTCCTGACATTCATGGAGATGAGATCAGGCGTCGAACGATAGACCTGCGAATGTAGCGTGCAACGAAGAACGCCCGTCGCCCTGTGCCGGTGTCTTTGTGAATAACCCATTTGCCGTCACCAAAACTGTTCACAGACGCCACCTTCGCGCTATGGAAGTCGCAGGTTCGAAGCCCGTAGTGCCCAGCGAAGAATGAACGTCGATCCAGGCGAGTGCCATGCGGGACCACCAAGATGAACCAAGAGCAATTCTCGAGGCGCAACCTGTTCACGGCCAGTTTCAGGCCGCCTTATTCCGCCTTAATCGACCGCCTTAATCCGCCTTATTCGGCTACTGCTCAAGTCTTGACTCCTCAGTTCGGAACCATACTGCCGTCGGCCGCCCCCGTAATCTTCGTGGAAAATTTCTCTCTGTGCGTGCTATAGCCGAACGTTGGAACAGAATGAAGTGCCGACGAGATGCTGGTCGACCGCGCGGGTGTAAACGTCAAGCTGCGATTCGCCGCTGGCGTCCTGCAATTGGCCAGACGTCGTCTGGGCAATCTGCGGGGTTCGCCCCGGAAAGGCAAGATATGTACGCCGCGTATATTCAAAATTGGTCTTTCAAAAGCCGCTTGCGAACTCCCTGGTTAGTGGAGAGTGCATTATGTACCCCTCAACGCAATCGATCCGCGAAATCGTTAAGACCCACCCGTCTGCGACAAAGATTTTCCAGCGCTTTGACATCGATCTTTGTTCCCAGGCGGACAACTCGCTGGAGCGAGCATGTGCGGAGCTGCAACTCTCGGTCGATCAGGT
>Ga0224555_1002323_pt1 | contig 22785 bp, 17 predicted proteins | sample 714S23034metaG_FD_180687 | JGI IMG/M metagenome (GOLD analysis project Ga0224555, IMG submission 180687) | Peat soil microbial communities from Stordalen Mire, Sweden - 717 S2 30-34 | ecosystem: Environmental > Terrestrial > Soil > Wetlands > Peat | place: Sweden: Norrbotten County, Stordalen...
CCTCCGCACGCCCACAAGCTCACCAGTACGGCCATGCAACCAATATCACGCTGCCGCGAGCATCTTCGACACAATCTCGCCGCCCCAAAACCACTCTTCGGCAGCTTCACGAATAATGCAGGCTAGGTGGTAGTATGGCCACGAATTCGCTAGGAGAGCTATATGCGACTTGGGCTTGTGGTTGCGGCGTGCGGGTTGTTGGTGCTGGCGGGTTGTTCGGGTGGGGTGGTTGGCGGAAACGAGACGGAGGGTTCGCAACAGGCGGGGGTGGCGGGGGCGAAGCTTGCGGGGGTGGTGCATGGGGGGCAGAACCCGATTTCCGGAGCACATGTTTACTTGTTTGCGGCGGCGTCGGGGGCGTCGGGCGCGGGGGCGGCGGCGTATGGCGGGAGTGGGATTGCGGCTTCGACGAGCAATGCCTCGCAGTCGCTGCTGAATGCTACGAGCACGGGCCACTCGGACTCGTTGGGTGCGTATGTGGCGACGGGGTCGGATGGGAGCTTTTCGATTTCGGGCGACTATACGTGCACAGCGGGGCAGCAGGTGTATTTGTATGCGCTGGGTGGAGACCCTGGGCTGGGCACGGGCGCGAATGCGGCGGCGGGGTTGATGGCGGCGCTGGGGAGCTGTCCGACGGGCGGGAATTTTCTCTCGGGGACGTCGCCGATTTCGTACATCGTGGTGAATGAGGTGTCGACGGTGGCGGCGGCGTATGCGATGGCGGGGTTTGCGACCGATGCGACGCATGTGGGCAGTTCGGGAACCACACTGGCGCTGACGGGGATTGCGAATGCGTTTGCGAATGCGACGAACCTGGAGACGATCTCGACCGGCGTGGCGCCGGCGACGACTCCGGCGGGAAATGGGACGGTGCCGCAGGCGGAGATCAATACGCTGGCGAATATTCTGGCGGCGTGTGTGAATTCGAACGGGACGGGGTCGGCATGTACGATGTTGTTTACCAACGCAACGGCCGATGGTACGACGACGGGGACGCAGCCAACGGATACGGCGACGGCGGCGATCAACATTGCGCACAATCCCGCTGTGAACATTGGCAGTCTTTACGGGCTGGCCTCGGGGACACCGCCGTTTGCGCCGGCGCTGACGGTGCAGCCCCATGACTTCACTGTAGCGCTGAAGCTTACCGGGGGTGGCCTGAAAGAGCCAGCTGGAATCGCGGTTGACGGCTACGGCAACGCATGGGTGGGCAACGCGGGGGGCAAAAGCGTAACCGAGTTGTCGAGTGCCGGAGGCTTTCTATCCGGCTCTGGCGGATACACTGGCGGCGGGCTGAAGTCTCCGGGTGAAGTTGCCATCGACGGCTCCGGCAACGCGTGGGTCACAAATAACGGCAGCATTGTAGAGTTCTCCAATACGGGAGCCGTTCTGTCGGGTGCCAGTGGCTATACGGGGACTGTCCCCGGGAATCCGGCTGGAATTGCCATCGATGGCTCCGGAAACGTCTGGGCCGTAAACGGAGGCGCCGTCAGCAGCGTTACGGAGTTTTCCAATGCAGGAGCTGTCCTATCGGGAGCCAGTGGCTACACAAGCGCCGGAATGAGTTATGCGTTCCCCATCGCAATCGACTCCTCTGGCGACGCTTGGATCGGAAACCAAACTAACGGTATCGTCACGAAGATCTCAAGCTCCGGTTCTATCCTTTCTGGGGCTGGGTATGGGGGCGGCCAGTCGACAGGCATCGCGATCGATAGCTCGGGGGATGCGTGGTTTTCGAATCAGTACCAAAACTGTGTCACCGAACTCTCCAGTTCTGGCGCCACCCTCTCCGGGCCCGCCAGCTTTACGGGTGGCTCCTTGGGTTGGCCGAATGCTATCGCTATCGATGGTTCGGGCAACGTATGGGTCGCAAACGAATCGCCGGCCCCACTTTTGACCGAACTCTCCAGCACCGGTGCGGTCCTCTCGCCCAACGGGTATGGCAGCACCGCATATGTCGATCCATCTGGGGTTGCGATCGACGGCTCGGGCAATGTGTGGGTGTCCTATCAAGGGACCAATGCCGTAGCGGAGTTTGTGGGGGTGGGGACGCCGGTGGTGACGCCGCTGGCGGCAGGGGTGAAGAACAATATGCTGGGGACGCGGCCGTAGGGTTTCTGCGGGACGGCGAGACGGGATGCTGTGGATGGCGGATGACTTGATTTTGCGGATGGACGAGTGAGGGTAGCGATGATGCGAGCGATTTATTTGTTCCTCGGTTGTGGGTTGGTTCTGCTGGTTGCGTTGCCGCTGCGGGCGCAGACAGGGTGCACGGATTCGCCGGAAAACCCGACGGCGGTGCTGGCGGTGGTGGGCGGGGTGGGGGCGCTGTTCTCGGCGGTGCGGGCGAGGATTAGGGCCAGGCGGAGATAGGGCGGGCTTTCAGCCCTTGGGATTTTCCCGATCCGTTACCTGGGGCTACTCCACCCCAGCGAGCAAAGACCGCTCGCTGGGGACCCCGATTCGCCCCAGGCTAAGATAGGGCGCGCCGTTGGCGCTATTCCTGGGCTGCGCCCAGGATGACGGCAAAAGGACAGAAGCAGATTCCCTTCGGGAATGACAAACGAAAGGGGAACGACAACAAAAGGGCGAGAACCAGAGCAAGGCAAAGGGATAAGAGCAGATTCCCTTCGGGAATGACAAACAAAAGGGGAACGACAACAAAAGGGCGAGAACCAGAGCAAGGCAAAGGGATAAAAGCAGATTCCCTTCGGGAATGACAAACAAAAGGGGAACGACAACAAAAGGGCGAGAACCAGAGCAAGGCAAAGGGACAAAAGCAGATTCCCTTCGGGAATGACAACAAAAGGGCTAGAAACAAAAGAACAGGCATCCTGCCTGATATCGATTATCGGCCTCGCTGCCGCAGCTTCGTTGCCATGCGTCTTACGCGGGTGGTAGCCTTCGAATGCCGACCTATTTCGCTTTATCTCTGGAGTTACCCACTACATGCAGACAAGCTACAACGGCATTCCCGTCCCGGCGAATGGCAAGCCGATTGAATATGCGAGCGGCACTTACACCGTTCCCGACCACCCGATCGTTCCGTTCATCGAGGGCGATGGGACGGGCCGCGACATCTGGAAGGCCTCACGGCGGGTCTTCGACGCGGCGGTCGAGAAGGCATACGGCGGCAAGCGCAAGGTGGAGTGGTACGAGGTACTGGCCGGCGAGAAGAGCTACCGCAAGTCGCAGGAGTGGCTGCCGGACGACACGGTGAAGGCGACGGTGGACTTTCGCGTCTCGATCAAGGGGCCGCTGACGACTCCGGTGGGCGGCGGAATCCGCAGCCTGAATGTGGCGCTGCGGCAGTTGATGGACCTGTATCAGTGCATCCGGCCGGTGAAGTACTACGCAGGTGTGCCGAGTCCGGTAAAGCATCCGGAACGGGTCGATATTGTGATCTTCCGCGAGAATACCGAGGACATCTACGCGGGGATCGAGTTCCGCGAAGGCACGCCCGAAGCGAAGAAGTTCATCGCGTTCGTCAACGACGACATGCTGAAGGGCGCCAAGAAGAAGATCCGGCTGGATTCTGGCGTGGGTGTGAAGCCGATTTCGATTACCGGGTCGAAGCGGCTGGTGCGCGCGGCGATTGCGTTTGCCCTGAAGGAGGGCCGCAAGACTGTGACTCTGGTGCACAAGGGAAACATCCAGAAGTTCACCGAGGGTGCGTTTCGCGAGTGGGGCTACGAGGTCGCGACCCAGGAGTTTCGCGCCGATGTGGTAACCGAGCGCGAGAGCTGGATTCTGGGCAATGTCGAAGCGAACCCGGGGATTACGCCCGAGGAAAATGCGGCGCTGATCGAGCCGGGAATCGAGTTTGCGGCAAAGGAGTTTGGCGAATCGGTGGTGGCCGAGGTGAAGGCTGTGCTGGCCTCGATCGGCGCATCGCACGGAGCCGGGAAGTGGAAGAGCAAGGTACTCGTCAACGATCGTATCGCGGACTCGATCTTCCAGCAGATCATCATTCGGCCCAGCGACTATTCGGTGCTGGCGACGACCAACCTGAACGGCGACTACATCTCGGATGCAGCCGCGGCGCAGGTTGGCGGGCTGGGAATTGCTCCGGGCGCGAATGTTGGCGACGGTTTTGCGGTCTTCGAGGCGACCCATGGGACGGCGCCAAAGTACGCGGACAAAGATGTCATTAATCCCGGTTCGGTGATTCTTTCCGGCGTTATGCTGTTCGATTTCCTGGGCTGGAAAGAGGCGGCCCGGCTGATCGAGTCGTCGATGGAGAAGACGATCCGGCAGAAGTATGTAACCTATGACTTCGAACGCCAGATGGAGGGGGCGACCAAGGCGAAGACAAGTGAGTTTGCAACGCGCATGATCGACAACATGTGACGATTGCGACAGATGCGCGATCGCAAGAAGACGAGAATAACCACAGACAACTCTACGAATAACAACTGAAGGGAAAACAGATGCGGAAGAAAGTAACGATTGTAGGAGCAGGAAACGTGGGTGCGACGGCGGCCCACTGGATTGCGGCGAAAGAACTCGCGGACGTGGTGCTGATCGACGTCATCGAAGGCGTGCCGCAGGGCAAGGCGCTCGACCTGTTGCAGGCGATGCCGATTGAGAAGCGGGACGTGTCGGTGGTCGGGACGAACGACTATGCGGACACCGCGAACTCTGACATCGTGGTGATTACAGCGGGCATTGCGCGCAAGCCAGGCATGAGCCGCGATGACCTGTTGAACACGAACTTCAAGATCATGTCGGACGTGGTGAACAAGGCGGTGGCGGCATCGCCGAACTGCATCCTGATCATCGTCGCCAATCCGCTGGATGCGATGGCGCAGACGGCCTACAAGAAGGCCGGCTTCCCGCGCGAGCGTGTGATCGGCATGGCCGGCGTGCTGGACTCGGCGCGCTTCCGGACGTTCATTGCGGAGGAGCTGAATGTGTCGGTCGAAAATGTAACTGCTTTTGTTCTCGGCGGGCATGGCGACACCATGGTTCCGCTTTCGCGCTACTCGACGGTTGCCGGCATTCCGATTACCGAGCTGATTGAACCCGCGCGGCTGAAGGAGTTAGAGACGCGCACGGCCAATGGCGGTGCCGAGATTGTGAAGCACCTGAAGACCGGCTCGGCGTACTACGCGCCTTCGGCGGCGACGGTCGAGATGGTCGAAGCGATACTGAAGGACAAGAAGAAGATCCTTCCATGCGCCGCGTATCTCGAGGGCGAGTACGGCATCTCCGGACTGTATGTCGGCGTGCCGTGCAAGCTGGGCGCGAAGGGCCTGGAGCAGATCATCGAGATCAAGCTGACGGCCGAGGAGCAGGCTGCGCTGAATAAGTCGGCCGATGCGGTGAAGGAGCTTTGCACGGTTATCGGTATGCAGTAAAGCAGTTGTTAGTTGCTGGTTGTTAGTTGTTGGTTGAGAAGCAAAATACGAAGGCCCGCCACCCGCGCGGGCCTTCGTATTCGATGCTCGACATCGCTAAGCGATAAATTCGAACTGAATCTCCTCTGGTTTGAATGGGCCGCACTGCTTTGGCTCCCATAAAAAGAGCTTCGCCCGCTCACCTTGGTATTGGAAGAACAAGTAGAATTCATGACCGGGATGGTGATGTCCCGAACCCGCCAAAACCGCTTTGAATTCATCTGCATATCGCGGGGAGAGCGTATTGCCTGACGCGTGGTCAGCCTGGAAGACGATTATTTTGACGTCCCCTTTGGTGTCCCTGAGCTTCCAAAAGTCATCTCGGACTTCCGTTGTGCCGTCGCCCCATTCGCTCTCGCAAACAATTCGATTGCCGAAGAGGTGATCGAACAAAGCAAAATCGGTGAGGTACTCTCCTTTCGCCCTTCCTTTCGTCGGACAGGTGGCCGGGGAGAATCCCCAATCGTTAGCCTTGTGAAGCTGTTCGAAAAAAGCCCAGGTGGCCTTTGTGTACTCGCTCTTGCCGCTCTTAGTTGACTCATAATTTCTGGCAAGGACGGGAAGCTGCTCTCGCATCTGCCTGCCGATCTCGATTGCCTCTTCTCGCGTTGCCAAGTGATCTTTCATTTTGAGCTCCTGAATGTCATTACGCGATGCGTTCGATGGTGACGGATTCGAGGATCACGGCGGTGCGGGGGCGTTCCGGGGAGGCGGTGGGGACGGTGGCGATCTTCTCGACGATCTCGTAGCCCTCGATGACTTCGCCGAAGATGGTGTGCTTGCCGGTGAGCCAGTTGGTGTCGGCGACGGTGATGAAGAACTGGCTGCCGTTGGTGTTGGGGCCGGAGTTGGCCATGGCGAGCTTGCCGGGCTTCTGGAAGTGGTGGGGCGAGCCCTTGGTCTCGTCGGCGAACTTGTAGCCGGGGCCACCCATGCCGGTGCCCTCGGGGTCGCCGCCCTGGATCATGAAGTTGGGGATGACGCGGTGGAAGACGGTGCCGTCGTAGAGCTTGGCGCCCTTCTTGGAGCGGCTCGACCACTCCTTGGTGCCTTCGGCGAGGCCGATGAAGTTGGCGACGGTCTGGGGCGCGTGCTGCTCGAAGAGCTCGCAGACGATGATGCCGTGGGTGGTCTTGAAGGTGGCGTAGGTTCCGGGCTTGGTTGGCATATTTCTCCAGTTGTCAGTTGCTGGTTGTTAGTTGGTAGTTGAAGGCGAAGGCTGATGCTTACTCCAGGGGCTAAAGCCCCAAATCATTCGAGTTGTGTGGAGGGCCAAGGCTAAAGCCTTGGCTTACCTAGAGGCAAGTGCGGGCGGAATTGGAGGGCCTTAGAGCGATGTTAGCGCGGGTGGCGTCGAAGGCGTGGGCGAGGCCGCCGGCGCGGGAGATGCTGCGGGCGGCGGAGTGGGGTCTGGGGGCATGGGCTGGCCGTCGCGGACGATGGTGACGCGGTGGATGACGACGGGAGTGCGAGGCTTGTCGTTGCCGTCGCGCTGAACGCGGGCGATGGAGGCAACGAGCAGGACCGTGTGAGCGTCGCACTGGCCGAAGATGGTGTATTTGCCGTTGAGCTCGTCGACGGCGTTCTCCGTGATGAAGAACTGCGAGCCATTGGTGTTGGGGCCGGAGTTCGCCATCGCGAGCCGGCCGGGGACGGAGAAGGTGAGTGCGGGGTCGATCTCGTCGTTGAGGTAGTAGCCGGGGTCGCCGGTGCCGTCGCCCACGGTGTCGCCGGCCTGGACCATGAAGCCGGGGATGACGCGGTGGAAGGTGAGGCCGTCGTAAAAGCGCTTGCCATGCTGTTTGGGGCCACCCGAGGTCGCGGTCCAGTCCTTGGTGCCCTCGGCAAGGCCGATGAAGTTGGCGACCGCGTTGGAGGCCTGTTTGTCGAACGTCTTGCAGGTGAGCCGGCCCATGCTGGTGTCGATGACCACGGTCGGGCCGGTAGGGACAGGCTCGGTTTTGACGGAGGCGGTGGGCGCGTCGGGGAGATCAGCCGGCGGGGCGGATTGGGCAAGCGCGGGAACAGCAGCGAGCGCGGCACAAAGCGCGAGGGGGAGTGAGAGAGAGAGCGTTCGGCGACAGTTGCGGCGGGTCATGCGTGACGTCCTGAATAATGGCACAGGGGATAGGTTAGACGAGACGTGGCGGGGCGGCAAATTTGAGGGTGCCCCCTCCCAAGTCTAAAGCATTGAAAACGAAGGTGGCCTCAGCGGGAGGCGGTGGTGAGGGCCGGGGCAACGGGGGCGTCGGGACGACCGCTGTCGGGCGCGGTCGGGTAGGCCTTGCTGCCGTCGTTGAGCTCAAGCCGCAGGTAGTCCCAGACCACGCCGGTGGTGACATCGCCAGCGGGCACGGTGAAGGTGACGGAGTTCTCGCCTGGCTTGAGCAGGGAGGCGTCGAACTTCTGGACGTACTGGTTCCAGACGCCCTTGTTGGTGTTGTAGCGCAGAGCGTTGGTGGCGACGGGGTGCAGGGTGCCGACTTCCTTGCCGTTGACGCCGATGGTCAGGTTGCCGGCGACGCTGGGCGCGGTGCCGTTGCCGCCGTCGGCTCCGGCCAACGCGATGCGAAGGATGGCGTCACCCTTGGTGGCTTTAGGCATGGTGAACTTTACAGTCCAGGTGGTGGCCTTGCCATGGCCCCACGCACGCCACATGTCCTGCTGGCCGTCCGGGAGGTTGACCCAGCCGAAGCGCTGATTCAGAGGGTCCTTGGCGGCAGGATTCTTCCAGGCGTCGGTATCGGAGTGGGGGACTTCCTCGAAGAACCAGTCCTTGTGGTAATCGCTCTTGCCGATGGTGTAGGTGATGTCGTTGGGGAAGAGGTCGCCGTAGCGGAGCGGCCAGCCCCAGAGCCAGTAGTTGGCGCCGTCGCCCTTGAAGAACTTGTCGGCGGTGCGGTCGGGATAGCCGATTTCCCAGATCTGCTTGCCGTAGCGGACGGGCTGCCAGTCGAGCTTGCCGAGGTTGAGCGGCTTGCCGGCTTCGACGGTGATGTCGGTTTTGGCGTACTCGCCGAGCACGCCGTCAGCAAAGGCGTGCAGGGTGTAGTGGCCGGGGCGGACGTTGGGGATGGTGAAGCGGCCGTCGCCGGATTCGGCGCCGTCGGCCCAGAACTGGTAGTAGTCCCCATCATGCGGCCAGGTGACGATGTTGCCGTTGCCGGCGCGCTGCTGGAATCCGCCCGAGGTGTTGATGTAGTCGGCGTGGGCGAGGCCGATGGTGAGGTGCGGCAGCGTCTTCTTCGCTGCCTGGGAATCGTCCAGCACGAGTTGGCCGGTCACCGTAGCGCGACCGTCCTGGTGCGGATAGTCGACGCCCTGCACCCATTTGTAGGGCCAGGCCGCCTTGACGGCCTTCGACTTCTGAACGGCGTCGTCCCACAGGGCGACGGCGTTATCATGCCAGGCCGCGGGGACGGCGGGCATGCCGCTGCCGTAGGAGGCGTGGAACTTGTCGAGATCGGCCTGTGTGGGCTCCTTGGCGTCGGCGAGCCAGTTGAAGTAGACGAAGATCGGGCCAACGACATGCTTCCAGTCTTCGCCGGTGGGGATATGGTTGCCGGAGCCGCCGCCGTAGTGGCCGGAGGTCCAGTAGTCGAGCAGCGTGCCGCTCATGTGGTCGATCAGGTCGAGCTTCTCCGCTCCGCCCCCAATATATTCGTTGCTGGGGTTGATGAAGTAGACGCCGATGTGGTCCCTGGTACTGGACCATCCCCAGGCGGTGAGCTTGTACATGATGGCGTTGTAGCTGTACTTGTGCTCGACGGAGTTGGCGTAGACGCCGCTGGTGAGAATGCGCTGCTCCTTGGCGTGGATGACGACGCCTTTGCGCAGGTCATCATCGGAGGTCATGAGCTGGTTGCGGTCGTTGTCGACGGAGAGCCAGTCGAAGGTGCGGTTCATGGATTCGAGGATGAAGCGGTTCTCGCCGAAGCCCGATTGCGGGTAGCTGGCCTTGTGGGTGTACTCGGCGGTGGTGTAGAAGCCGCTGGTTCCGCGCTCCAGCGCGAAACGCACCTCAATGTCCATTCCGCCGTTCCGCGGCCCGCCCGGCCCCTGAAACGCGTCCGGAGCTTCCCCAGTGCCTCTTGTACCTGCACCCGAACTATTGCCACCGGGGTTGACGCCCTTCACCGACACCTCGGCCCGCTCGCCGCCGTTGGTCGCCGGATTAATCGTCACGGTTGTGGTGACGGTGCCTGATGGCGTGGTCTCCCAGAACTCGCCCCGGTTCGGCACGATGCTGATCCCGTGATACATCAGGCTCCCGATGGCGATGGTGCCGTTGCGCTTGAGAACGGTCATTTTGACGATGCCGTTGTCCATAGTCCAGCTGTCGCCGTTGTCGGTAAGGGTGACGGGCTGGTTGACGGTGACCCTGGCGACCCTGGGGGCGGCGGTTTGCGCGGGTGCGGTGGATGCGAAGAGAGCCGAGAGGGCGAGAAATGCGGAACTGAAGACAAGCCGTGACTTGGACATGTCGCAACCTTTCAAAACCATCGGAGGGGGTGTAGTTCTCGAGCACGAAGAAGAATCCGCAAAGGACGTCGAGTAGTGTAATCCTGCCGGAGCCTCTATTAGCAAGCCGAATTTCTCGGGAGCATGAGGCGTTGAGAGGATTTCACTACGGCCGTTTGTTATTGAACCTTAAGAATTCTTAAGCGCAAATTGCGGCGTGTGGCTCGCCAAAATTCCATCCGAGGGTAAAGTTGCATGAATTGTTGAGATGGGCCTACGACTTTGGCGGGGGATCTTTGCCAGGAGGGAGCGTTCTGTGGCCGCAGGGCGTGATGAAAACACGGCCAGGCGCATCAAGCCGGTGAGGCAGACACACCGTCCCCGCTGGCCGTCCTCGATTTCATTGAGATGAATTGCAAAACCGGCTCAGGCGGCCAGGTCGTAGCGGTTATGCAGACCACCGAGCCTTGGCATGCAAACCACCTTGGACTCCACCGCAGTGTCCTTTGCAGCCGTTCTGCCCACAGGCGTCTGCTTTGCCAGCCCGAGATGTGTTCGGTCGTCGTGGTAGTAGCGGACATATTCGGTCATGAGGCGTTTGAGATGGCGTTCGTTGAGAACGATGACGTGATCGAACAGGTCTCTGCGGCAGTTGCCGACGAAGCGTTCGGCAACGCCGTTCTGCCACGGGCTGCGATAGCTGGTCCGCTTGGGTGTGATGCCGAAACTCTGGATGCTGCTGACGACTTCGTCGTTGAAGTTTGCAGCTCGGTCGAAGATCAGGTACTTTGCCGTCGGGTCATAGGGAAGGCTTCTCGCAGTTGCTGCGAGACCCACGCGCTCGTCGGATGCCTGGTGACGCCGAAGTGCAGAATCCGCCTTCGATCGTGAGCGATCACGAAGAAACAGTAGAGCATCCCAAACGTGAGTGTCGGTACCGTGAAGAAATCCATCGCGGCGATGACTTCACGATGATTGCGGAGAAACGCCGCCCATCGTCTGGCCGGCTCCGGATTCCGCGGGGCCTTCCGCATCCAGCGCAGCACGGTTCGCTCGGAGACCACGAAGCCGAGCATCCTCAACTCGCCATGAATCCGCGGCGCTCCCCACGTCCGGTTCTCGGCCACCATACGAAAGATCAGATCCCGCACTTCTCTTGGAGTTGGCCGTCCGCCGCGCCTCCTTCTTTTGCGTGAAACCCACGTCCAATAGAGCTTGAACCCGGCACGATGCCAGCGGATGACGGTTCCGGGTCGCACGATTACGAGAGCCTCTTTCCAGCCAGACCATAGTCGCCTAAGGACGACCCAGAAGAGCCGGTCAGGTAAAGCAAGCCTTGGCTGCGGGTGCTTTGTCTTTAAGACCGCGAGCTGTTGCCGCAGAGCGAGGACTTCCAAGAGCAGGGACCGGCGAGAACGGAGAATACAAGGGATCAGGCCGAAGAAGATACTCAGCGTTCGGAGCATGAAGCCGTTCTAACAAAACTGCCTCCGTGCAAATCAGGGCCGAGAATGTGCTCCGTTGGAATTCTTGCGTGGCCCTTCAAACCGCACAGCAGGGCAGTGGCGGGCACCGGCATTCATCCTCCTGATTCGAAAGGAGATCGCTATTTTGACGAACCACACCATTCTTCTGGCTACTGCTTCATGCCACCGCAGTAGCCAGTTTCTCCTCATGTTTCAACATCAGGGGTTTGCGGAGTTTGCTCGCAACATCCTGGACGCTCAAGGGATGACTGAAGTAGTAGCCTTGATACTCGTCGCAATTATGCTCTAGGAGAATGGTCAGTTGAGCCTCATTTTCAACCCCTTCAGCAATGACCTTGAGGTTTAAACTCTTTGACATGCTGATGATCGCATTCGTGATGGCCGCGGCGTCTGGGTCAAATGCGATGTCCTGAATAAACGAACGGTCTATCTTCAGTTTCGTCACAGGAAACTGTCGCAGATAGCTGAGACTCGAATAGCCAGTCCCAAAGTCGTCGATTACCAACTTCAAACCCATATCCTTCAGATCCCGGAGAACGTTGAAGGTCACGTCAGCGTTCGAAAGAAGCAGACTTTCGGTCAATTCCAACTCGATGTATTCAGGTGCAATACCTGTCTCGAACAACACCTGCTTGATGAGTTCACGGAATCCCTTCTGGCGAAACTGCACGGCGGAGACGTTCACCGCTACCGGCACTATAAGCAATCCCTCCTCCTGCCATTTCTTTATCTGTGAGCATACCGTCCTGAGAACCCATTCGCCGATGGAAGTCATGAGGCCGCTACTCTCGGCGACTTGTATGAACTTGTCAGGCATTACGAGTCCTAACTCCGGGTGCTGCCAACGGAGGAGTGCTTCCAGCCCAGCGACTCTGCCACTCGCGATGTTGACCTGCGGCTGATACACAAGGAACAATTCTTTTCGATCGATGGCCAAACGAAGGCTGTTCTCCAGTGTGATTCGCTCCATGACCTTCGTATTCATCTCGTCGGTAAAGAAGCAGGAGAAATTGCGCCCTTTTTCCTTAGCGCAATACATTGCTGCGTCGGCATTCTTGATCAAAGTTTCTCCGTCACTGCCGTGCTGGGGAAAGATACTTACTCCAAGGCTACAGTTGATATTGAGAGATCGCCCCTGAACGACATAATCTCCGGCTACCGAATTCATGATGCGTGCGACGGCCGCCTCTACTTGGGCCACGCTGTCCACGCTGATCAACACGATTAGGAATTCGTCGCCGCCTACCCGCGCAACCGTGTCTTGCTGCCGGATTTCGCCCATGAGGCGAGCTGCGACCTGTTTTAGAAGCAAATCGCCAAAGGAGTGTCCAAGCGAATCATTGATGATCTTGAAGCGGTCAAGATCGAGGAACAGCAGTGCCGTGCTGTTTCCTCGCCGGCGGGCCAAGGCGAGTGCTTTGTCCAAGCGATCTCGGAGAAGTATTCGGTTGGGCAACCCTGTCAGCGCGTCGTAATACGCCAGAAAGTTTACCTGCTGCTGAGCGAGTTTTCGCTCCGTGACGTCCTCTATTGTCCCCTCATGGAGGATGACGTCGCCCTCCGCGTTGCGCGCAGCCCGGACATTCATCAACAGCCACTTCCGTGCCCCGTCTCTGCACACGACCTCGAACTCGGCGCCGCGGATTACGCCGTGCTTCTCCATCGTATGAGCCCACTCAATAAGTTGCGCAGGATCGACAAACTGAGGGGGTGCGTCTCCGCACAACTCCGCAAGCAGTTGTTCCGGGGACTCGTAGCCATGCATGGTCGCGAAGGCACGATTAATGTTCAACAACCGGCCCTCGGGGGTCGCCTGAAATATCGCAATCACCGCATCTTCGAAGATGGCCCTGTATTTTTCCTCGGCCTGGCGAAGCGCTTCCTCTGCCCGTTTCCGCTCAGTGACGTCCTGATTGATTGAAATGAAGTGGGTGAATCTGCCGAGTTCCGGCGCAACCGGCGTGATCGTCATCTCTTCAGTCGTCAAGCTCCCATCTTTGCAGCGATTGACTAGTTCTCCACGCCACATTCTCCCTGAAGAGATGGTTGCCCACAGTTGTTTATAGAAATCGGCGTCCTGCCTCCCCGATTTTAGCAATCGGTGGCTTTTCCCGAGCACTTCTTCGGCAGAGTAGCCGGAGAGCGCCGAGAATGCGGGATTGGTCCAGACAATTGCTCCGGTCAGATCGGTGATACTTATAGAGTTCGCGGCAGCCTCCAGTGCGGCCGCGAGCAAGTTGACTTGCGTATTTGCCGCAGACAGTTCGGACGTCCGCTGCTCAACCAACCGATCCAGATCCTCCGTCTGCAGTCGAGCCTGGTGCATCGAGGTCCATTTTGCGGTTAGCGCGTGAGCAAGTTGGCTGACTTCAATGATGTCGAAGGGTTTCTTAAGAACAACAAAACTGTCCGACACTCCCAGCCGCTGCGAGATGTCATTCCAGTTGTAGTCGGAATACGCGGTGCAGATGACGATCTGCAGGTCGGGGTCGGCCTCCCATAAGTGCTGGATCGTTTCGACACCGTCCCAGCCAGGGGGCATTCGCACGTCGACGAAGGCTAGCGCATAGGGACGGCCGGATGCCTGTGCCCGCAGCACGCATTCAAGTCCATCTCTTCCCTGGAAAGCGGAATCAATCTCAAAGACTACGCCACTTGACTTCTCCACCCCAAAGAATAGCGCCTCATCGGCAGCCATCTCCGGGTCATTCACCGGGGGCAGGAGAACCTTCTTCAGGTCGTCGTGGATGAACTCGTTGTCGTCCACAATCAGTAGCCGGAAGTGCCTGGTGTTGGTTGTCATAGAGTCAATCTCTCTCCAGTGGTGCTGCAAGCCAGGATTGGCAGTTCAAGCGTGAAGATCGCGCCCGAATTGGCACCCTTGCTCTCCGCGGTCAGAGAGCCTCCCAGTTGTTTGGCAGCAAGAGCTCCGGAATGCAATCCAAACCCGTGGCCATCCGTTTTTGTCGTAAATCCATGAGAGAAAATCTTGACAGATCGGCCGGTGAAATGCCGATGCCGTTGTCCGCGACGCGGATCGCAACGCGCTCACCGTTGACGCGTAACATGCAAATCGTGATCTCCCGAGTCTCGTTGCATGACGCTTTTACCGCGTCCTTGGCATTTCGCACCAGGTTCAGCAGTATCTGTAGTACTTTGTGACGGTCAGTGCTAATGAGCGGCAGTTCTTCGCTCTCAGTGTGCAGAACGATGCTGTGACGCTCCATGCCGGCCTGCGCGATGCCAACGACATCTGCTAATAGATCAGCGAGCACGACCTTCTCATAGACGCCGGTCGATCGAGCGTAGGTTTGCTGCATCGCCACGATCTCCTTGATATGGCTGACATGATTCGCCATACTATCGGCTTCCTTGCACAGTTGGTCGCGTTCCTTTTCCAGGTGCCGCGAGAGACTGCTCAGGTACGGAAGCACTCTCTGGCCGCGCGAATCGTTTTTCAGAAAATCGTCGATCTTGTCCTCATGATCGTGCAGCATAGTCACCAGCTCGCCGAGCTGACGTACACGCGAACTGCGCAAACGGTCGGCCACTATCGTCGCCGATACATTGACGCTGTTCAGTACATTCCCGACATTGTGGAGAACAGCTGTGGCAACTTCGGCCATTCCGGAGATGCGGGAGAGGTCTATCAGGCCTTTCTGGGCTTCCGCCAGGGCCGCGAGTGCGGAGTCCTTGGCAATAATCTGTTCACTCAGCTCCTGAGTGCGTCCGGTTACGCGTAGTTCGAGGTCTCGCTTGCCTTCAGATAGCTCACGGTCGCGATGCAGGATCATATCCGCCATATCGTTGAAAGCGTGTGCCAACTGCTCGATCTCATCTTGGCTGCGGATATCGGCACGCGCCATAAGGTCGCCGCCCGCCAGGCGCTCAACCACAGATTGCAATTGCAGAATGGGTCTGACAAAGCGTCCAGCATACCCGACGGACGCCAGCAAGCTGATCAGCACACAAACGATAGCCAAAATGAAGGTGCGCAGATTCACCCGCCGTGCGCTTGCGTCATAGGAGTCAAGCGACAAGCCGACGTGGATCCATCCCCACTGCATGCTGCTGTAATCGAATGGAACGGCATAATGAAACACGCGCCGGTTGAACATCGGCACAACCCCGAGTTCGCTGTAAGGTTGTCGCACCTCGGGGTACCAGTAGCGATTGATGTTCGGCTCCATACGCCAGCCGTTGCGCTCCACCACTACGGAGAGACCATCATTCTTGGTGATAACCAAAAAGTCAACGCTCTTGTCACCCTTCAAGACCTGCGTGGCATGATCGACCACCGAAGAATAGTCATCGGAGATGGCGGCTTCAGCGACCGCGCCTTGAAGCGCAACCGCAACACCGCTGGCCTGCGACTCCAATCCAGCTCGCAGATCGCGCTTCTGTTGCGGCAGCATGATGGCCACGAAGATGCCTAGAGTGACCAGCGTGATAGTCCAGGCCAGAAGCATGATCCGGCGCGCGATCCCGGTGGCTTTTAGCATTGACCTCAGGCCGGTCCTTTCCGGGCGTTCGCCTGTTGCGCCGGCAACCGCTCAAACTGGCGCACCATCTCGACTGTGCCCGCCATGAAAGACGTTGGACGCACAACGAATTCGCGGGACTGAAACAGAGCAACGATCTGCTGCCCTGCCGGGATAGTATTGATTCGCTGAATCGAATCGATCAGCGACTTGCGGGCACTCGGGGTCGTGGTACGGCGAAATGCGAATATGATCGGGATGATCCTGGGAGAAACTGCTAGGGGCCAAAGATCTCGGCCAAGCTGGGGGTTGAGTTCCACGGCCGTCTCCCAGCTCCGGCGCGCCAGACATGCGCCATCCATACGACGAAAGAACACGGGCAGCACAACCTGATTCAAGCGGTCGCTGCGTTCTTGACTGCCGAAGAAATGGTCGGCCTCGGGTAGGTTGTTAGCGGCCAGCATCGTGTCCTGCCAGGCAGGGAGAAGGACCATGTCGCGATGAAGATGCGACACAATCCGCGCGTTCCGAAGGTCGGCAATTCTCTTGAATGGACTGCTCTTGTGTACCAGTAGGACATATTCAATCCCATCGGCCAGATAGTCCTGAATCACCAGCGAATCAGGATCGGTCAAGTCGGCAACCTTGAAGAATTCCAGTGCGGTTATGCCACAACAGTCGATCGTTCCCTGGCGGAAGCCCCGAATCAGTTCTTCAGAAGGTATGAAGATTCCAGGTACCGGCTCCGCTGCAGCGATCCCCAGTTGACCGCGAACCTCACCGAGCCAGACCCGATAGGCTGCACGCGCGTCGTTGACGTTGGCTCCGGCCAGGGTCTCGACACTGACTGCGAGTCGCAGAGTGGCCCTCCCATTCTCACCGAGGCATCGTCCCCGTGCCAGAGTGGCAGCCACCGTTCCCGCCATCATCGCAAGGTACTGCCGCCGGGTAACTCGCTTGTCTGAACGGTCGATCTCGGACTCTCGCCCGTTAGGTACCTTGGCAGGCCTCAAGGTTTCCCCTTCCGTGATCCCGCTTGCCCGGACATCCGCTCAAACTGATTCACCATCTCGACGGTAGTCTTCATGACAGAGGTAGGCCGTACAACGAATTCTTTGGCCTGATACAAGGCGGATATCTGCTGCCCCGCCGTAGTGGTCGAGAGGCGCATCATCGAATCCAGAAGCATCTTGCGGCCATCTGCATTGCAGTTTCGGCGAAAACCGATGGCAATCGGAATGATCTTGGGGGACACCGCCACAGGACGAAGATCGCGGCCAAGCTGAGGGTTCAATTCCACAGCCGTTTCCCAGCTCCGCCGCGCCAGACAGGCTCCGTCAGCGCGCCGAAAGAAGACCGGCAGCACCACCTCGTTCACTTTGTCGTGGAGTTGGTTGCTGCCAAAGAAGCGGCCTGCCTCAGGCAGGTTATTAGCGGCCAGCATCGTGTCCAGCCAGGCAGGGAGAAGGACCATGTCCCGGTGAAGATGCGAAACGATCTGCGCCCCACGCAGATCGGCGATCTTCCTGAACGCGCTGCTACTGTGTACCAGTAGTACATACTCCATCCCGTCGGCAAGATAATCTTGAAGTACCAGGGAGTCGGGGTCGATCAGGTCCATGATCTTCACGTACTCCAGGGCGGTCACGCCAAAGCAATCGATTGTGCCTTGGCGGACATCCCGAATCAGCTCTTCAGAAGGTATGAAGACTTCGGGGACAGCCTCCCCTGTGATTTTTCCAGCCTGACGCGAGTACTCATCGATCCAAACCCGGTATGCGGCCCGTGCGTCGGTGATGTTTGCCCCGGCAAGTGTATCCTCGCTGATCGCTGTGCGCAGGAGTTTCCTGTCATTTTCGCCCCAGCAGAATCCAGTCATCTGAGTTGCACTTATCGCCCCCGCCAGGAGCGTCAGGCACTGTCGCCGAGTGATCTGTCTGTTCGAAGCTTCCATCTCGCACCGTTTCAATCCTGGCCTCTTCCAGCTAAGGACCCCTCGCAAAGCCCGCTAACGTACCAATCAATGTGCAGAAGCCGGGACAACATCCGCTAGCAAAAGCGCCATGGCCCTTCCCTATCTCTCTATCGTCTGGGGCTCGACGATGCCTGGACGCTCTTGCCAACCACCAGGTCGATTTTGGATTGGAGCGCCATATGGTCGTAGACAGCTTTGTCGCGCGCCGCCGTTACCAGGGCTTCCTGCAATTGCGCGCGGATGATTTTTTCGGTTGGTACCAGACCGGTCTGATACCCTCGCAGCGTAAGATCGGTGTCGTCCTTGGCCGCAACCGCGGCATCCTGAGTGGCCTTGACCACTTTTTCGTTCGCTTCCAGGTCCAGGAACATGTTCCGTATCTCCAGACCGAGTCCCTCGGAGAGCAGCACCTTCTTTTCCTTCAGTTGGTTGATCCGCGCGCGCACCTCAGCGACCTTCTCGCGAGTGAGGAAGCCATCGAATATCGGGATTTCAACTCCGAGGTCAACCGACCAGCCATCCCGATTCTGTGGGGTCGAGAGGCCACCGTCGTAGCTGTTCCACATGCGATGAAGCTCGCCTTTGAGCCCTACTTTTGGGTAATACCCGCTGGCTGCTGTCACGCGTTCGCCTTCAAGCGCAAGCAGACCGGCGTCGATTTCGGCCCAGTCCGGGTTGAACTCGTAGGAAGTAGAGACCAACTCATCCAGATTCCCGCTGTACGGGGTGAACGGCACCGTCTCGTCTTTGGGAATGACACTCGATTTCCAGGACAGGCCCATGGTATAGGCCAGAGCCGCTTCGGCCGAGGCCTGGTTGGCCTCCAGGGGAGCCACCATGGAGCGCACTGTCTCAGTCACTACCTTGTTGTCAAGATAGTCGGTCTTATTCACTGTGCCCGTGCCGTCCTGGTAAAGGGACTCGGTCATCTGCAGCGTTGCTTCCATCCGCTCCAGCGTGTCCTCGCCCAACTGATGAAGCTGCCGGGCCAATACGGCGCCGTAGTAGAGGCGGGTGACACTTTCAGTCAGCTCCAGGTCCGTGCGGTGAACCTCTGCGCGCGCAACATCGATAGCACCCAGCGACTGCTCGCGGTATCCGTGGCGCATGCCTCCATCTTCCAGCAGCCACTTGAAGTCGCCTGAGACCGATTCCGTGGTGGGACTCATTAGCTTGACGTCCTGCGCCGGAATGGGAAACATCTGAACATTGGTGCTAACTGTCTGCCCCGGAAAGGCCACTGGCATCTGCACGGCGACCGGTGGAAAGCCTGGCCCGAACGCGTTTGCCGGGATCGTCACGGTCGCAGTACCGCCCGGAACAGTGACCGACTGTGCCGGGATATACATGGTGCTGGCCGGATACATGAAGTTTGGCGCGTCGCTCATGCGGTCCACGCCGCCCTTGGCGTTTACCTGAGGCCAGTAGCCAGCGAGCGCCTGGCGATGTTGAGCCTCGGCTATGGCCACGGCGAACTGGCTCGCCGGACGGCTGTGATTCTTCTCCATGGCTATCTGCAGACATTCGCTGAGTGAGAGTACCTGTGGTTTTTCAAATTCCGCCTGGCCGAAGGCCACAATGCAACCAGGTATCACAAATGACGCCAATAGCAAAAGAACTAAGCGGGGGTGAAGATATTTAATGTTCACAGATTCACTATCGGCAGGAAGCTCAGTGCTCTTCACTGAACGTTCTACTGCTGGAGCGACAAATCCTTTCATCGCAGCGCGAAACCAGGGGCGCGCCGGTCAAGCTGCTTGACGGTGGCCCATCTCCGCTCGAAACGCCAAGCATGGCCAAACGGTCCGAGACCGCCTTGAGCCGACCTAGGGAGACTCTGCACAAGTTCTGCATCCACAGCCTGATTGATTAATCTGATAGTTATCGGGCGAGGTGCGGATGAAGCAGCAGAGTTTGGCGAGCCAGGCGGCGTTTGAGAAGTATGGGCGGAAGAGCCGCCGGGAGTTGTTTCTCGAGGAGATGGAGCGGGTAGTTCCTTGGACTGAGTTATCCGCTTTGGTCGAGCCGCACTATGCGAAGGCTGGCAACGGGCGGCGTCCGGTGGGGCTGGCGATCATGCTGCGAACTTACTTTTTGCAGCAGTGGTTCAACCTGTCGGATCCGGGCGTGGAGGAGGCTTTGTACGAGTCCGCGGCGCTCCGGCGATTCGTTGGAGTAGACCTCGGGGTTGCGCCCGCGCCCGACGAGACCACCATCTGCCGCTTCCGCCATCTGCTGGAGAAGCACGATCTGGGCGAGGAGATGCTGGAGGCGGTGAACCATCATCTGGCGGCCAAGGGCATCCAGATCGCGACCGGCACCATCGTGGATGCGACCATCATCCATGCGCCTTCCTCGACCAAGAACAAGTCTGGCGAGCGCGACCCGGAGATGCACCAGACCAGGAAGGGCAAGCAGTGGTGTGTGTCACGAACACGAGCGCAAGCTCGTGATGCTGTACTGAAGATGGGAGACGGCCTCCCGGAGTCGGCTTACAGGAGCAGGCTTCAAACCGCCCGGTGCTGCTGCGTTCAGAAGGCGTGGTGGTGAGCGACCGAGGAAAAGGCGTCGATAAAGATGTCAGGTGAGTATTGAGGAGATGAGCGAAAGCAAACCGTCCGATGACGCATCGTTATTGCCTCAAGGTACTGCCAGAACTGGGGACGACCATTGGCTCCAGGATAAGTCGGGACGATACCTGTTTACGGTCCTGGCGGCAGTCGGTGTATAGGCGGCATGAACTCAATACAGGCTTCGGTACGGAACGTGAGAACCTCGTTCTGGATGGCAAGGGAAATGACAAATGGCAAACACCATGAGGAAGAATACCGATGCCAGGACGAGGGGCGGAGCTGTCCGTAGTAGCGATGATGCCCTTGTAATTAGGGTGGAGCGAAGGGGCAGCGTTATCCGGTCGACGAGAGTCGCCAACCCGCCATGCGGGGATGAGTGACATGACATCGACAAAGCCGTATCTCATTGCAAAACGCGCAGTGTGGGAAGCGTACCAGCAGGTCAAGGCCAACCGAGGTGCTGCAGGCATCGACGATGAAACGATCGCGATGTTCGGACAGAACCTGTCGAGGAATCTCTACAAACTGTGGAATCGGATGTCGTCGGGTTCATACTTTCCGCCGCCGGTGAAGCAGGTAGAGATTCCGAAGTCAAAGGGCGGTACGAGAAAACTGGGTGTACCCACTGTGTCTGACAGAATCGCACAGACCGTAGTCAAGCGCATCATCGAGCCGATGCTCGACCCAATCTTTCATCCGGATTCCTATGGATATAGACCGGGCCGGTCGGCGAAACAGGCAATTGCCATTACCAGAAAGCGGTGCTGGCAGTATGACTGGGTGGTCGAGTTTGACATCAAGGCGGCCTTCGATCAAATCGATCATGGCCTCTTGTTAAAGGCTGTGCGCACCCACATCAGGGAAGGCTGGATACTGCTGTATATCGAACGATGGCTGACTGCGCCGTTCGAGACTGCCGAGGGCGAGCAACTGCCGCGGGAACGCGGTACACCACAAGGCGGAGTAGTAAGCCCGATTTTGATGAACCTGTTCATGCACTATACGTTCGATGCATGGATGAAGCGAAACAATCCACTATGCCCGTTTGCCCGTTATGCCGATGATGCGGTGGTTCACTGCCGCAGTCGGAAGCAGGCGGAAGACGTGATGCAATCCATCGCATTGCGGCTGGCGGAGTGTGGGCTGACGATGCATCCGGAAAAGTCAAAGATCGTGTATTGCAAAGACAGTAACCGCACCGAATCGTCTCCGCATGTGTACTTCACATTCCTCGGGTTTACGTTTCGACCGAGGAAGGCATTGAGCAGGCAGAACCGGCTATTTACCAGTTTCCTGCCGGGTGTGAGTGCGGATGCCTTGAAGCGGATGCGAAAGACGGTGCGTGGGTGGAAACTAAATCGACAGACTCATGTGACACTTGCCGCACTGGCGATGCAATACAACCCAATCATCCAAGGGTGGTGGAACTACTACGCAGCGTTCTATCAGACGGCCATGCTCCATGTTTATCAGCACATTGACCGAGCACTCGAACGATGGGCCAGACGCAAGTACAAGGCATTATCGGGACGGAAGCAGGGCAGTGGGCAGTGGCTTTGCAAGATGAAGGACGCTGAACCGCAGTTATTTCATCACTGGCGTGTGGTTAGGGACATGGTTGGATAACGGGAGCCGTATGACGCGAGAGTGTCACGTACGGATCTGAGAGCGGCTGAGGGGGAAGTTCCCTCGGCCGACTCGCCACTTCGGGCTGAAGGCGCATATCGGCGTGGATAGCAAGGAAGGCATCGTGCATTCGGTATGCACGTCGGCGGCCTCGGTCTCGGATAAACACATGCTTGCCGATCTGCTGCACGGAGACGAGAAGAAAGTGTGGGGCGACGGCGGCTATCAGGGCTAGACCGAAGCCATCCGCGAAGCCGCGCCGCACGCGCAGGACATGACCTGCCGCAGGACGAAGTTCAAAAACTATGTGGACGAAGTAGCAAAACGAAAGAACACAACTAAGTCGAAAGTAGTTCTATCTGATCTGGCCTTTCGTTATCCGGGCCTTGAAGGCGGCGAAATATTTGAAGACTGTCTGTGTTGCTATTTTTCTTGGCTCGCTGCTATTTCGATCTCTAGCCTGGTCGAGTAATGCTGGCGATAGCCTCGCCTTCTTCCTGGTAAGCCGGGTGGGCGAACTCGCGGTCGGCGGCTATCTGGCCATATGTTACCGAGACCTATCCTGGAAGAGAATCGTGCTTGCCTCGCCGTACTTTACAGTGTTCAGCTTTATCCTCTTTATCGCTGCGTGTTTTCCGAGCCGGAGTGCGGATCTGACTAGGGCGTGTTCACACTAACGGAGAGCTTCGACGATGAGGGCGAAGGTGAGGAAGCCGAGGAAGAGGACATCAAGCTTTTCGAACCTGGAGAAGATTCTGCGGAAGCCTTTGAGTCTTCGGAACA
>Ga0224555_1002324_pt1 | contig 22776 bp, 23 predicted proteins | sample 714S23034metaG_FD_180687 | JGI IMG/M metagenome (GOLD analysis project Ga0224555, IMG submission 180687) | Peat soil microbial communities from Stordalen Mire, Sweden - 717 S2 30-34 | ecosystem: Environmental > Terrestrial > Soil > Wetlands > Peat | place: Sweden: Norrbotten County, Stordalen...
TGCTGGCATGCCGCAACATGCTCTGAGTGTCCTTCAGTGAGCCATAATTCTGCATATCGGTACCCAATGTTCGCCTCATTACCTGAAAGGTAATCAGGCGGTTGGGGATGCCTAACTTGCGAGCGATTGGACGAATTCTCCCGGCCAGGAAATTCTTGCCCCAACGAGGTACAGCCTGCCCTTTTCGTTTTCCACGCCCGAAGGTGGGGAACATGAGGGCGTCAGGTGACGAGTCGGCGCATTGCCGTTGCCAGTTTTCGAGGACTGGACGAACCAACTGCGGAACGGGGATAGCTGCTTTACTCTGTTTTGTCTTGAGTCTGCCCGCGTAGAGCTTACCCTCGAACGCGGTGCCATGTGGCATGAGCGACTCTCCATTCCATGATTTCCATTGCATTCCCATCACTTCGCTGGTGCGCGTTCCGCAGAAGATGCCAACGTACATCTTTCGTGACGATGAGGGGAATGATCTTGTTCACGTTCGCAAGACACGGCGGCAGGAAAGCGGTTGGCTTGGTTTTGAGATTCTCAATGGCCTTCACCAGCTGCCAAACACCTTTTCTTTTCGTTGGCGTCCCGACCAGCTTCGACTCCAGATACTTCTTCATGAGTTCGTAATCGCCGGAGTATTTGGTCTCAATGTTGCATGTTGCGATCTTCGCTTCGATCAGGATTGCCGCACCACCGCAGATCACGATGGCATCGCACACTTCAGTTCCGTCTGCGTATGTGGGCGACGAATGGTAGGTGTTGTATTTGGTGGAAACGTAGGATTCGAAAAGCCACGCGAGGTAATCTTCAAAGACCGGATCCCAGAAGGACAGATAAGGATCCTTCCTATTGGGTTCAAGATTGTCGAGAACCCTATAAATGACCCCGCTTTCCAGCTTGCCAAGCGCGAACTCATAATCCAGGCAATAATAATGTTCGCCGTCGCGGAGGTAAGGTTTATCACGCAGGAATGTGAAATCCGCATACCCGTGCGGTTCTTTGGGGGGCGTAATTGCATCGAGCGAGAATGATACGGTTGCGAGAACTTTGTGAATCGTTTCTTCGGATAGAGTCGTCTTTTTCAACCAGTAGGGACCGACAGGGCTCGGAGGGTCGGCATTCGCCTGACGCGCGTCGCGCTCCATCATGGCATGCAGCAGCAGAGAGAACATGAAATTGGTGTAGTCGGCGAGCAAGAAGCCAAATACCTTTTCGAATTCAGCCGCCGCGTCGAATCGCAGTGGGCCCTTAGTGGCCAGTCGTGGAATGTTCACCGTTAACATGATGTATATCCGCATCAGCTGATCGAAGGGATCGGTTGGGGTGTCTATTTCATAAAACGGCACAAATTCCGCGACCTGGCTCGCTAACGCGTCCATCGGAACGGGTGGCCTCGGAGGCTGGAACATCATGATCTCAGCCGCCCGCAGTAGAAGCTCGCCTATTTCGTGATTCTCAATCTCAGGAAGATCGTCCACGGCGGGAAGTCGCATCACCTCTGCGGCGATATATCTAAGCTGTCCTTGAAAGAAAATGACGCGGTCATGCTCGAATGCCCACTTCACTCTTGCCGCAAGGTCTGGAGGGAATAGCCGAGGAATGAACTGCCTTGTGATTGCATCCTTTGCGACGGTTTTGCCTTCAGGCCCGTAGTTAAACTCTACTGTGAGCCGCCCACACGCAATCAGAAGGCCTTTGCGAGCGTATTTGCCGAGGACTTCCCTGAATTCCTCCGCTGTACCGGCCTTCCCGCTTATTTCGCCCCAATTGAGCCAGTACTTCATTACCGGCCTTCTAGCCATAACGCGCACCGCTTGCGAGGGATTGTACGATTGAGATTCTATACCTTGAGCTGTGACCTTTACTCATTTGCACTGAGAACGTCGATTGGCGATACCAGCCAACGCACTTATTGAGATTGGGCTCAGGTCGGTCAGAGGATTAGTAACGGAAAACGCCGCAGTGTCCGATTATCCTGCCCCGGCGCGGTCATGAGATTACGGTACCCTGGCCGACTTATCATTACCGATTTCTGGAAGGTATATGCTTGGTTCGACCAGCCGTGGTCACCTGAGTGTGGTCGCCGTTAGCACATATCGTTTCATAGGTGGGCTAAGATGCCCGATAACAAACGTATAGCCCTGTTCTTAGACGGCACATGGAACAATGTTAGCAACAACACCAACGTCTGGCGATTGAAATCACTGTGTGTCCAATCTCCAGAACAGCTCGTTTATTACAGTGCAGGAGTCGGAACGCAGCAAGGCGAGCAACTCTCAGGAGGAATGTTTGGAATCGGTATCGACGACGAAGTAACAAGTGCCTATGAATGGTTGGTCGAAAACTATGAGGAAGGTGCAGAACTATTCATCTTTGGCTTCAGTAGAGGAGCGTTCACGGCCCGTAGCCTGGCGGGCTTCATATCCAAATGCGGTTTGCTGAAGCCAGGATCTCCCGTCTCGCTGAAGCAGATGTTTGAACGGTATCGCAAGGGCACGGCGATATCCATCCTGGAGCTTGCCAAAGCCACGGAAAGCGCATTGTCCGTGGAAGACAAGTTGATCAAGAACTACTCTCAATCAATCGCAATTTGGTTTCAGGGCGTATGGGATACAGTTGGATCTTTGGGAGTCCCCTTCCGTTTTTTCCGAAAGTCAATAGTAAAGACTTCACGTTTTTGGAAACGGACTTGAGGATTAACGATACGCATGCATACCATGCACTTGCCATCGACGAGCATCGGGAGGCATTCGCTCCCACACTTTGGGTGAAAAGTACACCAAAACAGGGAGACACCTACCCACCCCGCAAGCTTGACGCCGTCGAGCAGCGTTGGTTCGTAGGAGCCCATGCCAATGTTGGCGGCGGTTACGAGGACGACCTGCTCGCGGAAGTTCCCCTCTGCTGGTTGATGAGCAAAGCGACGGAACACGGACTTGAATTCAAGCACAGCGTTGTGATCGACGGCAATGTCAATGCGTGCGCAATCCACGACTCCTACGCCGAAATGGCGCATGGCGTGTATAAGGCAGTAACCTTCGGTAAACAACACTATAGACCCATTGGTGCAGAGCCAGTGGATACCGGCGATGCAGTGATAACCACCATCAACGAAACCATCGATGGATCTGTGTTCGACCGCTGGCGCAACGATGAAACATATAGGCCAAAGAACCTGTCGGAATGGGCTGGACGTCGAAGTGTCGATCCCTCCAAGCTCAATCAATCGGTGCGCGCCGACGACGCAACCGCGGTAGTCCAATGATAGATCCAGTCTAACTACAATGGTTGGACACCCGATACGACCATCACCTGAAAGTAATACAATCCAGGCAAACGGGGGGGATTGTGCCAAGTATGACAACGATCTACATCTCGGAGCTCGACGCCGCCCGCGACTTCGCCGGGCTGATGGCGCACGTCCGCGCCGGGGTCGAGATCGTCATCAAAGACGGCACATCCCCGGTTGCAGTGTTGAGTACGCCCGCGCCGCCGCGTCGCTCCATCGAGGAGTGCATCGCTCTGTTGCCCGCCGACTCACCGGCAACCATCGATGAGGACTTCGCCGGTGATGTTGCTGCTGTGGTCATAGAGTAGATTTACATGAATAGATGGGGGAGGATTTATGAGGCCGTCGGAGGCTCTACAACTGCATCGGGAGGAGATTCGCCGCATCGTTGAATCGAGATGCGCCAGGAATCCCCGAGTCTTCGGGTCGGTTCTCCATGGGGAAGACACCGAGGAGAGCGACCTCGATATTCTGGTCGATCCCACGCCGGAGACGTCCATCTTTGACATCGGGGAGATTCGCTACCAGTTGCGCACTCTCCTCGGCGTGTCGGTAGATGTTCTCACACCGCAGGCGCTGCATATTCGTCTGCGGGATCAGATTCTTTCTGAGGCTATGCCTGTATGAGCGAACGAAGCATTCATTTGAGTTGAACGATTTTCTGGATAACATTCTCAAAGCCATCAATCGGATCGAAGACTATACATCCAGTCTGGGCTATGCCGAGTTCTGCCGGAGTACGCGGGATCGAACGCTATAGCCAAAGAATATAATTTTCACGTCAGGAGGACCCGCCGTGAATCTTTCCTACGGGTGCATGTGACCGGCTGAGGATGTCGTTCCGTGTTACTAGCCGACTTCCCGGGATTGATCCTTCCGCGGGGCAGATGAGAATTCGCGGTTCAACCAGTCGAAGACGCGTCGTAGAGCAATTGCCGTTCAGCCAACTCTGTTCCAAGTCGCGCCGGCAGTTCATACTTAGAAGAGGGGCGAGTTCAATATGAATGGCAAGGAACATTGGGATTCGATCTATCAGTCCAAGAGTGAAGAGGAGATGAGCTGGACACAGCCCGAACCGCTTATGTCGCTGAAACTCATTGGCGAGGCGTGCTCTTCTGGGCGCGTTATTGATGTGGGTGGTGGGACATCCCTTCTCGCGGAGAGGCTCGTTGATCGAGGCTACAGCGTTGCCGTCTTGGACATCTCTGAGGCGGCCATTGAGAGTAATCGCAAACGGCTCGGGGCCAAGGCGAGCCAGATCCAATGGATCATTGCCGACGTTACAGCCGGGCCTTGCCTGGAGACCTTTGATGTGTGGCATGACCGGGCCGTCTTCCACTTTCTCACCGATCCGGGTGATCGGGCGGCCTATAGAACGTTACTGACGCAATCGGTTTCGGTGGGCGGGCATGCGGTGATCGGTTCGTTTGCACTTGATGGACCGGAAAAATGCAGCGGGCTCGAAGTTCGGCGATATGATGGGCCGATGCTCGCTTTGGAACTCGGCCCGCAGTTCGCGCTCCTGAAGAGTGAGCCCGAAATGCATATGACTCCGTGGGGCAAGCAGCAGTCTTTCCAATTCAGCGTCTTCAAGCGAGTCTGATCACCTGAATTGCTCAAGCATCATGCAAGGAGATCTATGAGCAGGAGTAAAGCGTACCTCGGTAGTGCGATCGTGCTGTACTTCGTCATTTGTTTTGAAATATTGATCATGATCAGCCCATTTGCCGGCTTTTTCTACTCGGCATTCAGTCCGTTCCTTGTGGGTTTGGCAAAGTATCCGGCAACCAGTTGGTTGAGCGCCTTCTTCTTTACGCACATGGTGATTCCCCCGAACGACTTTCTAAAACTCATTCGAGTCCTGGGATCTGTCCTCTTCTCTGCCGGGATTGTGGTGTTTCTGATCTGTGCCCTTCAGGTGTATTCAAGCAAATTGCTTCGCAGAGGCCCAGTGATCAAGGGTCTCTATTCCTTCATCAGGCATCCGCAATACCTCGCTTTAGCGACTGCTGGCGCGGGTCTCGCGATCCTCTGGCCAAGATTCCTGGTTGTTGTTCTTTGGCTCGCAATGGTGTTTGTGTACTACTTGCTCGCGAAAGACGAGGAAGGCCGCATGCAACGGCAGCATCCGGCAGCTTACCGGGATTATATGGAGCGCACCGGAATGTTCCTGCCGAGGAAGATCGAAAATGCCGTGCCATTAACCACCGGCGCCCGCCGATTAGCCGCCTTTGTTGTGCTGGCTATTTTCATCGTTGGCGGGGCTTTTGCTCTCAGGCAGTACACCGTGGAGCACCTTCCCCTGTGGACGGACTCGAAGGTTGTCGTCCTGGCAGTGCTGGCCGAAGATGAGCCGATGATGGAGCACCGCATGAGCGACGTGCTCAATCTCGATCCGATCAAATCCAGGCTGGCGGAGAACCAGCCCTACCTGGTTTACTTTCTACCCAGGAACTACGTGATGCAGGGATTGATTGCCGACACCGGGGATGATTGGCAGCTCTACAAGCGGCACCATACGATCAGCCGATTCGGGGATTGGATATTTCATCCCTTTACTCATCTGGGAGGGGCACATGCTTCGGCTTTCGAGCCGGAGGGCCATTCCCATCATGGCGGAGCCGAGGGCACAGTGCGGAGACTGATCTTTGTAAAGATCTCCTCGACTTCGGTCACAAAGCCCGCCGATGCCTTTTCAATCGGTGCGATCCGAACGCCGGATTTCATGGTCGATGTCGATGTGCATACGCTCACGGTTCTCGACATAAAGAACCTGCCGGTCGAAACTGTTTGGGGGAAAGTACCTACACCGTCGTTCTAACCTATTGGCGAGAAGTTGTCGATTGCCGACAGGCGGTTCTCCTTCGACAATGATGCATGCGCCGGCATCGTCGTGGAATTGGCAGCAGAATCCTAGGGCTTGTGAAGATTCGGATTCTGGGCCTCGAAGCGGTCGTCCGCCACTTCGCCTTGCATGGACTTGCCATGGAACCAACCCGTGTGCGTCACCTCAAAGCAATCGAAAGCGGGAATGTAGGGCTTGATGTCCAGTAAGGGCGTGCCGTCCAGCATATCCACCTCGGCGATAAGCAGACGATTCTGCTCCACGCCAAGAAGACGAACAGCAGACAGGCCAATATGATTCGGGCGAGCCGGAGCACGAGTGGCGAATATACCATGCACCTGGTCATCCAGATAGGGGCGAGCCAGCAACTGAGGCGTCGAGGCGCGATTCAGCAGATAAATCAACCACAGCCGCTCAAATCCCTCCAGATCGCGCAGGCCCGGAGTGAATTCGGGAAACAGTTCGACCACGCCTTCGGAGTTGGGAGCAACGGCGCTCTGAATGGGCGTGCCTGTCGCGTGCTGAAAGGGCGTATGAATCAAGCCGATCGGACTCATCGTAAACACTTCAGGTCTCGAACTTGAGTTCTCGTCTTGCATACTTCCTCGTTTCAGCATCATCAGTAGAATAGCTGCCGTCGCAATTCCTCGATCATTCCGAAGCCAAAGGTAGGTACTTCGTTGGCCTGGTAAAGGACACGCAGCCGAGTCAATCCAGAGTACCTGTGTGGTGTTTTTTCACGTGGCTAAGAGGCGGTCACTGGCAGCTCCCAGACGCTTTCTTATTAATGAAACAGTGCTTATCTCAGCAACTGGCATGCTCATGCACTGCCCGATCTTTTGTATCAGTTCATTTGTTAGTGTAGCGCAGCTATCCCTGAGTCGTAATGACAGTTTTATGCCGACAAAGTCTTTCTACAGTAAAATGCGTTAATCGATTTCGTTCCTCCTTATGAGAGTTTCATGATGGACTTTCATCGACTCGGGAATGACGATCTACCCGCTCCCCCGCTTCCTGTCTCAATGGGTGCGCTGAAGTCATTGCTCCATTCGCCAAACGAACCCGTGTACAGAACGGGGCGGAATCCTGTGAGCTTAAGCGTGAAGTAATCGTAAGCGGCGTGGATGCCGGCCTGGCAGTAGACAATCACCTTGTCCCCAGGCTTTATGCTAGCAGCGAGATACCGCGCGCGAATCTCCGATGCCGGTCTGAATACCGGATTTTCCTCACTGAACAGATTGTCCGCCCAGAACACATTTATTGCTCCCGGGATATGTCCGCTCCGCCCTTCGCCATTTCTGCCCATGTACTCTGTTGGCGAGCGGGCGTCGACGAGATGGATACTTTTATCGGCAGCGATTTTTCTTACCTCAGGCAATTCGATAAGGAGTGCCGCATTGGGGTGTATGGTCAGAACGGCTGGAATTGTATTTTCAGAATTCGTCCGCACCGTGGCATGTTCTCTGGCCCATTTATCTAATCCGCCATCCAACAGCGAGACGCTGCTTCCATGCCCCAGATAGTCGAGTTCGACGTATGCCCGAAGTGCAAATATATTGAGCATGTCTCCATAAAGTACGACATGGGAGTTGTCTCCGACTCCCAGCCGCTCGAAGGTTGCCTTCAACTCCTTCGCCTCTGGCAGGTGATAAGGAATCCCGTTGCGATTTACCGCAAGCTCGCTCAAAGCAAGGAATCGCGCTCCCGGTATATGACCAGCGTCGTAACCGGATCGATTCGCTCCCACATGTAGAATGACCAGATTCTTGTCGGAAAGGTGGGCGGCAAGCCAACTCGTCTGAACAAGCATATTGGCCGGGCCCTGAACTGTTCGCTGATTGGTTGTCGTAGCGCCCGCCGTCAATGCCGTGAAAAGAAATATAGCAACAAGAAGTTTGTGACGCATCCTATTCTCCGTTCAATCTCTTCGGGGTTGATTCCCCGCCGCTTGCGGCGGGGGTGTTCATTAGAATCCTCTTTTGTCGACGACTAAACTGCCAATCCGAGGCCCGTATGCTCCCAAATCTACCTGCCGCAGCAGGTGGTCGCTTTGGAGCCGGCGTGCTTCGAGCCACAGCATGCGTGCGCGGAGGACGAATCCGCAGCCTGTAGCCGCAGGTGCTCGAACATCTCCAGCGCTTGCTCTCCACTGATATTCGCAGGAGCGACCCAGCCGCGGATGTTTTCTGCCTTCAGATGGCCCAGCGCTCCGTTGCCGATTTCGCTGAAGATTGCGTCGCTGCAGTTCTGGCCGGCAATCATCTCGACAACGCTCTTGCCATTTGAAGCTTCCTTCTGTAGAAAAGCGAAGGCGTGGCTCTCCGTGTCTGCCACCATGACCCATTCTGCCTTGCCGAAATGCGGCGACATCTGCGCCTTGACCTGGTTCTCCGACATCATCACCGCTACTTTGCTCATTGGGAATCCTCATCCTTCAATCCAGAATTGCGATTGGTCCGCGTAGGGACACCAGCGAACAACCGACTAGATGTAATATACATCTAGAGACAGTCTGCCGCTTTCAAGAAAGAAACCGGGTAATTCGTCAGCAAGCGAATGGGAGGTACAGCGCATGAGGTTATCCGTCAAGGATTGCGGTCAACGCGGATGCAGGCAACCCGGTATGGGACACGCCTGCACCTGTGCGATGGGCAACGTCTCCCGGTTCATCGAGCCTGTGGTGTTGCGGATTCTCAAGGAGCGGAAGAAGTCCTACGGCTATGAGATCGCCGAGTGCCTGCCACGATACGCGCTGACAGACGCCACTATCGAGGGCGCGGCTCTCTATCGCACGCTCAGAACTCTGGAGGCCAACGGTTACGTCACCTCAACGTGGGACGAGGGGGACGGTCCGGCTCGACGCAACTATTCCCTGACCAGAGCAGGGCATACGCACCTGCGCGACTGGGCGCATCTGATGGAGACGCTGGGCAGAGAGATGATTGCATTTCATCGGGAAGTCACTGCGCAGCAAGAAGCATGACGATGCCGCGCTCAGTCCGACAGCCACGGACGGTCGTGAGACGAAGGTGAATTTCATGAATAGCCTCCGCAGGCAGTCTAACCCCGGATCGCGTGTGCGAAGCAAAGTGTCCATTGGCGGAGACATGCCACTTTTGCCTATGCCACCTCGGTGGCCCCGCCTCTGGCGATGTCCGCTGTCACGTGTTCATCCGCGATCTGGGCCACGACCGATCTCAGTCAACAAGAGGAGAGAAAATCCGTCCACCGAGCCATACCGTCCTGAGTGGCTTATCTGCCGCTGACAATCCGTGCCGCCCGGGCATAAGAGCCAAGATTGAAGGCATTGGCATAGCCCAAGCCCTTCAATTTTGTCTTGGCCGCGCCGCTGCGCATTCCGCTCTGGCAATGCAGCAGCAACACTTGATTCTTATCCTTCACGCGGCGTGGCAGCGCGGTTTCAATTTCTGGCAGCGGAAGGTTGATCGCGTTCGGTAGATGGCCGGAGCTGAACTCTGCGGGGCTGCGTACGTCAATCAGCAGAGCGCCGTTCTTCAGGTGCTCCACGGCACTCCCGGTCGAGATCTGGCTGGAGCGTTTCCAGATCGAATAGAGAATCACAACGATTGCCAGGATGAGGATCTCTTCTGTCCAATTCATAGGTTCAACTTTCCTGCGGCTTGTTTCGGTTTCGGTTCACAATCGTTCTCGATTGTCGAGATGCTCGGAATGCATGCGATAAGGGTGCCGAAGAGGACGATGACGGCGCCGATCCATATCCACACGACGAGCGGATTCAGGAACGCTTTGATCACAGGCAGTCCGCTGTCCTGGTTCTGCCCCTCATAGACGACATATAGATCCCACAGTGGCGTGGAGTGGTTGGCAACCATTGTCTGTAGGTTCTGGCTGGTCTGGTAGAGGCGCGCTTGCGGTGCGAGTTGAAACTGCTTTTTGCCGCCGCGGTAGACATCGACCAGTAGGCTTCCTGCAACGTAGTTGTCGTTGGACTGCTGCGTGTAGCCCTGGGCGACCAGATGGTAGGGGCCGAGATCCATGCTCTGTCCAACATTGAGTTCTCTCTCGACGCTGCGGTTGAAGGCCGAGCCGGCGAACCCGATAAACATCAGCACAATGCCGAAGTGAACGATAAATGCGCCGTAACGCCGGGTATTGCCGCGGGCAAGCCTCAGCATCGAAGACGCCAGATTCTTCCCGGTCTGCTGCTGGATCGAAAGTGCCCCGCGCACAACCTCTCTGCCTATGGCGGTAATGACGAAGGCGGAGATGGAGAAGCATATAAGCGCATAGAGGTCGCCCTGGTCCGCCCATGGATGAATGCCGCACGCGACCAGTACCACGGCGGTCAGCGCGCCGACTATTGCCGGTGCGGCGAAGTTCTTGCGGACTCTCTTCACAGAGGTACTTCGACCGGCAAGCAACGGCGCGGTCCCGGTCAGCAAAAGCAGGAAGAGTCCGATGGGCACTACTACGCGGTTGTAGAACGGCGCCTCGACAGTGACCTTATTGCCCACCGCGAATTGCGAGAAGACGGGGAGAAGCGTTCCGCAGAAGACGGCGACGCAGGCCGCGAGCAGCACAAGGATATTGAAGAGAAAGCTCGACTCCTGCGAGACAAGCGACTGGATGGAATGCTCGGGCTTCAGATGGTCGCGCCGAACGACGAAGGTGGTCGCGCATACCAGCAGAACGAGCGCGAGAAAACTCCAGAACCAGGTGCCGATCGAGGACTGGCCGAAGGCGTGGACGGAGCTGACGATGCCCGAGCGCGTGAGCAGTGTGCCGAAGATGCAGAGCAGAAAGGTGGAGAAGAGGAGCCAGATATTCCATGTCTTCATCATCCCGCGTCTTTCCTGCATGATGGTCGAGTGCAGAAAGGCCGTGCCGGTAAGCCACGGCATCAGCGACGCGTTCTCCACCGGGTCCCAGCCCCAGTATCCTCCCCATCCCAGCACCGCATAGGCCCAGTGCATTCCGAGGACAACTCCGCAGGTGAGAAACAGCCATGCCACGATCGCCCAGCGTCGGGTGATGGGAAGCCACTTGTCTACCGGGGCGCGCATCATCAGCGCACCGAGGGCGAAGGCAAACGGCACGCTGAAGCCGACATATCCGAGATAGAGAAGTGGCGGATGAATGACCATCTCGGGATACTGCAACAATGGGTTCATGCCATATCCATCTGCAGGGACCGCGCCAGGCAGACGGGTAAAGGGCAGTGCCTCGAAGTTGAGCAGAAGAAGAAAGAAGACCTCGATGCCGGCCAGGATGGTCGACGCAAAGGCGGTCAGTCGGAAGCCGGCTGTGTGCCGCAGGCGAACGATGAAACTGAACCCTGTCAGCAGCCAGGCCCACAGCAGCAGCGATCCCTCCTGGCCAGACCAGAGCGCGGCGAACTTGTACGCCACGGGGAGCGCGCGGTTGGATTCGTGCAGGACGTAGGTGAAGGAGAAGTCGTTGGTGAAGATCGCCCACAGCAGCGCGAAGACCGCCGCCGAAACCGCCGCGAAACCAATAATCCCAGCACGCCGCGCCACATCGGCCAGCCGCTCAGGCGAGATGCGGCCTCGACGCCCGGTCGAGATCTGACGCAGCGCAACCGCGCCCATGACGAGGTTGCAGATCGCGAGCATCAGTGCAAGAAGAAGCGCGGAGCTACCCAATATGAACATTGGTTTCCAATCTCATCACTATCGACGCGCTCCGATTCATAAATTCAACGACTCCTTCAGTATAAAAGTCAGACAGGGAACAATGCTGTGACTATACGCAAAATGCCTCTGGAGATCACAAATCAGGAGAGCCGGCTGCGGAAGAGCCTGCTGGCCACGATCATGCTGACGATTCCAATGAGCGCAAGCGGCCAGTACTGCGGCCAGAAGAGTGAGGCGCTGCCGCCTTCGAGAAAGCTGCCGCGCAGAATGATGAGGAAATAGCGCAGCGGATCGAGCAGCGTAATGTACTGGACGGCCTGCGGCATGTTCGCAATCGGCGTGGCAAAGCCGGAGAGAACGATGGCTGGCACCATGAAGAGAAATACGCCCAGCAGGCCTTGCTGCTGGGTAACGGCCAGAGATGAGATCATCAGCCCGATGCCAACCGTTGCAAGCAGGAAGCAGAAAAATCCCAGATAGAGACCGAGAAAACTGCCCGTGAAGGGGACATGGAACCAGAAGATGGAGACCACAACGATAAACGATCCTTCGACGATGCCAACCAGAAATCCGGGCAGGGCCTTGCCGAGCAGAATCTCCGTTGGGTTCATGGGAGTTACAAGAAGCTGGTCGAAGGTCCCCATCTCGCGCTCGCGCGCGACCGAAAGGCCGGTCGTCAGCAGGCTTACCAGAAGAGTCAGGATGCCGCAGATGCCGGGCACGATGAACCACTGCGAGTCGAGGTTCGGATTGAACCATGCGCGATCCAACAGTACTGTCGATGGCGGACTTACTCCGTGCGCTGCAATCTGCGCTTCATTGAACGTGGTCACTATAGATTGCGCGTAGCCGGTCGCAAGGCCAGCGGTGTTAGAGTCTCTCCCGTCCAGAATGAGTTGGATGTGCGTAGTCCTTCCGCGCTCCAGATCGGCGCTGAAGTTGGGTCCGATGTCCATGGCCATCAGCGCGGATTTGCCGTCAATGGCCTGCTTCAGGTCATTTTGATCGTAGACGACGCGCAGCAGGTCGAACGTGGGAGAGCCTGCGAAGCGCGCGATAAACTCTCGCGACAGTTGACCCTGGTCCTGGTTGTAGACGACGAAGGGAACATGCTTCAGCTCGAAGGTTGCCGCATAGCCGAATACCAGGAGTTGAATAATCGGCGGGCCAATGAGTACGGCGCGGCTAGCGGCATCGCGCAACAGAGCGAGCAGTTCCTTGATGGCAAGCGCAAATACGCGTTGGAGGATCAGGCGCATTAGTCCAACCTCTTGTGAAACCGCAATAGAGCGATGCTCAAAAAGACCGCACAGAGAATGGCCAGTCCGAAAACATTGGGCAGGATCACCGACCAGATATCTCCCGCCAGGAATGAGCTTTGCAGCAGGGTCACAAAGTAGCGCGCTGCGACGATATGGGTCAGAAGCTGAAGGATTGGCGGCATGGAACGAATATCGAATATAAAGCCGGACAGGATAAAAGCAGGCAGAAAGGTGGTGATGATGGCCACCATCGCGGCGACAAACTGGCTGCGCGCAAGCACGGAGATCACCAGGCCCATGCCCAGTGCCGTGAGCAGGAAGAGCGCCGCCGTGGCGAAGAGGACGAGCAGCGATCCGCGCAGTGGGACGCCGAAGAGGAAGACGGCCATCGCGGTGGACATCGTCATTCCACCCATCCCCATGATGAAGTACGGGACGAGCTTGCCCAGCAGAATCTCAGTTCTGGCGACCGGCGTGACCATGATGCCCTCCATGGTGCCGCGCTCCCACTCGCGCGCTACCACCAGCGCCGTGAGCAACGCTCCGATCAGCGTCATGATGATGGCGATAAGGCCGGGTACAAGATAGTCGCGGCTGCGCAGCGAAGGGTTGAACCAGACCCGCGTGTCGGCGATGACGGGCGTGGGCAGGCGCGCGCCATCGCGGATTGCCTCCTCCTGCCGCCAGAGCATCCACGTGCCGGTCACATAATTTTCAATCAGGCGCGCCTGATTGGCATCCACGCCGTTGACGGTGAGATGAATCGGAGCGCTTCCAGAGCTGTACGAGAGGCGCGTGAAATCGCTGCGCAGCCAGAGGACGGCGTCGGCATGTCCGTGCATCATCGCTTGCTCGGCGGAGGTTTGATCTGGATAGAGGGTCGGACTAAACCACGAAGAGCGCTCGAGTTCCGCCTGAAAGGAGGCTGTGATCTGGGTGGGATGATCGACGACCTCTGCGATTGCGATGTGGCGCGCGTCCAGCGAAACACCGTAGCCGAAGATCAGCAGCAGGACGAGCGGAAGCACGAAGGCGATGGCAATGCTGGAAGGATCGCGAACGATCTCATAGATTTCTTTTCGCATGAGGCCGGACAGACGCATGATCTTCACGATGCCCTCCTGCTGGCCTGCTCGTGTTCTTCAATCAGCGAGATGAATGCGTCTTCCATGCTCGGATTGGGCAGGTCCGGGCGACGCACCTTCGCCTTGATCTCCACGGGAGTGCCTTGCGCGAGTATCTCCCCCAGCGACATCAACACCAGATGATTGCAGTATTCCGCCTCCTCCATGAAGTGCGTGGTCACAAGGCAGGTCGTTCCGCCCTCTGCCAGCGCGTTCACGCGCGCCCAGAACTCGCGCCGCGCCAGGGGATCGACGCCGGAGGTCGGCTCGTCGAGAAAAAGAATGCTCGGCTCGTGCATCAGCGCACAGGCCAGGGCGAGACGCTGCTTGTATCCCAGAGGCAGGCTGCCCGCATTCATGGTTGCGTAGTCCTTCAGCTCCATCTCTTCCAGCGCCCAGGCGATGCGGTCTTTCCTGCGCCGGTTCTGCAAGCCATAAGCGGAGGCAAAGAACGATAAGTTCTGCTGCACGCTCAGGGGGCCGTATAACGAGAACTTCTGAGAGACATAGCCGATGCGCGCGCGCGCCTCGGCCGTCGCTGTGCGCAGATCGACGCCGGCGACGCGCAGCGTCCCGGACGAGGAGGGAAGCAGACCGCAGAGCATTCGGAAGGTCGTCGACTTGCCCGCGCCATTGGCCCCCAGCAGTCCGAATATCTCTCCCTTGCGCACGGAAAAGCTGATGTTTTTTACCGCAGCGAAAGCGCCAAAGTAGCGGAATAGACCCTTCACCACAACGACCGGCGCATCGTCGTGCGTGGCGTCTCTCTGCGCCGGCAGCACAATGGGATGGCGCTCCGTGCGGCTGAAGAGAAGGCCGACGAACGCATCTTCCAGCCTCGTCGCAACTGGTCTTGGAGTTCCGTAGGCTGCCAACTCCTCCGGCAGCGCGGGCGGCCCCGGCTTCTCCATCACGATGCGCAGCCCATCGCCTTGAATGACCGTATCGATCACGCCCGGCAGTTGGGCGACGCTGGCCTGCAGGGTGCGCGGCGCCGCAGAGATATTTACCAGAACGAAGGCATGGCCCTGTAACGGTGCGGCGAGCTGCGCTGGATTTCCCTGCGCGAGAATCTCTCCTTCGTGCAACAGGATGACATGGTCGCAGCGCTCGGCCTCATCCATATACGCGGTACTGAGCAGGACGGTCACTTTCTGGCTGACAATCTGTTGTTGGATGATGCTCCACAGCTCGCGCCGCGAGATGGGATCGACGCCTACGCTGGCCTCGTCCAGCAACAGCAACTGGGGCGAATGGATCAGCGTGCAGGCCAGTCCGAGCTTCTGCTTCATGCCGCCGGACAACTTCCCGGCCAGCCGTTTGCGAAACGGGCCGAGCGCAGTCATGGTCAACAACTCATTGAAGCGGTTCTCGCGCATCTGGTGGGAGATGCCGTGAAGGCTGGCAAACAGTTCGAGGTTTTCTTCCACCGTCAGGTCTTCGTAGAGGCCGAAGCGCTGCGGCATGTAACCAATCTGTCCTTGCAGCGTGAGAGCCTCCTTCGGCACTGCATGATCGAGAACGCGAATCTCTCCGGCGAGCGGCGTCAGAATCCCCGCCAACAGACGCAGCAGCGTGGTCTTGCCCGCGCCATCCGGGCCGATGATGGCCGTCATGCTTCCCACCGGAAGCTGCATCGACACGCTCTTGAGCGCATCCCTGCGATCCTCCCCTTTGCCAAAAGACTTGCACAGATCTTTGACGACGACTGCGTCCATGTCAGTTTGTCTCGCAAGGATGCGCGTCGATGGCATGGGGAGGATTGTCGTTCAGAGGAATGACGACCGTGGCCGGCATCCCAAGGCGCAGGCGATGGTCCGGATTACAGGCGTAAACGCGCACCCGATAGACAAGCTGTGAGCGCAACTGCGTTGTCTCCACGTTCTTCGGCGTAAACTCCGACACCGGAGAGATGTAGCCGATCCAGCCGGGAAAGCGCTGTCCGGGGAAGCTGTCCGACTCAATCCAGGCGCGCATTCCGGGGGCGACCTTGCCCATCTGCGGTTCTGGAAGGTAGGCGCGCACCCACAGCGGATTGTCCAGCGCGAGCGTGAAGACCGGAGTCTGCGGAGTCGCCATATCGCCGGTCTCCAGAATCCGGTCCTGAATGACTCCGTCCTCCGGAGCGTACAGTTGCGTATCGGCCAACTGCTTTTGCGCCAACGCCAGCGCGGATACATCCGCCTTCGCGGTTGCCTGCGCCGCGGCAATGTCTTCCTTGCGCGGCCCAATGACGGCAAGCTGCAACGCCTGTTGCTTGGCCGCCAGCGCCTGCTGCTTGGCAGTCACACTAGCCTGGTCCGTCTGCAAGGTGCGTTCTGCATCGTCGCGGATCTGCAACGAGACATACTGCTGCTTGGCCAGCGTCTGCTGGCGGCGATAGAACAGATCGGCGTTGGTCACATTGGCCTGCGCCGCTTCCACGTCGGCCTGTGCAGCGGCAACATCCGCGCGTGCCTGCGCGATCTCCTCCGGGCGGCTGCCCGCCAGAAGGCGCGCGACCACCTGCTGTTGCGCCGCCACAGTCGACTGGCTCTGCGCCACCGCATCCTGAAAGCGCTGCTGTACCAGTTGGGCGACGAGCTGGCCGCGGTGAACGGCGCTGCCCTCATCCACTAGCAGCTTTTCAATTCGCTCACTATTGTTGAAGGCAAGCTGTATCTGCCGTATGTCTACGTTGCCGTAAAGCGTGATGGTGTCGCTGGGAGCGCTTTGGCGCGTCATTCTTCTGTAAACGAAGAAGCCAGCACTCACCAGTAGAACCAGAAATATCGTAATGAAAATACGCTTCTTGACTGAACCCATGGTTTTTCTCCAAACGGAACTTGCGGTACTGCTTGCTTCTAAGGATTGCCGTGGAGCAGGTTGTTGATGGCCTCGATGTCCAGAGGCGTCAAGACTCCCGCCGCCGCCTTCAGTTGCGTGCGTGCGACCAGTTGCGTGTAGAGCGCGAGGTAGTAGTTGCGCTGTGCCGCCGCATAGTTCGTCGTCGCGGTCAGCAGGTCGATGATGGAGCGGCTCCCAATCTCATAACCCTTGCGCGTTCCCGCCAGCGACACCTGCGCCGAGGTCACCGATTGCTGCGTCGCCTGGAACTGCGCAACGCTGTTTTGCAGGTTGAGGAACGCCGTCTGCGTGTCCAGCTTGATCTGGTCCTGCACGTTTGCGACGTTCGCCTTGTTGGCCCTCGCCAGCGCCTCGGCCTGATGAATGCCGGCCCGCGTGCTGCCGCCCTCGTAGATGGGAATGGAGAGATTCAGGGAGGCGCCAATCTGGTCGATGGCTACGGGCGGGATCAGAGTGCCTGCGGCGTGCTGGCCAATTCCGCTCAGGCTCAACGTTGGCCAGCGCGCCCGCTTGGCAAACTCTACCTGCTGCTCGGAGACGTTGAGTGTCTCCTGGGCCTGCTGCAGCAGCGGCTGGTTCTTGAGCGCGGCTGCCAGCCACGGTTCGATCGTCTCCGGCTGCGGCCCGGTCGCCTGTAGCGTCGTTATATCCTGCAACGCCTCGACGGGCTGGTGCGTCAGGCGCTCCAACTGATCCTTCGCCACCTCCACGGCATTCTTCGCCGCAATCAGATCGGCTCCGGCGGCATCCAACTGCGCCTGCACCTCCTGCACGGAGATGATGTCCCCAGTTCCCACCTTCAGATTCGCGTTCGTCTGGTCGTCGATGCGCTGCAACAGATCGACCTGCTGCTGCGCCACGCGCTGGTTGGCCTGCGCTTGCAGAACGCTGAAGTAGGATTGCGCAACCTCCAATGCAACCATCTGCTCGGCAAATGCCTGCGCCGCTTCGCCGGCACGAATGCGGCTCTCCGCCTGCTTCATCGCGATGAAGTCCTGGCCGTTGAAGATTGACTCCGTCAGGCTCGCGCTGAAGACATCGGAGTGGTATCCGGTCGAGAGTGGCTGCGCTCCAAAGCCTGTCACGTATGCCGTATTCATGCCCCCACTGGCCCCCGCGTTGATGTGCGGAAGCAACGCGGCGCGCGCCAGCGGCCTGCCTGCCAGGTTCGCATCCAACTGCGCACGTGCCTGGGCAATCACAGGGGAAGCCATCGCCGCCTGTCGATAGACCTCTTGTAGGTCCTCCGCCCTCGATGCGCTCGCCGTGGCCAACAGCAGCAATGCAGATAGTGCAAACGCTCTCTGTCTCATGGAACGGTCCCTTCAGGCGAGAATGGTCTTGAGCTCGTCGACATTTGGCACGTGGCCATAGAGCTTGACCTGGCCATTCACCACCAGCGCAGGCGTCCTCATTACACCGGCGCGCACGATCGCCTGCATGTCCGTCACCTTCTCCATCGTAAACTCCATGCCGAGTTCCTTGGCCGCAGCCTCCACATTGTTCGCCAGTCGCATGCAGTTGGCGCATCCCGATCCGAGTATTTGCAGTGTTGTCATACGTTCTTCTCCTGCTATTTTCTTTACATCAAAAAGTTGAACAGATAGCCGACGATGATAATTCCCACCGTCAAGACGCCGACGAAGGCTGCGATCAACTGCGGGCGAAGCACCTTGCGCAGGATGATGGTCTCCGGGAACGACAGCCCGATCACCGACATCATGAACGCAAGCACCGTGCCCAGCGCCGCGCCTTTATGTAGCAGCGCCTGCACGATCGGAATGATTCCCGCTGCGTTCGAGTACATGGGAACGCCGATCAGCACGGCCAATGGAACCGCCCACCACGTGCCCTTGCCCATAATGTGCGCCATGAAGTTCTGCGGAACATAACCGTGGATACCCGCGCCTACCGCGATTCCGGCGATGACGTAAGGCCATACCTTTCCCACGATGTCTCGCACCGCCTCGCGGCCCAAATGAATGCGTTCAGCCCAGGTCGGCTTCTCGTCTTCCGGCGCGCCGTCGCCCATCTGCGCCTCATAGACCCATGACTCGACGTAGCGCTCCATCTTCAGGCGGCCAATGGTCCAGCCGGCGATCATGGCAATCAACAGGCCGGTACCCGCATAAATACCCGCTACCCGCCATCCGAAGAGGCCGAAGAGCAGCACCAACGCGACCTCGTTGATCATCGGCGCGGCGATCAGGAAGGAGAACGTGACGCCCAACGGAACGCCCGTCGTCACAAAGCCGATGAACAGCGGCACCGCCGAACACGAGCAGAACGGAGTCACCACTCCCAGCAGCGAAGCCAGTACGTTGCCCACCGATTCGCGCTTGCCCGCCAGGATCGCCCGCGTATGCTGCGGCGTGAAGTAGGAGCGCACAATGCCGACGCCGAAGACCACCAGCACCAGAAGCATCAGGACCTTCGGCGTCTCGAAGACCATGAACTGAACCGTCGAACCCAGCCGCGTGGCCGCAGAGAGGTGAAACATGGAGAGGGTAAGCCAGTCTGCGAACCGTGCCAGCCGACTGTAGATCTCCCACCACGCAATTACTCCGAGGCCGATGAGAATCGCACTGCGCAGCAACGATTCACGCTGCGTCGGCGACTCTTTCTTTCGCGCCACCTCACATTGCTGATCTTTCAGGATTGCCATCGTTCATCCCTCAACAAACACACGTTCTTCGCTGCTGTAGTTCATGGTTGCCGCTGCGGATCGACTCGCGCTGGTGGGCTGCTGCGCGGCACATCGCGGTCGATGATGTCGCTGCGCGCCGCCAGCGGATTCTGGCTATGGTCGGGAAAGTGGTACTCGGCGAGCCGTTCCACGCGGACAGCCTCGTCCGGTGGCGTGTTCAGCAGCCTCCGGCTGTACTCATTGGCCCCGCTCTCGAAGCGATCAATCTCCGCCGGCGCAACGGCCTCGCCGCGCGCGCGGCGAGCGCGGATGGACTTCTCCAGCGTCGTAAGCTGCGCGGGATACACTCCGGGCCGCAGTGAAACCCGCACCGTCTTGCCGGTCGAGATGCGCTGGATAACGAAGCCATCGCCGATCGAATTGTCCAGCACCATCGTCCCCTGATTGACGCGCGCGCCCGTCATCCACGCGCCTGCATCGGCCCAGCAGGGGGCGTTCTTCGAGACCGTCCGCACGTCCGTGCGGTCCACCACCCCATCGGGAAACAGGTCGCGCAGCGCAGCACCCAACTCCACCCACGCCGTCACCAGCCCATCGCAGAGGTGGCCATGCATCCGCGCCATGTCCTTCAGCGTGATGCTCTTGGCATGCAGGTTGCGCCGGCCCAATGCGCTGTCCGTATCCAAGACCGAAAGCGGCTGAAGATAGCGCGCCTGCGCGGCCCATGCGGGGTAGAAATCTTCATCGGGCGCCGGTTGTGCAGCGAGGCGAACAGGCGCGGCGAACGGAACCGCAATCGGGCAGAGCGCAGCCAGCCGGACAAGAAACCGCCGGCGGCCCGTGCAGCGGCAGGCGTTCTGAGCGGTGCGATGGCCCTCGCAATCGAGGCTCGCGACTTTGGTCCGTGCGTTCATCTTGTTCTCTCTTTCAGCACCTGCGTGGCGCAGGTGAAAAAGTTGCAGACACACGGCGTCAGCAGCCGATAGTACACGGTCGTCCCCTCGCGCCTGTCCTCGACGATCCCGTGCGCGCGCAGCAGGGCCAGATGCTTCGAGACGGTCGACAGGTCGCCGCCGACCAGGTCCCTCAGATCCCCGACCGAGCACTCCCCGCTGCTCAGCCGATCGACAATCATCAGCCGGGACTCATTGGCCAGCGCCTTCAGCATCTTTGCCTGTTGCGTGAATATCGCGCGATTCTTCATAACGCCCACTATATTCCTACTTGGCCATGTATGCAACTATTACATGCACGAGATCAGGCCACCGCAGGTAAGCAGCAAATACGATGAGAGAACATCAGCTATGTTCTCTGGCAGCGACTCTGTCGATTCTGATCGGTGTGGAGGCCGAGGCAGGGACTTGTGGTCTGTTTCTTAACCCACAGCTTCTGTAACAGCGCCAGTCATCGTTTTCGATCATCTGTTTTCAGCGGCTTGCGGAGACCTCAGCAGTCAGCCTTTTGGAACAATCTTGCGTAGGCCTGGTCCTGACCCGCGAGGGGGGATGTCGATTGGAGACAACAGGCCAACTCGCTCATCATTTCAGGAGTGGTAATGGAATCCCGCTCGAACGGATAGGCACCATTAAATGTTGTGTTGACCGGGTCGATCAAAGGTAGCTGTTTGGCCGGAAACCGGCCTCTGAGAACAGTGGTTGGCTGAAAGTGGATTTACGATCACTCTCGAATGCTATCGGGGTGGTTGGTCAGTCTGCACGATCTCCTGTTTGCACGATCACTCGGCCACCGCGCCGGTGCTGGAGCTGCGCCCTGCGGCTCTGCGTTCAGAACTCGCGTACCGTGCCCTCCGGGTTGGGTAGTGGTGCAGTTTGAAAATCAGCCTCTCAGCAACATCCGCAGGCATGGCCTTGCCAGGCCGATCTGCCCTCCTTCACGAGGATGGGAACAGCCACCAAAGCAGCAACCGAATCGAACCATGCGACATGGAATGCTGCATTGATAGCGAGGCCAGCCAGCGCGATGAGCGCAAGATACGCGCAAGTAGCGGATTGCACCGCATCGGCGGCCAAGGCTGCATTCTTACTGCGACGAGCCTCACGTCGCTTGAGGAAGGCTAGAACAGGCATTGCGATCAGCGCCGCGATGGTGATTGCCATGCCCGCGTAACTCGTTGCAGGCCGCAACCGCAGAGCCAATGACGCAACAGCAATCGCTGCAACCACGAAGGCGAGCACAAAAAGCAGAGCTCCGGCTGTTCGGCTTGCCCTCCGTTCCGAGATAGACATGCTCGGAATCCATTGCAAGAGCACAACGGTAGCGGACAGAAGCTCTACCAGGCTGTCGGAGCCGAAGGCCAACATTGCAGGGCTGTGAGCCGTTACAGCCGCATATGCAGAGACGCCGAATTCCACAAGCATCCATGCCAGCGTGACGCCCTGTAGCCAAAGCACTGTAGCACGCGGCTTCGGAGCACAGGCGATGGCAGGCTTCGACGGCTGAACACCGATCTGTACGAGTTCCGGCATCTTGTTCCATTCATGATGTCAGGCTCTCAGAAGAGGCGCAAGGGCGCGGGCCGGCTCCAGGGCCAACTCTGGAGCTTCAAATTACACCAATACCGAAGGTTGGGCATTGTTTGCCCAGACGAATAAGCCCCCTGGTGCGCGTTCCCGAAGGAAGAGGCGTGGGGGCTATGGTCTCGCTAAGCATCTCCAAATGCGGGACAAATGTAAAGAACAATCACAGCGTCAGATTCCTCACCGCAACCTTCGCCAACCGATAAGGCCAAACCCAAAACCGAAACAGAGACAACCCGCATCTGTGGTTCGGACTAATGAGCTGCGCAGAAAGCCCGGTCAACGCCTCCCCATAGGGAAGCGTATTGACCTACGTTAGGGCCTTGCTGAGACAACACTTCTTCTACAACCGTGACAAAAACCGTGACAGTGACGAAAAAGAAGGCCAGCCGTTCCTGGCCTGTCTTCTAATAAGTCATTTACTTTCAAATTGGTGCGGAGGAGGGGACTTGAACCCCTATGCCTTGCGGCGCTAGGCCGTATCGACATATACACTTTGCAGCCGGGTTGATAGCTGTTGAAGTGGGTATATGTCCACTAGCCGTTATGAATTGAGTGATTTGCAGTGGGAGAGGATCAAGGATTTTCTTCCTGGGCG
>Ga0224555_1002325_pt1 | contig 22762 bp, 20 predicted proteins | sample 714S23034metaG_FD_180687 | JGI IMG/M metagenome (GOLD analysis project Ga0224555, IMG submission 180687) | Peat soil microbial communities from Stordalen Mire, Sweden - 717 S2 30-34 | ecosystem: Environmental > Terrestrial > Soil > Wetlands > Peat | place: Sweden: Norrbotten County, Stordalen...
CGTAGACGTCGAAGGCGAGTACGGCCCGTTGATCGCCGGTTGCGATGGCCGCGACCACCTCCCGCATGTCGCCGGAAATGCCCGAAACGCCTTTCAGCCCGGATTCCTTATTGAGCACGCGGTCCAGTTGGTCGGCGCCGTACCCGCGATGCCGCACCAGGTAGATCAGAATGCCGGGATCTATGGAACCCGAGCGGGTCCCCATCATGATGCCTTCGAGCGGCGTGAAACCCATGGTGGTGTCCACGCTCTTTCCGTCGCGGACGGCGGCGAGCGAAGCGCCGTTGCCCAGGTGGCAGGTCACCATTCGCAGCCCGGCTGGCTGCCGGCCCAGAATCTCCGCGCCCCGCCGCGATGCGTATTGATGGCTGATGCCGTGGAACCCGTATCGCGCCACGCCCTTTTCGTACCACTCGTAGGGAACCGGGTAAACCTTCGCGCACATGGGGAGGGTGGTGTGAAAGGCCGTATCGAAGACCGCCACCTGAGGCGCGGACGGCCCGAGCACGCGCTCCGCCACTTCGATCGCCTCCAGTTCCAGGCGGTTGTGTTCCGGGGCGAATTCCACGTACTTGCGAATCTGTTCCTTCACCTCTGGCGTGATGCGGGTGGTGGCTTGAAAGGCATGGCCGCCGTGGACCACGCGGTGACCCACCACTCCGATTTCGCCGGGCCCTCCGATGGCCTTCGCCGGGCCGCTCCAAAGGGCTGCCAGGACGGGTTCCAGCACGGCGGCCGGCGTCTCGATATCCACCTCGGAATCGGAGCGGACTTCGCCGGCGGCGCGTACGCGAATTTGCGCTTTCCCCGGCTGGCGTCCCCAGTCGGCCTGCGCTTCCCAGAGCGGCGGCGGGGGCGCGGAGGGCAAGCTGCCGTCGAGTTCGCGCAAGGTCGCCTTGAGCGTGCTCGATCCACCGTTCAGAGCCAGTATCTTCATAAGGTCGCGGCGCGCTGATGGTGCCCGGGGCGGGAATTGAACCCGCACTCCCGTTGCCGGGAAGAGGATTTTAAGTCCTCTGCGTCTGCCGATTTCGCCACCCGGGCACGCTGAAACAATATGTTACTGAATTACCCCCACATTCCCCTTCTCCATTGTGGGGCATTTTGTGGGGACTCGCATCACGTTCATGCCCGTGAGCCGTTCAAACGCCAATTCAACCGCTTCCGGTGACGGGTGTACATATACCGCTGCGATACCGTCACCGTCGAATGCCCCATGAGCCGCATAATCGTGAAGGCGTCCGCCCCGGACTCCCCGAGACGAGTTCCGAAGGTGCGCCGTAACGAATGTAGCACGAAGTCTGAGGGCCACTTCAACAGGGTGCGAACCCGGGCCTGCTGGTGATCTAGCAGGGTGCCGGCCTCGAGAAGCGCGTACGGCGCGACGACAATCTCGGTCCGGCACGCGCAAGAAGTACGAGCAGCACCTCGATAAGCACGTGCTGCCGGCGTTCCGCGGGCAGAAGCTCAGCGAGGTCACGACGGAGGCGTGTGGCGAGGATCTCGCGGTGCCATTCATTGGTCTCGACCTCCATGATCTCCCGACGACTCGTCACAAGCAGCCGGTCCGCTTGGACGTGCAAACCCAAGGGCACGTTGACCCCGGTGGCTAAGAGCGCGTATGCTTGACCGCGCCGTGGTGGTTGTGGGAATCCGTGTTCGTCCAGCGGGCAGAAGACCTCCACGGTGCGCTCGCGTCGCGCCTTCGCGTAGACGGCGTCGCGCTCCTCGGGCCGTGGCTGGATCTGGCGGTGCTCCAAAAACCGCGCGATGGCCGAGCGCGTCGGCTCGTATCGTGCAGAGAACAGCACCCACTGGCGCGTGCCGCCACTATTGTCGTGGTAGGCGGTGAGTACGACACGCGAGGTCTGCCCGTCAATGGCGTGCTCGGTTTGCTCCAGCAGCCAGTGTTCGCCGGCCCACTCCACCTCTTCGACGCCACGACGTGCAAGCAGCGCAAGCACTAAGAGATCCGGGGAGAGGACCTTGGTCACGTCATCCGCGATTGGGCCGGGGCGCTCCAGCCGCTTGTGCAAGAAGAAGCGGCACGTCATTCCATCAGACGGTGCCTCTATCGTGTCAGAGTATTCTGGGAGGACGCACCCCAGCCACTTGCGTTGTCGGTCACCAAACTCCCCGACATCTTCGCTGACCCGAAATCCAAAACGCCAAGGGCCGGAGGAGACGTCGACGCACTCAAAGCTCTGGAACACAGCCTCAAAACCGATCCCCATAAAGCCGACCGTGCCCGCGCCCTTTTTGGACATGCCCCGCACACAAAGCGCTTCGACGTGCTCCTCATCAAACGCTGCACCGTCGTGCTCCACCACCAGCGACCGCGTGGTTTCGTCGACGTCGAGGCGGATGCGCTTGGCGCCAGCATCCACCGCATTCTGCAAGAGTCCCCCGACGTAGAGCCACGGGTGTCGAAAGGTTTGTTGGAGGTCTTTGAGCACTCCCTGCCCGCGGTCGGTTGCGTAGAACGCTTGGTTCTTGGTGCGCACCTCCCGGACGAAGCGCTCTGGCCTCGCGCGATCCGTTGCATTGTCGGTTTCTGCCAGCATCTCTTTCACCTAGCCTCGTTCCTCGAAGTGTTCTCTGATGTAAGCCAACGCATCGCGTGGCGCGAGTTCGGTGGATGACGGGCCGACGCGAACGTAGAATCGCTCTGGCGAGTTCTTGTCCGGCTTGAACCAGAGCTCTTTGGTCTTGCTTTGTTGGCACGTGACGTGGCAGATGGGCCAGCTCACCGAAGTGGGACGGCCGTCGAACTTACCGGATTGCCGCGGGTGGCGTGCCCTGCTGAGCCGCCGCCGCTACCGGCAACAAGCTTTGTATTAGACTCTCGATGGGGATCGCTGCGTCGGGTGGCGTGACTGGTACGAGGCCTGTGGCATCGATCCCTGGGGTGCGAGGATACCTGCCCGTGTTTGGTTCGAGAAACGGTTTTGGATAGTTCAACTCTGGCACAGGCTGACCCGCAGGGATCGGGCGAACCAGCTCGGGCGTCACAATGACAATCAGTTCCGTGTTTTGCTTTGAGACGGACTTGGACTGGAATAGCTTTCCCAATATCGGAATGCTGCCGATGAACGGGATTTTTTCGAAGGTGCTCGTTGTCGTGTTGTCGAGAAGGCCGCCGATCGCGAAGCTCTGTCCTTCGTTCAATTCGACCCGCGTATTCATCTTGCGCGTCGTGAGGGCCGGAACGGTAAACCCGCTTACCGACAATCCGTTGGTGAAATCGAGGGCGCTCACCTCAGGCGCCACCTGCAAATCAATGGTTCCGCGCGGGGTGATGGTCGGAGTGAAGGTCAAACGCACGCCAAACTCGCGGAATTGAATGGTTACCATTGGCGCGCCCCCCGTGCTCGCACTCACACTCGGGAAGGGGAACTCTCCACCCGCAAGAAAACTTGCCTGCTTGCCATTCTCCGCGAGCATGTTCGGCTCGGCGAGAACTTGCAGAAGCCCCTTGACTTCGAGCGCCTGAATGGTCGCTCCCAGATTCAGATCGGGGCGAAAGAAAAAGAGGTTGAGAGCGTCCGCAAGGGTCGCTGCAACCGGCGACGTGCCTTGGATGGGCGACAACCCTGGTGGAGAGAACTGTTCCGTGGTTGCGGATCCAACGGTATTGGTAGCGCCCGTGCTGAAGATGTTTAACCCCAGTGTTTTCGTGGTACTCCGGTCGACGCTCGCGAACTTGACCTTCAATAGAATCTGCGCCACCGGAGGCGGCACGTCCACGTACAGGAGGTTTACGGTCTTTCCCAGCGTCGAAGCGATTGAGACCGCGCGGTCCGCGCTTGTCATGTCCTTGACCGTCCCCCGCAAGAAAACGGTTTCGTTCTCAAAGCTCAGAGTGACGCTCTGTCCGGGCAGTTCCTTCTCTATTTCACGCTGAATGCCTTCGATGCGTCTATCCGCCAGGAAGGAGCTGGCTACCACCGTGATATCGAAGGCCCGCCTGGTCCCTCCCTCCTGCCAAATAATGAGGCTGGTCACTCCCGGCGCCTTGGCGTTCAAAAGCAACTGGTATGGGCTGATCGCCGTAGCCTCCGCTATGTCTCCAAGGCCCACGGAAATGCGTTCAAAGGGAAGCTCATTATCGACGATCACGGATTTCCCGACAGTCAGCCGGAGCGCGTCCGGAGAGTCCTGGTCCGACTGCGCCGGGAGCTTGGGCTCTACAGGAGGTCCGACCTCCGTCTGTTGGCCAGGGACCGCGTTTGCGAGCAAAACAGCAAGGAGACATGCCGCTGGCATCATCGCCACGGTTTTCACTGCTGGCCTCCAGGACGGCTGAACGTGGTCCGGGTATTCACGGAGCCGTTCGATACTTCGACGGTGTACAGACTGGGCGTGGCCGGCGCGGGGCTGGCCGGAGTCGCCGGTTGCCGGGCGGAGTGTGCGCCGTTCGGGACGGCGGTTGCAACCGGCTCCTGCGCGCGCGCGCCGCCGAAGAGAGCCGACAGGATGGTTCCCGGCAGCGCCGACACCTGAGTATCCATGGGATTCCGCAACACCAATTGAATATGGGTTTCATTGCTGGCCAGGCTAAGGACCTCCGCCTGGGCCGGGGTGACCAGTAAATTAACGACCTGCGCTTGCTCCGGCTTGCCTTCCTTATCTTGCTGGAAATTCACGCCGGCGGAAAGGACCTGAATGTCCTGCAGGAGGGTGCGAACCTTAGGTCCTTCGAGTGTGTCGCCGCCGGGCGGAAGTCCTGTGATGAGCACATCGACGCGCATCCCGGGGACGACGAATCCCGCGACGCCAACCACCTCGTTCACCCGCACCGCGCAGGCCCTCATTCCTGGCGGAATCGTCGCGGCCAAGCCGCCGCCCGAACCTATAGGCGCAAGCCGCTGTTCCGTCACCGGCTCACCTTCGTAGATGGGGGAAACAACACCCCGGTTCAGAAAGGCATCGCGCTTGAGGACCGCGCCGGCGGGCGGCGGACCGAACCATGCGACGGTCTTAAGGTCGGCTTGGCCAATGAGCGTTCCAATTACAAGATCCCGGGCGGCCACGACGACTGACGCGCTCGGCGGCGCCTTCCCGACGGGCGCCCTGGTTGCAACCGCCCGATAAACGAGATAACTGGCGCAGGCGGATAGTATCAGCGCGCACGAGACAATGATCAATATTCTCCTGTTCATTCAGGGGCACCTTACGCCGAGTTTTCCTGGTACAGCCTGTAGTGCAATTCTATGCCCGCGGATGAAGACCGCGAACCCGCTATGAGAGTCAGCTAGTTAAGCGGCGGCGTTCAGACGGACTGTGGACGAATGGTTCCAGGCTGCCGCGCAATAGTCCTTCCGGGAAGACACCCGTCTTGAAAACAATGCCCCGCACGCGGGAATCTGTGGACCGGTGGTCGTCCCTGTTTCTTTCCCCCGCGCCTTCCAGGCAAGAGTCGCGGCCCTCCGTTGCCATCAGGTTCGCTCTACAGCCCTGCTCCACGTCCTAACTGCCTTCAGGTTTCTCCGAGTATCCGAAGATCTCCACCTGAGCCTGACGACCATCGGCACATACCGGTCGCGCATTCTGGCGAAGATGAACATGAGGAGCACCGCCGAGTGATGCATTATGCGCTTTCCAACAATCTGACGGATTAGGCGGCGTCAGTTCACCGCTTTGTAGAATAGAATACGATAGCGAGAAATCAGTTATTTCTACGTGATAATCGTATTTCATATAGGTGTTTCACCCCCCCAAAAATAGGTAGTTATCCTGATAAGAGGGCTCTCCGCAAGAATTCGTGACACACCCCAAATCCATTGATGTGTAGCACTTGCCGATTTCACTGGCGATGTTTGTTCGCCGGCAATGCGGGGAGAGGCATTTCACGAAAGCCCCGATTTACCGGCGTTGCGACGCACGAAGTGAGCCTGCCCGAGGCGGCAGCACCGCAGCGTTCGGTCAATCTCGGGTTCCGCTGGCATCGACGGTAGCTGAAGCGCGACTTCCAGAGAGGTAATCCATTGATCCCAATGGTGGTTGCAGGCAGCGACCGGGCGATTGCTACCACTCAGTCGGGATCCGGAAACCAACGATTACGGTGACGGGACTGTAGTCGAGTCCGGCGCCTGCTCCCTGGGCAACCACAAAAACCCGCAACTCTCAAAATCCCAAGCATTTGACCGTTTTCACGAATTCCTGCGGAGAGCCGATAAGAGAATCTTACTGTTCCGAACTTTGCTGAATTCAAATGATCCGCCTGTTATTGTACTCGCAGGACTGCGAGATTCAAGCCCTTCTTGCGGCGACGCTAGGAGAGGAGTTCTCTCTGCTTCCCGAGCGCCGCGCGGATACCATCAAGGAAGTCATATCGCAAAAAGTGTGCGACGTTCTCATCCTGGACCTGGATTACGGTTCGTCCGCGATCCAGCAGCAACTTAAGTTCTTGGACGAAATCCGGGATTGCGGCGTGCCCGTTGTGGTGATGACGGATGAGGACAGCAGGGCAACGGCGCTGGATCTGGTTCAGCGCGGCGTCTACAACTACATTCGGAAGCCGCCTGTCCTGCCGGAGTTGAAGATTGTCGTGCGCCGCGCCTATGAGTTCGCCGTATTGAAGCGGGAACTTGAACATGCGCGCCAGCCATCGATTCCCCGCGGCTGCGACCAACTGATCGGTTCCAGCGCACGATCCCAGGTGGTCTACGCCCTGATCCGGCGCGTGGCCAAACTGGATGCTTCCGTGCTGATCACCGGCGAGACGGGAACCGGCAAGGAGCTAATCGCGCGCGCGATTCATAACCTGAGCAGCCGGAAGGAGCGCCCATTCATTGCGGTTTCCTGTGGGGCCATTCCGGATACGCTCATCGAAGCCGAGTTGTTCGGCGCCGAAAAGGGAGCATTCACCGATGCCGCCGCCAGGCGAAAAGGGTTCCTTGAGGAGGCTGCCGACGGGACCCTCTTCCTCGACGAGATCGCCGAGTTCAGCGCGCAGACGCAGGTCAAACTGCTGCGGGTGCTGCAGGAAAGAGTCTTCAGCCGCTTGGGAAGCAGCCAACTGATTCCGCTACGGGCCCGCCTGGTGTTCGCGACACACAGAACCTTGCTGGATATGGTGGAAGCCGGGACGTTTCGCAAGGATCTGTATTACAGAGTCAACGTCATGGGAATCAAATCTCCCGCGCTTCGGGACCACACCGAAGATATTCCAGCGCTAGCCCAGCATTTTGTGAAGAAGTATGCGCGGGAGTACCAAAGCTCTGTGACCGGGGTGGCGCCGAGTGCGATGGCGTTGCTGCTTGAATATGCATGGCCGGGAAATGTCCGTGAGCTGGAAAACGCGATCCAGAACGCCATCATTCTGAGTGACGGCGACACGATCCAACCGAAAGATCTGCCCACAACAATGCAGCACCCGGACCTGCTGGGGCTGGGGGACTCTCTGCCCACGGCGTCCTTCGAGGAACAGATGCACGATTACAAGCTCAAGCTGGTGCACAAGGCCCTTCAGGAGTCCAACGGAAACAAGACTCTTGCGGCTCACAGCCTCCAGATTTCCAGGAGCTATATGCATCGCCTCATTAGGGGCGAGGAAGAAGAAGAGCTAACCGGCTGAGTCGGCGCTAATATCGCCATCCGGAGCGCTCCGCGATGGCAGCGGCCGCCGAAGAGGCAGCGTCTATGCGTTTTCCAACGTGGGCGGTCGCCGCCGCCTTGCTAGCCAAGGCGTTTCTCGCTCTTACCACTACTGGCACCAACGACGCTGTCACGTGGACGCACGATCTTTCCACATTGAGGACCGAGGGCCCCGCCAAGTTGTACCGTGAAGGCGTTCAGTACGCTTCCCCTTCGGGGACACTCTACCAAAGGCAGCTTTTCATTCATCCGCCAGGCATCGTCACCGGCCTCTATGGGTTGGGAATGCTGCAGAATGTCTCCGGTTTGCCGCTCACCTTCTGGATGCGGATGCTGTGCGCACTGGCGGACATCGGCGCACTGGCGGTGGTCTGGGCGCTCTTTCGCCGTACCGCGACGACAGGTTTGATGGTTTTGCTTGCCCTCTCGCCGATTTCCATACTGGTTTCGGGATTTCACGTGAACACGGATCCCATAATGACGTTCTTTGTGGTGCTGACCGTCTTTCTAGTGGAGCGAAAGCATTCAGGCTGGGCGGCCGTTGCGTTCGGATTGGCAACCAGCATCAAACTTGTCCCCCTGATCTATCTTCCGGCCATGATCGCCTACCTGCCGCGCAATGCTGCCAGGGCCAAATGGGTCGCCGTCGCCGGCGCCACCTGGGTTGCGGTGGGCATGCCATGGCTGGCGCAATACCCGGGGTTGATCTTGCGAACCATCCTGAGTTATAGCGGCGCCACGGGGTCGTGGGGCTTCTATTTCCTCTCTGGCCTACTCAAACTGATGGGCATGGCCGGGGTTCACGACCTGTATGGTCCGGTTGCCAGGTGGATTGCACTGTTGGCCGTGACGCTGGTGCCGTTTGTGCTCAAGGCGCTCGCTCCTCGTCCTTCTCTTTTTGTGCAATTCGGCGCGATCACGTTTCTCTTTTTGTTTCTCTCGCCCGGATTCGGCCTTCAGTACCTTGCGTGGACGGTCCCCTGGATTGTAGCGCTCGGCATCGGGCCGGCCGCGGAATACTACGCCATCGCGGGCACATTTATGCTCGCTGTGTACACGGAAGCCGCCGGAGGGTGGAAGGCCAACGCCTATGCGGAGCTGCTGACGCCGAAGAACCACACAATGCTTCTCCTCATGGGCCTAGTCTGCTGGATTGCGGTGGGCGCCGTCCTTTGGCGTTACGCCCGTTTGACTCTGGAAAGCCGTTGCAACGGCCGGGCTTCCGGCGGCGGCTGAGATCATGCCGCGGCCTCCGCCGGCGCCCTCGGCTTCACGGACATCCCAATTGCGAGTCGCGTACCAACTTGTATTAGCGGGGCCTCGATCGCGTAGTAGCATGCCACGGAAACGACGCCCGTTCCAATCACGAGCCATACCGGCCGCTGCCAGCCGGGAATCGTCAACTTGCAATAGACCAGCCATAAGACCGGCGCGTGGCACAGGTAAATACAGTAGGAGTATTTGGCTATGTGCGAAGCGGCGGCGGCGATCGGCCCGCGGTTTCTTCCGAACAGCGGAATCGACGCGCCAACAATCACGCAAATGGAAACGTCCTTCAACCACAACCAGCTTGCATCGGAGTGCGGTATCGAGACGTAAAACGCCGCAGCGCCTATGACCGCGGGGAGCCACAGCCAGGCCGGAAGACGTGGCCGGACTGTCCCGAGCAATTTATACGCGATCACCCCCGCAAGAAAGCACGGCGCATAAAGAAACACGGGACTGAGTACGCTAAGCACCGCGGCGACGATGAAGCCTGGAACCAGACGACGGCCGCCTCCCGGATCCCTCACCAACAGAAACAGCAGAGGCAGTATGAGGTACATTTGCACTTCGAACGGCAGGCTCCACAAAGGGCTGGAAACCGCATCGACGCGGACGACGTTCTGGATGAGCAGAAGGTTCGCCGCCAGCCATCTCCATCCGTCCCACCTGTCGGGAACCCCCAGGGCGTACGCCGGGACGGAGAATGCTATGCAAAGCAAAATCAGGCAAACACTCAACGGGTAAATGCGAAAGGCTCTCCTGATGTAGAAATACCTGGCCAGCGGCCAGCCGGCCAGGGTTGTCCGGGTCCTCTCAAGAAACTGCATTAGAACCAGGCTGGTGTGGACAAAGAACAGCAAGACGCCAATACGGTCAAGCGAGAACGTGTCCACGCCATAGGCAAAAGACGCACCGAGCGTGCAGCCAGCCAGCACTTGCAGCGCGTGGCTCAGGAAGACCGCCAACACAGCGACGGAGCGTAAGACATCCAGATTCGAATCGTGACCCGGTTTCGCCATTGCGCGCATACCGGCATGGGGTCATGCAGCGCCCTTTAGGACGCGGGCGGTGGAAGGGTCAAACGGTTCCTTGCGCCGGCCGGTGAGCTCGATGCCCGTACCGATCTGCTGCGCCAGCGCCTCGGCCGGGGACCGAAGACCGTCCGCGACCAGCCGTTCCGCGAAGCCCTCCGGAATCAGGTTCTTCACCTTCCGCCCCAGGAGCTCGTCGCGGCGGTATCCGAACTGTTTCTCGGCCTGAGGGTTCAGCAGGACGAGCTCGCCGCCCTGGTTCACCACCACCATCCCGTCGGGAGCCGCCTCCAGCAGCCCTGCGGTACCGGCCTTCCATCTGCGCCAAATGAGCTTGCTCCAGCTCGATTTGCAGAGCGACGGCGCGCGCGAGAGCCTTGTGCCGTGCGTAACCGATCATGATGATGATCGCAGCGACCGTAAAGTAGCTGCTGGCAACCGCGAGGCCGGCGGGAGATGCGATCCACCCGACGCCCTTGTTATCGACGAAGAACAACTCGGCGGCCACAAACCCGAGCACCGAGCTCACCACCGATGGCCCCAGACCGCCGAACCAGGCTGCCCCCGCTATCCCCGCGAAGAATGTGGCGAAGGGCAAGTCGTTCTGAAGTGAGGGATGGAGCACCGCGCGCACCAGCAAGGCCACCGCGAAGCTAGCCACGTCGGCGCCATACCGCAATGCCGGGGAGTGAAGGGCCGAGTCCGATAAATACTTTTTTATGACGGCTCGATTCAAACCAATTTCAAAGCCCAATCGGAGGGCCAAACGCCGGCATTTATATTACGAGTGCGACCTTCTATCGCGGCGCCGGGTATGGTGAGATCTTGGGCGGCCTGCAATCCGGCTCCACGAGCCACACCTTGCGGCCACGGAAATACCGCAGAAGGTCGGGGCTATTACCGGTCTCCGCTTCACGCGCCCAGACCACTCTGGACTTGTCGATGTCCGCCGCGTTGTAAACCCAGTCGTCGAACGGCGCGTGTTCGGGAACGTACCGGACAATCGCCAGTTGCGCGCCCGGATAGCTCTCCAACTCGGCCAGGACACGGGCGCGTAGGACACCCAGCGGTTCCGTGCCGTACCACATGGTCGGCCAGCGGGGGATGGAGAGGTTCAGAGGCCCGGAGCACAGCCGAAGTCCAACCAGCATGAGGCAGACTACCGGGACGGCGCGTACCAACGCCAATCCCAAAGGCCGGCGTCCCGGACGCCACACGCGCAGGTGGCGCATTGTTTGCATGAGAATGGCAAAAAGTCCACAGGCAAACGGAGCGACGTAGTGCGGGAATAGCCAGGCATTCACGCTCAAACCGGCCGCGTATATCACTCCGGCGCCGATCAGAAAACGGAGCCGGCGATCCCGGAACACTCGGGGCAACATAATCAGCGGCGGGAGCAGCGCTATGCCGAAGAAAAACAACAGCACCGTTCCCAGTTTCTGCGCGGTCCGATTCAGAAACCCGGTGGGCGTCCGGGCATAAAGAAAATCGCCCAATTCCCATTTGGAATAGAAATCGCGCATCACCTTATACCGGTATACGGGCTCGGGCCGGGGCCGCTGCCATAGAAAGACGGGCGCCGAGGCATAGGTCGCTCGATTCACCTGGTAAGGAAGCGTAAAGGCGTTGCCGAAGACGCGGTGGTTGTAGTACCCGTCCATCGCAACCACAATGAGCAGGAGCGCGGCCGGCGCCATCGCGCGGCGAAGGAGAACGGAAACGGCCGGCCTGGCTTTCGTAGCGACCCACCATAGGAGAGCGAAAGCCACAGGGGCGCATACCAGCAGACCTTCGTAAGGGCGGCTGTTGGCGAGGATCGCAACTCCCAACGCCATCCAGAGGCCGTCTCGAATCCTGAATGTACGCAGAATGCGCGGCAGTGCCCCGAGCACGAGCGCGCCGCCGATGGCTGCTACGGCGCCCCCATAATACCCATTGACCCAGTAGCTGAAGAGAGCCAACCGCATCACTACAAGCGCCCCGCCCAATAGCGCCCAGCCAGGCGGCAGCCACCCTTGCAGCATCCAGCACATCGCGGCGCACATCAGCCCGGCGGTAAGCCAGACGCCGAACCACGGATTGCCCCCCAACACCTTTCCCGCCGCCAGAACCATGCCCTGCGCCGGGAAATACATGGACATGTAAGTCGGCTGCTGAGTGATGTGAAAGCTCTCGAAGAACACCCACATCGGATGGGTTGGATTAGTCAGCCTCCCGGAGGCGAACGTGTCGGCAGCCAGTAAGTTGGCGAACTCGTCATGAATGAATGGCTTGGGGATAGGCGACAATGGCATAATCGCCAGCCGGATCAGAAGCGCTGCGCCGCCGACCGCCGCTACGGATAGTCCCCGCCTCCGCGCCAGGCGGCCGAACAGGCGTTCCGCCTTCGAAAACCAAGCGCTTCCAATTCCTGGCCAGCAAGCCGCGGCCGCAAAGGCAATCAAGCTGGCGCCAGCTTCAACCACCAGGAACGACGGCCAGCCGGATGCAGCGGAGCCTGGAGCAGTTATCATGCGCTTGATCTCAACTACGCTGTCGCGCGGGACAGAAGACCGGCGCCGCAGTGCGATCCTCCGCTCTCACCCGAGAGGCGGTATAACTGGCGATGTTTGCGCCAACGGACGTGAAAGCCGTGCCGATGGCCCTGCTAAGACCGTTCCTTTCGTCTTGCGCAGGCCGACTGCATGTCCTGCTTCATGAGCTATAGCAAAGCATTTGAAGGGCCACGCGCCAGATCCGGATCTGCGCCTATTGAATCGTTCGGCGTTGGCGCAGGCGCGGCCGGCAAGACCAAGGACTGTCAACGGCTGTTTACAAGTGGCGTGCCGGTAGTCACCGTCCGTGCACAACCGTGCCACCGGAGAGCGCGGGAACGGGAAAGAGAAATCGGAGATCCGCCACGGGTCCGATAGCGAACTCATGGCCGCCACGCACGATGGTGCGCAGTTCACCGGGAGGAAAGCGCTTTCGCACCAAAGCCATATAATTGCTGTACTCGCTGTCGCCCAACGGCAGTGGAAAAATGACGAAGTCTTGAATGCCGGCGGTGGGCAGCGCGCTTTCCAGCCGGGTACTTCGGTCCTTCATCGCAAACACTCGCGTACCCGAAGCGAGTTGAACCTCTGGGAACTGAACGGTCAAGTAGTCGGGCAGGTAGTATCCGGCGTGGCGATAACCCAGAAAATGAGAATCGAAACCGACGATCATGGTGTCCCGCGGCGATGCGATCTGCGGCAGAACCGCGACGATGCTATCGAGTTCTCTCTCAATCCGCCGAACGGATCCGTACGAGCAGTACACCGGAGCGCAAACGAAGACGGCCGTATTAGCGGCGGCGCAGCCTCCGATCACCAGAATCTTCAAAGCCCTGCTTAACCGGAGACTCGCGTACCACTTCGAGGCCCACAGACCCATCCATGCGCAAACCGGCGGAACGAGGACCAGAAGGTAGCCGCTGTTCACGAACTTCAGATAGACGAACGTGAAGAAGAGCAGGCCCGGCGCGATCCAGGCCCACGTGAATATGGTCTTGCGCCGGCCGGCGGAGGGAACGCCTCGCCGGCTCCGAAACGGAAGTATTGCGGCGCAACCGAAACACAGAAAATAGATGCCAACGATCACGCAGGCGCGGGCAAGAGCGTGCAAAATGGAGGAATTGAAGACCATTCCCCTCGATGGCACTGTTAGCCACAGGGACAGAAGAGACGAGACGTAGCCGGTTCCGCCGCATATCCGAATCATGGGAATGAACCAGGCGAGCAGTGTCAAAAGCAGCGCGCCGATCCCACCGGCGGCTTGCTTGCGGTTTGCGTTACAGAACGAAAAGAGCAGGAGGGGGCCCAGTAGCAAAAGGGAGGATGGACGGAAACCGGCGGCAATGCCCACGACGATGGCGCCTGGCAAAATGAACCGGGGCGCTCCGCGATAGATGCGCCAACAAAGATATCCGGTGAGCGCCGAAAAGAAGGCTTCGACGATATAGGTGAGCGCGACCATTCCGTGGAACCACGCCAACGGCGAGAAGACGAAGATCAGACCGGCGAATGAAGCGGCGGTCCGGCCAAACCAGTCCTCGGTCAAGACATAGATAATCGCCACGGCGCCGCAACTTAAGATAATGCCGATCGCAACGAAGGCCGCGTTGGCGTCGTGAAAGGCCCAATTGGCCAAACGGCCGAGGTACACATAAAGAAAATAGCCCGGCGGATGCGGCTGATGGACGCTCGGATCGAAGCGCTTCAGGGCCAGCGCGAAGTTGACCGAGTCGATGTCGTAAAGGTAATGACTCCTGAACGCGAAGCGCGTGAGCGCCGTGGCGGCGATCAGGGCGCCCGAAGGCACTGCCTGGCGGGAATTCACTACCGGTTTTCGACGCAATTGAGAAGCCAAACGGCCGGCCGTGACCCGACTGCCCCCTAAGGACAGTCAACTCCCCGCCTCCCCGGTGTTGCCTGAGGTTTACCGTGGAAAGCGCCGTGTAGACAACCGTTTACTATCCGCCGTTCGGAATAGCCGCCCGTATCTTAAAGCTGCTGACATGGAATGACCCAACCTTCGCCGTTCCAAACGGCCCTCCGAATGCTCTGACACCGGGAAGGAGAAATAATTCCATGAAAGACATGGGTTTGAAATTATACATCAGAATGCAGAACCTGAAAGATGCGCTCGTTCGAGACGAAAGCGGCCAAGATCTTGTCGAATACGCTTTGGTGCTTGCGCTGATCGCACTGGCGGCAACCGTCAGCATGAACACGCTGGCGACCAAGATTGGCGCAGCTTTCACGTCCGTCGGCACGAAGCTGACCACTTACACCAGTTAACCCCTCCTGGGAAACGGATAGGCGCGCGGAAGCACCGTCCGCTTTCTCTGGCGGGCTCGTATGGACATGCACTCGATCTCTTGGTGGCCCATGTTTGCGCTGGTTGTGACTGCGACGGTTATGGACATCCATAGCCGGCGTATCCCAAATTGGCTCGTGCTGCCATTTCTGGCCGGCGGAATAGTAGTGAACATGGCCTACCACGGGGCGAAGGGCTTGGGACACAGCATGGGCGGCATAGCGCTGGCGGTCGCCGTTACCGGAATATTCTGCTGGCTCCGCGGAATGGGCATGGGCGACTTGAAACTATGCGCGGCGGTGGGCGCGTGGATCGGTCCCGCGCAGCTAGTTACGGCCCTGGCCGTAACCGGTCTTGCGGGCGGCGCGTTTGCGCTTGTCTGGGCGGCATGCCACGGGTGGTTGAGCGAATCGCTGGATCGTTCGAGCGATCTCGTGTCGAGCTTTTGGAGAAACGGGATTCGTCCTCACCCAAGCTTGGTTCTCGGTAACGCGGCGGCGCGGACAATGCCGTACGCGCCGGTGATCGCTATCGGGACACTTTTCTCGTTTCTTGCAACATGACAATAAGGCCTGGCAACAAGCTAACAGTCAGCAGGCGACAATATGCCCAATACTCCGGATTTCGACAAGCCGAACTCTCTCACCGTCGCGCTGATCGTGCCGACTGAGACGCGGCGGCGGGCGCTTATCGCGGCGCTCGACGGAACGCGGTGCACAATAGCCCGGGAGTTCGCGGAATATCCGTCTCGGGAAGATCTTCCCAAAATCGCACGGATCGAGTGTGACGTAGTCATTGTGGATCTCGACGATGACGTCGAGCAGGCTATCCATGTGATTGCGAACATTTGCAGCTACATCCCCGCCGTGGTCGCGATGGCCTGCTCCAGCAAGAACGATTCGGCCTTGCTGCGCCGGGCCATGCAGGCCGGCGCGCGTGAATTCCTGACTGAGCCCTTCGTCCCGAAAGCGCTTGGCGAAGCGTTTGACCGCGCCGCCTCCCGCCGCCCCGATCAGAAAAAGGCCGCGGGGAAGGCGCTGGTGTTTGTGCCGGCCAAAGGCGGCGTAGGAGTCACGACTATCGCTCTCAATTTTGCGGTGGCGCTTGTGAAGGAATCCGGCGCCAAGGTCGTGGTGGTCGACATGGATTTTCAATTGGGTGAGATTGCGCCCGGACTCGGCATGACCGCGAGCTTCTCGGTGGTCGATGCGCTAATGAGCGCCACCCGGATCGACCGGGAGTTTCTGGAGACCGCCCTGATCCGGCACAGCTCCGGACTGGCGGTGCTGGGTTCGCCTGAGAAATATAGCTCCTTCGACCTGGTTGCCAACGATGGGGCTAGAAGACTGTTCCGAATTCTTCGCGAGGAGTTCGACTACGTAGTGGTGGATGCCGGACCCTGCCACGGCGACATTCAGGAAATGCTCTTTGAAATGGCGGACACGCTTTATCTGGTCACGGAAATGACTTTTCCGTCATTGCGTAACGCGCACCGGATCATCTCCTTTCTCTCCGGCGGAGAGGGAAGCCGCCACGTGCAAGTTGTCGCCAATCGGTTCGACTCGCGCCACGGCAGGACCGACGAGGCTAGCACCCACGGTAAGATCGACGAGGCGAGCGCCATGAAGGCGCTAACCCTGCCGGTGAGCTGGAAGATTCCGAACGCTTACGTTGCGGTCCGGGACGCGCAGGATCGCGGCGTGCCGGTCGCCGTGGATTCGCCCTACACGCGCGCGATCGTGCAGATGGCGAGAACCGCCTGCGGCAAGCCTCCCAACGCCACAAGTAAGCCCAGGCGGGCGTTTGGCCTTTTCAGTCTGAGAGGAACGGCTAGTCCGGTTTCAACTTAAATGGAAGTCCTCGACTTTGAAAAACTAAAAACCGAGTTGCACACCTCCCTGCTATCCCGGATCGACCTCGAAAAACTTTCCTCGGTAGATGACGGAAGAGCCCGCCGAGCCGTCGCCACGATAATTCAGGAGATTATTGCCGCCCAAAAGGTGCCGCTCAATGGCGCCGAGAAAGGGCGGGCCGAAACGGACCTGCTGGACGAAGTCTTTGGGTTAGGACCGCTGGAACCGTTATTGAAAGATCCCGCCGTGTCGGACATATTGGTCAACAACAAAGACGTGGTCTACGTGGAACGCCACGGAATCCTGGAAAGGACCAAGGCAAGGTTCCGGGACGACCGGCACCTGCTACAGGTGATCGACCGTATCGTCTCGCGCGTAGGCCGCAGAGTGGATGAATCCTCGCCCATGGTCGATGCCAGGCTTCCCGATGGGTCGCGCGTGAACGCGATTATTCCGCCCCTCGCGCTCGACGGTCCCTGCATGTCCATCCGGCGCTTCGGCACCGGGCCGGTCGCGGCGGACGCGCTCGTGAAACTGAAGAGCATTTCCGCCGAGATGATGCAAATTCTGGCCGCCGCGGTGAAAGCCAAAATCAGCATCCTGATTTCGGGAGGCACCGGGGCCGGTAAGACCACGTTCATGAACATCCTCTCAAGCTTCATTCCGGAGACCGAACGGATCGTCACCATCGAAGACGCAGCCGAGTTGCAGCTCAAGCACGAAGATGTGGTGCGGCTCGAAACCAGGCCTCCCAACGTGGAGGGTCAGGGGGCCGTGCGCCAGAGACAACTCCTAATCAACAGTCTCCGCATGCGGCCGGACCGGATCATCATCGGCGAGGTTCGCGGCGACGAAGCGTTCGACATGTTGCAGGCCATGAATACCGGGCATGAGGGTTCCATGACCACCATCCATGCGAATACCGCCCGTGACGCCCTCTCAAGGCTGGAGTCCATGGTAGCTATGGCCAGCGTCAACATGCCGGAAAGATCCGTTCGCCAGCAAATCGCGTCGGCCATTTCAGTGATTGTGCAAGTTTCGCGAATGAGCGACGGCACGCGAAAAGTGGTCAATATCTCCGAAATCACCGGTCTCGAGGAAAACATCGTCAGCATGCACGATATTTTCAACTTCGCCAGGAAAGGCATCGGACCGGATGGAAGAGTCCTGGGTTCTTTCCAGCCCACCGGCATTCGTCCGAAGTTCCTCGATCGGTTGCGTGTTGCGGGCATCCTGCTTCCGGCCGAGCTTTTTGAGCGCTCCGTGGAGGTCGATTGAACATGCGGCCGGGAACACCAGAAAGCGATGCGTTATGTTCCTGATCGTCCTGTCGGTCTGTCTGGCGCTTGCCGCGGTCGCAGTGTTGGTTGCGATGGTTACCAAGACGGACTCCTCGAAGCATGGGACCGCCAGGCTCGCCGCATTGGATCACGAATTCGCCCCCACGGCTGACGAGGAAACGGCAATCGATATCCGAAAGGATCAGCGGCATTTGAGCAGGATTCCGTGGCTCAATGGCTTGCTGACCAAACTGAATCTGGCCCAGGCATCCAGCCTGTATCTGTATCAGGCCGGCGTCACCAAGTCGCTCGGAGCCCTGGCGCTGATTTCCATCGCGGGCTCCGCCGTTGTGGGAACCATCTTGTCTTTCCGGTTCGGAGCCGGAGCCGTGCCGCTCGTTCTCGCGGCCGCCTTTCTTTTCGTGCCTTTCCTTTACGTCCGGCGCAAGCGCGCCAAGCGTCTGTCCAAGCTGGAGCAGCAACTGCCCGAGGCGCTGGGTATGATGGTCAGCGCTCTCCGCGTGGGCCACAGTCTCATCGCAAGCGTGGGAGCCGTCGCCCAGGATTCCGCCGAGCCGCTCAGCGGCGAGATGCGCAAGTGCTTCGACGAACAGAGCTACGGCGTCGACTTGCGCACGGCCCTGGTCAATCTCACCGAGAGGGTTCCTATACAGGACTTCCGGATCTTTGTAGCCGCGGTAATGGTCCAGAAGGAAAGCGGCGGAAACCTGGCGGAAGTGCTGGAAAAGGTCGCCCAGACCACGCGCGAGCGCTTCAGGCTGAAAAAGCAGGTGAGCGTTCACACCGCGCAAGGGCGGATGACTGGCTGGGTGCTTTCCTTCCTTCCCCTAGGACTCGGGCTTCTCATGTATTTCATAAATCCCGAAGGAATGAGTGTCTTGTGGAAGCGTCCCCTGGGCTTGAAGATGCTCTACACAGCCGTCGGCATGGACGTTGTCGGAGCCCTTATTATTCGAAAGGTCGTTCGTATCCGCGTCTGAAAGGCAACCGATGCAGATTGCTCTATTCTCGTTCATTGCAGCCTTCCTGTTAATGTCGAGTCTCGGCCTCCTGATTTTCCACCGGCAGGCGAGCGTGCGGAGACTGTCGCAAGTCGTATCGCAGGATTCCCAGGCCAACTTATTGAGCAGCATTGCGCCGGCCCCGGTTTCCAGGCTTGAACGACTGGTGAAGCCGTTTCAGAGCATCCTGCCGAAAAAGCCTCGTGGCGTCTCCACGGCCGAGACGCGGCTTGCAAAGGCGGGCTATCGGGGAAAGTCTGCCGACGACATGTTCTATGCCGCCAAGGTGCTCGTTCCGGGCGCATTATGCGTCCTCGTCACCGTGACGGGCGTTTGCTCGCTTTCTCCGCTCTTCGTGTATGCGCTGGCGGCCGGCGTCGGGTACCTGGCGCCGGATCTCTGGTTAAGCAGTCGCGTCTCCGCCAGGCAGATGAGGTTGCGTTTGGGTCTCCCGGAAGCTCTGGACCTTCTGGTGATCTGCGTGGAGGCGGGTCTTAGTATCGACCGAGCGACCATGCGTACTTCGGAGGAGCTCCGGCTCAGCCAGCCGGACATCGCCGACGAACTGAATCTCGTATATCTGGAACAGCGCGCCGGCCGCCCACGCTCCGAGGCATGGACGCATGCCGCGGAAAGGACCGGCGTCGACACCATTCGTTCTCTGGCATCGATACTGATTCAGGCGGACAAGTTTGGTACCAGCATCGGAAAAACCTTGAGGGCCCACGCGGACACGCTCCGCACTCAGCGCCGACAGGATGCGGAAGAAAAGGCGGCGAAGACCACCGTGAAACTCGTCTTCCCACTTGTCATATTCATATTCCCTTCGCTGTTCGTAGTGACGCTTGGACCCGCAATGATCATTATGTTGGACGGATTTGCGAAATTGCTGAGTTGATCCGGCTCCGCCGGTAGAGCTCGACGGAAAGGAGAAAACATCATGGATACGACAACCATTATTCGCGTTGTGGCGGCCGTCCTGTTTGCCATCGGATTAGTGTTTCTAGTCCAGCGCCACCGCGCCAAAGCTGTAAAGTAGTCACCGCGGGCCGCTGCGAACCTCCATCAAGCGTGGATCTCGCCGCGGCGCCGCAAGTGGATAGAGGCTGTATGTTGGAGCAACGCCGCGCCGGCGGGACGACGTAGTACTCGGGAGCGATAAGCATGAAACGGACCTTGTGTGTGTTCAATCGGAATCGCGAATCGTTCTTGGCGCTCCACGTCGTTCCCGCCGAGACCTGGTGGCTGCGCATGAGGGGGCTGCTGGGAAGAAGTAGAATGGCGCCCGAGGATGGCATGTGGCTGTGCCCTTGTAACGGCATTCACACGTTCGGAATGCGTTTTGCGGTCGACTTGATTTATTTGGATTCGGCGAAGCGGGTGATTTGCCTCGTCGAGCATCTTAGGCCGTTTTCTATTTCGCCCATCAAAAGGAAGTGCGCCAGCGTTCTGGAGATGCGCACGCGGACCATTTACCGCTCTCATACCCAGATTGGCGATGAATTACTTATTTGCCCTCCGGAGGACATTAAACAGCGTGTGGAGCGGAATAGCCCACAACCCGTCGGCGCGGACGGGCGGGAGTGAGGTTAAGCGATGCTTCGGAGTGCGATGGGCAGGATGAAAGGATGGTTGCTCCAGGAGGGTGAAGAACCCCGACGCGCGCCCAGATCGATGCAGCCGGAGGTCGTGGCTTATTACTGGGATGGTTCCGCCCCGGAAGGACGCCGCATCCATGACATCAGCCAGAGCGGCGCCTACATCTGTACACCGGAACGCTGGTACCTTGGCACGATCATCCGGCTTGTTCTTCAGGGGTTTCCGACCACAATGCGGCCGGATGGCACGACGGCTCCCAAGGCTTCAGCCTGTGTATCGGCGCGCGTTATCAGGCACGAATCCGATGGCGTAGCCGTTGAGTTCGTTTTTCATAACAAACAAGAGGAGGACGACCTTCGGAGATTCTTGGCCGCGATTCCAGCCCAGGCCGCGGAAGGCACGCCCCGAAAGACGGCGGCGCACAGAGCGGGACAGGCCCTTGTCGAGTTTGTCCTGATCGTTCCCTTGGTGTTCCTCTTGGCCGTGAACGCCGTAAACTTCAGCAGCTTCATCTTCGCGTGGATCACCGTGGCCAACGCCTCCCGGGCCGGAGCGCAATATATGGTTATGTCAAGCGCTTCGCCGGGGACGCCAGCTCCGGCGACGCTGGCGCAAATCACCGCGCTCGTGAGGAATGACGCTACGTCGCTATTAAACAGGGCCAGCCTTGTGGTGGCTATCTGCACCAACAACACCACCGCTGCAAACGGCTGCACCGCACTCTTCGATCCCGAGGCCCCGGCTTATACACTGGCCACCGTGGACGTGACCTACACGTACAAGCCTCCCATCCCGCTGTTTTCGTTTAAAGGGTTGGGCATCAGCGCCACTCTCCCAGCCGGCACAATCCACCGGAAGGCCGTCATGAGGATGCTTCAATGACCGGAGGCGTCGTATCGAGGAAGCTTGCCAGGCGCGGCGGTCAAAGCCTCGTCGAGTTTAGCGTCGTAACGCTCATGACGGTCATTACGCTTCTTTTCGTTGTCGAAATGGGCCGGTTGCTGCTGGTGTACACGACAGTTGCCAACGCGGCGCGCGCGGGCGTGCGGTACGCGATCGTGCACGGCAGCACGCGCCCCGTCGGGACGACAGTCTATGACGCCAGCGGGCCGGGAAGCAACCCGACCCAGGTTGTGACGGTTGTGACGAATTTCGCCAGCGCCGGCCTCTTGACCACCAGCCGTCTGGTCGTGAACGTAACTTATCCGGGCGGTTCCAATGCTCCGGGCCAGTCGGTGAATATCACGGTCGTTTATCCCTACGATCCACTGACAACGCACTTCTCGAAGACACTGCTCCTCGGTAGCGCCACGCAGGGGGTCATTCTATTTTGAGACGCTCCACCACAACTGTCGGTCGCGAGGACGGACAGGCTGTCATTCTCGTTGTGGTGGCCATGAGCATTATGCTCTTCGGCGCGCTCGGCTTGGCGATCGATGCCGGGCAGATGTACGCACAGCGGCAAATGGCGCAGGCCGCGGCGGATGCCGCGGCCCAAGCCGGCATCATGAGCATCTTTAGGGGAACCAATGCCACCTCGGCGTATCCCTTCGGGACGGGACCTTCTCCGATAGCTTTGTCCACCTGCACCACGACGGATGGTCGAACCCCGTGCGTCTATGCGCGAAACAACGGGTTCGGCGGGACAACTGCGGACACGGTGACGCTGAGTTTCCCGGCCACCGTTATCGGCGTCACTCTTACCTCCACTACCGTTCCGGCGTTTGCCGTCACTGTGCAGAGAACCCTGCAAACGGGCCTGATCCGATTTGTCGGGACGGCGGCCACTTCCAATATCACGGCAAAGGCCACCGCCGGACTCGTTGGCACGGTTGCAACAAATTGCGTCTACGTACTCAATCCTTCCGCGCAGAACGCGTTTCAGGCGACCAACGGCTCGACCGTGGTCTTGAGCGGCTGCGGTTTGGCGGTGGATTCGACCAACAGCGATGCCATGACCGTGAATGGCGGATCGAGCGTAAGCGCATCGGCGATTGCGGTAGCGGGCGGAGCCGTCGTTAACAACGGCGGGACGACTACGCCTGCTCCGACCACCGGAGTTGCGGCGGCCGCCGATCCGCTCGCCTCACTGCCGGCGCCGCCTGTTGGCGCGTGCAACTTCAACAACTATAGCCCCGGCTATGGACACTGGACGCTCAATCCCGGAGTTTATTGCGGCGGAATCGACATTAGCAACGGCGCCACGGCCACATTTAATCCAGGGATCTATATCATTAATGATATAGATCCCTGGATTAAATGTGGCCGTGGCG
>Ga0224555_1002326_pt1 | contig 22756 bp, 22 predicted proteins | sample 714S23034metaG_FD_180687 | JGI IMG/M metagenome (GOLD analysis project Ga0224555, IMG submission 180687) | Peat soil microbial communities from Stordalen Mire, Sweden - 717 S2 30-34 | ecosystem: Environmental > Terrestrial > Soil > Wetlands > Peat | place: Sweden: Norrbotten County, Stordalen...
CCAACAAGGTGAAAGACCGTCTTCCCCAGATCGATGCCGATTGTGTCGATTTCCATGGACCGCCTCCTGTGCTCACTTCTTATAGCCCCGAAGGGCAAGAAGCGGCGGACCATACCAATTAGTTTCGCCGGGGTGGAGGGCTCAATGCTTTGAAAGTGGCCCCAGGAGAAGGACGCCAAAAGTTCACCTCGTCCACTCGGGAGGCTAAAGAGTGGAGCGCAAACCAATCGGCTGTCCGTTACCGCAACGAATAGGTGCATTGTCCCTTGAGAAAGGTCTAGGATACGCCGGACCAAGCGACGTGGAAAGATCTGCAGCGTACTTCAAACCGGGTTATACTCCCGGCAGTTACGCTCGGAGGAACTAATGCCCGGAATACTACCCCAGATTAAACACATAGTTGCCGTCATGCTCGAAAACCGCTCATTCGACAACATGTGTGGCTGGCTGTACCGCCAAGGGCCGCTTCCGATCCTTTACCTTCCGACTGGGAGTGATCCTCCGCTTTTCAATGGACTGAACTCGAAGCTGTTTAATCCGGTGAGCGAGCAATACTTCATCGATGGCAGTGGACAGACATACCCTCCATTCGACCGTGCAAACGCGACGAACATGCCGAACCCAGATCCCGAAGAGGGATTCGACGATGTCAATTACCAGCTGTTCGGACCAGAGCCACCGAGCCAAACGCCGAAATGGCCGAATCTCGGATTCGTTATCGACTACGCCAAAGTCACCGGTACGAACATCCCTGTGCAGATAATGGAACCGTTTAGTCCAGATCAGGTGCCGGTGATTACTGGGTTGGCAAGAAACTTCGCCATTTGTGATGCGTGGTTTTCATCGGTCCCGAGCGACACCTGGCCGAACCGCAGTTTCTTCCATTCGGGCACATCCAATGGGCACGTGGTCAACGGCGCTCACCCTAACCCGCTCGCATGGGATGTCCAGACCATCTTCAACGTCCTGGAGGATTGCGGCGTCTCGTGGCGAGTTTACAGCGCGGCCACGGCCATTCCCGCCCTTACCTGGCTCATGTCCCCGAAACTGTGGCCGTTCTCGTTCGATCGCTTCTGTCAATTCGACGACTTCAAGAGGGACTGCGCCAGCGGCAATCTGCCGCAGTATTCCTTCCTTGAGCCTAGCTTCGTCGAGAGTCCCAACGATGAGCACCCACCCCATGATGTGATCGCCGGAGAGCAGTTCCTGTGGGAAATCTGGAATGCAGTCAGCAAGTCCCCAGCATGGCCTGAGACCCTGCTGCTGATTACCTACGACGAACACGGTGGAGTATACGACCACGTCATGCCGCCATGGAATGCCGTTTGTCCAGACACGGCGAGTAATCCCGGCGAAGAGGGGTTTACGTTCAACCGCTTCGGGATTCGTGTTCCCATGGTCGCCGTCTCTCCCTGGATTCAGACGGGGACCGTATTTCGCTCCGACTCACCTGCAGGGGTTCCTTACGACCATACGTCCATGCTGGCCACACTCCGAGATTGGCTGAACATTCCAACAAACAAGATGCTGCCGAGTAAAAGAGTCGGCACGGCACCGAATCTTAGCCAGATTCTCACTTTGGATAAAGCTCGAACGGACCTTCCGACGATCCCTGCGCCCGTTGCTGAGGTGAAGGAAACGGCAATGTTCTTGCCCCCTAATGCTCTCCAGCGGAGCATGGTCTCCGCGCAGGCCGTCAAACAAGGCCATGACCCGGCCGCAGTGCTTGCATCGGTTCAGACCCGGAATGATGCCCGAGCATACCTGCAAAACCCACAACCGAGATGAGTGCAGGGAAGGGCTCAGCTTTGGAGTTCACCATCTCCGGACGCCATATCCGCGAAACTTCCGCATTGCCGGTAATACGTCCCGGACCGAACGATTCGGCTCCCGATCATGATCACGCGTTTAACGGGAGGTGGCTGGACCGGTCCCAATCACCTCCGCAAAGTTCAACAACTGCCGAGAATGCGGAGGCTGAGGTCCTCATCATCGGACAGCGGCGACCGAGGCGCCAGGCTGACGCCATCTTCTATCTTCGGACAGGCCGCGCAAAACTCACTGTCGTTTCCCCAGACGGCAGGGAGGCCACCATCGCGCTTCTCTCCTCCGGGGAATTCATTGGAGAGGAGTCGCTGCGAGCGTGGGCGGGCTGCATCTGACCACTGTCACTGCAATTGACCGGGCTGCGCTTCTCAGAGGGTTCAGCGCCAGATGGCGACCCGCCCATTCGATCAACCCTTGAGAGGCCGGTTCTCGGTGCCTGTCCGAATCGATGCAACGAGGTGTGCTAAACGGAACAGACAATTACCGGTTGCAATGCTATGTTCAGGCCGAAGAAGAATCGCGCGCTCTGGAACGGAATGATGGCCCCCGTCGCCGCCCCGACGCAGCGCTGATGAAGATTATCCGCGACCAGACCACACTCAGGAAGAGGCCGTCTAGATGGGTAGAGTAACCAGGAAGCTCTTTGAAGCCGCTGCTTTTCTCGCGGCAGAAGGGCCGGGACGAACCATCAGCAATCACACGACAAAGCAGATTTTCTTTTCCCAGGGAGGCCCAGCCGACGCTGTGTTTTATCTTCAGACTGGCCGGGCGAAGCTCGCCGTCATTTCCAGGAGCGGCAAAGAAGCAACGGTTACGCTGCTCTCCGCCGGGGATTTCTTTGGCGAGGAGTCGATAGCCGGAGCGGGAACGCGGCGAACGGTCACCGCCTCAGCCATTACCGACTGCACGGTACTCAGGATCGCGACGGCGGAAATACTCCGCGTCCTGCAGAAGGAGCATGATTTCTCCACCTTTTTCCTGAAGTTCATCCTGATTCGGGGCATGAGAGCCCAGGCGGATCTCATCGATCAGCTATTCAACTCCAGCGAGAGGCGGTTGGCGCGGACGCTCTTGTTGATGGCGGAATATGGTGAACCGGGTGCGCCGGAGACACTGATCCCACCGGTAACGCAGGGGACTCTTGCGGCGATGATCGGTACGACTCGATCACGTGTCAGCTTCTTTATGAATCGCTTCAGGAAGCTCGGCTACATTCATTACAACGGCGGCATTCGGGTTCACAGGTCGCTGCTCAAGGTGGTTTTGGGCGACCAGTTACCAGAGCAGAATGCATCACGGCCGAAACTCCTCGACCCCCCACCCAGTCCAGCACGAACCGCCAAACGAGCGAAGCTCGTGTGAGCAGCGGATTACTCGCATCGAATTGCATGTTGACAGAGCCCGGCGCAACCCACCACGACTGACTCAACAAACAGATTTCATGTCGTTCGGAATTTGGGTAGTGGTGCAGTTTGGCAGATTCCATGTCAACGGAAAAGGGTACGTCTTTGCTACACCCATCCGTAATCTTGCGCTGAGCGTGCGGGCCGGGATCGGACGACACGGATTTTGCGCTGGCGAAGTCGACGACCGTGCTGGATGGGAAGGAACTGCAGGTGCGGGCGGAGGCGTTCAACGTTTTCAACCACGCGCAGTTCTTTGGGCCGGGGTCGGTGGAGGGAAATATCGGGAGCGCGACGTTTGGGCAGATTGTGTCGGCAGCTGCGCCCAGGCTGATGCAGCTGAGCGCACGGCTGCGGTGGTAGCGCCGCAGCCTGTCACTCAATCTTCCGCGACGGCTGTGCGGAGCCCGATGCAGCAAATATGACGAGGTCAGGCAGGGGGCGAAGTGCGTCATTTGACGACGACCTGTAGCACGTCCAAAGCAGAAGGGTTTTGCACCGGTTTGGGGGTGGCCATCGTAATGATTGTCAGTCGCAGAGTCCCCGAATCAAGATGATCTCCGCAAGCCATCGCACCTTACATCTCTGAATACTCTTCCCGCCAGTGAGCCGGAATGCGGAACGTCACGATACCTCCACGGTACGCAATCGCCTTCATTGTGGGTTCGTTGGTCCATGACGATGATTTCTTCCAGAAAAGACATGACGTAGATTTAACCGCGTCGGCAACTGCTGTGTGGTCGGCTACACGGAACTTTCCATCATCTTGAGACGCAAATGCCCTGGCACAAAGCCATTTCCTTTGTGGATCGCTGGAGATGATCTACTTTGCAGCCGTCTTCTGAGCAGCCCAGCGCTTCCTCTGCGCTGCTGCGATCCGCTCTCTCGCTTCCTTGCTCAGCACCCTCTTTTTACGCGGCTTCGCTCCGAAGGAAAATGATGTGGCGGAGACGCGTCTACTACCAGCACTCAGTAACGCCTTCACTTGCTCCAATCGTGCGATTTCCTCGCTCACAGCGGCCAGGATCGATTGTGTATCCATTTTTTATTTCTCTCCTCAGTCTAGGGAATTACAGCGATTACCATGCTATCGGCTGTGGGCATCGCCGTGAAGCCTAAGGTAGGCCGGCAAACCGGAAGATTGTCGTGGTGACCATGCGGGGTGTAGTCGATTTTGTAGCTGTCAAGTGCACCAGAGAGCCACAAAGAACAACAAGCCCGGCTCGGATCAGCTAAATAGCTCAATCCACATCCCTTACAATCACCAGATTTCAGCGATATTCAACAAGTCGCCTGTTATGCTTTGGGAGCAGAGGTGTTGATCTCTGTTGAACCCTGTTGAAGTCTGGTGTTTCCCAGTCCTGTTAAGAGCCTCCCGGGAACACGGGGAAGGCAAACCGATGGCTCATCGATGTCCGGGCGTGTAGTCGGCCGGTCGGCATTTTGGGGCGAATCGTAATGTCCGGATTGCCGGTGACACGCCCGGTGTCGCTTCAAAGCGTTGTCCTGTCGCCTGCGCCAATGCTAAATTGACAACGCTTCCCCCACATTCAATCCGGCCTTCCGCCGGCGGACAGGAGAATCCGCATGGAAACCGCCAACAGGCGACTGATGTGGCATGGAATGCTTTTGTTTCTGCTGGGACTGTTCACGGGCTTTGCCGAACCGCACTTTACCAATGTGCGCATGGGGCTTGCTGCGCACCTTGAAGGAGTGATGAACGGCATTCTACTGCTCGCGCTCGGCGCGATCTGGCCCCATGTGCGGCTGGGGCGAAACGCACAAGCAGCCGCCTTCTGGACGGCTCTCTACAGCGCCTATGCGAACTGGCTCTTTACGACGCTCGCCGCGATCTTCGGCACGGGCGCATTGTCTCCGATTACCGCCTCGGGGTTCAGGGCCCATGCGTGGCAGGAGAGCCTGGTGACTGCCGGGCTGATGAGTGTGGGCATTGTGATCGTCACATCTACACTGATTTTTCTATGGGGTCTTCGCGGCAAAGCGTCGCAGCCGTAGAGAACGGCCACCGTCGAGAAACCCTTCCACAGATCATCCGCCGGTAGGGGCTGAAATGTCAGTATTGGCGGTAAACCGGAAGTATGGCGGGCCACCGGCGAAACCATTCCCGTTCGAGTCGCGTGCTTTCTGCCCTGACGTTTCCACTCGCGAACCTCGCAACGATTGCTGACAGTCACTAAATTGTGGGCCTTTCGGCTGTCAAGGACGTCTGATACGTGGCCAGTTCAATTAGGTTGGTGATCAGGAGCCTCTCATCGATCATGCCGAATTGCACTCGTCAGAAGTTGAACTTCAAAGCGCCCTGCAGAATGCGCGGAGGTGCCGCGCTCACCACATTGCCAAACGTCGAGCTGCCGATGTCTCCATCGACCGCCGTCGGTCCGTTGAACTGCGTGTGGTTGAACACGTTGAACGCCTCTACCCGGAAAAGCAGTGACTTCGAATCAGTGAGCGCCAGATTCTTTGCTGCCGCCATGTCGTAGTTGTCCGCTCCAGGACCGTAAAAGAAGCGCCGCTTCGCCGTGCCCGATGTCCCCAGCGCGTTCATGGCGAACGCCGTCCTGGCGAAATAGTTGTTGCCGTTGGTGCGTGGATTACGGCTCAGGTGCAGCGCGCCGCCGTTGTAATCCGGCTCATCGATGCTGCTGTTGTTCACCCCGTTCGGATTCGTCCCGATTAGCGAGTTGTCGCCATTGTTGATCATCGTCACGGGAAAACCGCTGGCGAAGCGCGTAATGCCGGAAAGAGACCAGCCGTTCGTCAGCCGGCCGGAGTGAAGCCACCGATCGAAGGGAAGCTGGTATTCGTAGCTCACGACAAAATTGTGCTTCACGTCGAACGCAGACAGCGCGTAGCCGAGCGCCGGGCTAAAGGGATTGACCTCTTCCCCGATATTCGACGACTGATCCATCGATTTGCTGAAGGTATAAGCGGCGGAAAACTCCAAGCGTCCAGTGCTGTGGCGCGCACTGAGCTCGAGCGCGTTGTAGTTGGCATGGCCGATGTTCGACTGCAGCGCGTTGCTGCCGAAGCTAGACCCCAGCGGCCCCCGCGTTCCATTCACCTGCCCGCCACCAATGGGATAGTAGACGCTGTCCTCACCGCCCACTCCGCAGGTCAGCGTTCCCGGCACCACTTCGCTGGGCTGGCTCAGGCTCAGGCATAGAGCAGGATCACCGGGATTCGACTCGATCAGCACCCGCTGCCGATGACTCGACGTGCCCACGTAATTCGCTTCGAGGACGGTATTCGGCCCCGCTTGCCGTTCGATCGACAACATCCACTCCTCGGTGTACGGCGTCCGGTTGTGGATGTCGTAGCCGGGGATTCCGCTGATCGGCTCGTACGCAGACCAGTCGATGTCGGAATCCGGATGGTTCGCTGAAGAATTCAGCGGCGCGAACTTGTAGGGGAAGGGCTGACCGTAGTTGGTTCCGTCCGCCGCGCTGATAAACGGCGTGGCAAACAGCGGCGGCGCAGGACCCGTGTACGTCGTGCCGTAAGGCGCGTTTGCTGCCAGCACGCTGATCGCTGCCGCATCAATCGCCGTATAAAAATCGCCAAAGCTCGTCCGGATGCTCGTGGATCCCGGAGCGCCCAGAATGCGACCCAGAAATCCGTTCGCCCCATGAGGCGACCACGCGAGCCCCACTCGCGGCGAAAGATCCAACTTATCGACCGGCGCCAGCGTGTTTAGAATCCCAGGATCCCCAGGATAAAGAATCCCCGCCGGTGCGCCCGGAAAGACCACCGACTGCGCCCCCGCAACAAAAGTCGAAATCTGGTTGTACTTTTCCGACCACGGCGCGATGCGGTCCCACCGCAGGCCGTAATTGAGCGTCAGGTTCTCGCGCAAGCGCCAGCTGTCCTGCGCAAGCAGGCCCACGTATTTGTTGCGCGCGTAAAACGGATTGAGCTGGCTCTGGTTGAACTGACTGGGAACTCCAATCAGAAAATCGGCGAAGTCGACGCCGGTTTCGGTACCGGAGAAAACGAAGTTGCCGTTGAACTGTGAGATGGGCGCTGCATTGATCTGATCGGCGTGAAACTCCGCGCCGAATTTCATCGTGTGCCCCCCAACCACCTTCGCAAAGCTGTCGGAGATCTGATAGGTATTATTCACCTGAATCAGCTGGTTCGCCGCCGCCCCGGTGGAGTAGCCGTTGAAATTCAGATTCTCGACGCTCTGCCCCTTGGGGTCGAGCGCGACGATACTCGGCGTGCCGTCCGGGTTCGTGAATCCCTGTGAAGCAAGGCTCACATCGCGTCCACCCACCGGCTGCCCCAGATTCGTGTTGTCCCGCATGAAGCTCAGGTGCAGCTCGTTCACCATCGCCGCGCCGAGCGTCTTCGTGTCGCCCAGCGCCAGCAGCTGCGCGCGCCCCGTGGTCAGCGCATTGAAGCCGGGAACACTCGCCCCGCTCTGCGCCACTGGATAAGGATTATCCAGATTGAAGTCGTCGATGAAGTAATACGCCGAAAGATAGCCCCGGCGCGTGTTCCCATCGAGCCGCGCACCCGCCTTGTCGTCCTCGACCGTCTGGTTATAGGCCGAGGTGGCAAACACCCCCGAAGTCGTGTTGGGCGCCGGGATGTACTGCAGCAGCCGCTGCGCCGGAACCGACCACGCCGCCTGCGGAATGACGGCGTTCGGGAAAACACAGCTCGCAGACGTGCAGCCAGGCTGGTAATACGGCTCGCCCGCGGTCACCGTGTACCCCAGCTTCTGGCTGAGCAAACTCGCGAAGTACGGCCCGCTCACGCTGCCCGTCAGCTGGTTTCCGCCCGGCCCATTCGTGAAGTCCAGCAGATTGTCGGTGCGATCGGCATTCGAGGGCACCGGAATGTCGCCCGTGTCGATGCCCCGTGTCTGCCGAGTTCCCTGGTAGTCGACGAAGAAGAAAATCCGGTCGCGCCGGATCGGTCCGCCGAACGTCCCGCCGAACTGGTTCTGCCGAAACACCCCGCGCGTCGGCGAAAAATAATTCCGCGCGTCCAGATCCGTGTTGCGCAGAAAGTTGAATACGTCGCCGTGAAAAGCGTTGCTGCCCGTCTTGGTGATCACGCTGATCTGGCCGCCGCTGTACTCGCCGTATTCGGCGTCGTAGTCGCCCGTCACGATGCGGAATTCCGCGATGGCGTCGAGGTTCGGAATGATGGCCGTGCCGGCGTTCACATCCTCTTCGGCATCGCTGCCGTTTACGCTGAAATAATTCGCCGTCTCCCGCTGCCCGTTCACCGAAAGATTGCCGGGATTGAGCGTGCCCGACGGATTCAGGGTGGTCGTGCCGACGTCCTGCACCGTAGACGACGTGATCGCAGAAGACGGAGCCACGCCGGGCTGCAGGGAAAGCAGATCGGTGTAACTCCGGCCGTTCAGCGGAACAGCGGTCATCTGCTGACCGCCAATCACCTGCCCCATCTGCGTGCTGGTCGTCTCGATGTGCAGAGCGTTGTCGGCCACAGTCACGGTCTGCCGAACCGTCCCAGGCTGGAGAACCACATCGATGGTGAGCGCGGCGTTCGTGTCCAACACAATGCGGCTCCGCCGATACGCTTCAAAACCGACGGCCTCCACTTGCAGTTCGTAGCGGCCGACCGGCAATACCGGCAGGGTATAGAAACCCCGGTTGTCAGTCTGGGTGTGATACGAGAGCCCGGTATCGACTTGCTGAAGCGATACGCCGACGTGAGGAACCACCCCGCCCGACGAGTCCTTGACAGTGCCGGAAACGCTTCCCGCAACGCTGGCCCAGGCAGCAGTCGCAGACAACAAAAAGACGAGGCAGACCAAACTGAGGGTGAGCTTGATCCCTGGCATTCCCACTGCGGCAATCCTTCTGTTCAGGTAGCGCGGCCGCCCGAAGGGCCCTGAATTACAGGGCGACCGAATCCAGACCATTTTGGTCTGGATTAAATATACGACAAATTAAGTCGGCATTGTCTCCCGATGATCTGGATCACACTAGAAATCTTGTGAAGAATCCATTGGAACGAAGGAACCGGCGTCCGATGAAGCTCATGTGACAGGGGCTTAGGCGCAGTGGATGGTGGGTCGGCGACCTATCGCTAATGAATTGGCAGCTGGCAAGTGTCGATGCCTGGGTTGGCATAGAATGGAAAACCGAATGCGCTGGAGGAGACTTGTCGCAGATCAATGAGGCGCGAAAAGCTCTGGTGAGGCGAATCCTGGAAGGAGCGGGCGAGGCGTCGCCCACCCTGCGTCAGGCTGCCTTCCACAACAGCGGCCTCGCTGGGCCACAAGGCGCGCTAGTAGACAAGGTTGCCAAACGTGCATATAGAGTCACCGACGACGACATCGCCTCCGTGAGAATGTCAGGACTGAGCGAGGACCAGGTTTTCGAGATCGTGGTGTGCGCCGCGGTCGGGCAAGCCACCCGGCAGTGTGATGCGGCGCTTACGGCACTTGAGGCTGCGGCCCGAAAGGCGTGAGTATGCGGCTTCAAATCCTCGATAGCGGTCACCGTATCGGAACGAAGGCTCTTTTCGCGCTCATTCGCACCGTCTCACGCCAGCCGGTGCTCGACATTGTCAAGCTGGTCAAGTACCGGCCTGACTTCTACGGCGGACCGATGTCGGCAGTGACCCAAGAAGCGATGCGCGGACCCTCCACCTGGTCTGTCGCTGACCGTGAGTTGATGGCCGCTTTCGTGGCGAAGACCAATCAGTGCGAGTTCTGCACAAAGACACACGCGGCGGTCGCACGACGAGCATACGGCGACGAGAACAAAGTCTCCTCGTTGCAATCTGACCTCGACACCGCCACCGTCGAGGAACCATTGCGGGCGACGTTGTTGTTGCTGGGAAAGCTGACGCGCGAACACACTGTTAACGCGGATGACATGCGAACAGTTCTCGCGGCGGGCGCTTCACGCCAACAAATCGAGGATGCCCTCGCGGTCTGTTTCTCGTTCAACGTGATCGCTCGATTGGCCGATGCCTTCGGGTTCTTTGTGCCAGGTCCCGAGGCGTTTGAGGCTGGCGCGAAATATCTCCTCGAGCGTGGCTATCGGTGAGTGGGTACTGTGAGCCGACTGGCGTGAGTTTCTCGGTCAAACTTCCCTATTGTCGGCCATCCGGAACTTTCGCGCACCAGTTTCCCGCAGCCCACTGTAGTTGCTCTGCACTTAATCTTTCTGCCCAAAATGGCGTTCAAAGAGTTCCCGCGCCTGGCGCTCGCCCTCTTCGCTGAACACTATAGACTTCGCCTTCGACTTGGGATCGGAGATGTACCCTTTGGCATGGAGTCGTTGCATCGTTCCCCAGTCGTGCGACTTCCACGCTCGATGTGGACCGGCCGGTGTCAGCCACAGCAGTGCCAGCACCATCTCGTCGATTTTGTTGTGGTCGTATTCCATCGCCGCAGTCCCGGTACGATCCTACACTCGTCGTTTCCGCCGAGAAACAGCTCTCCCGGGCTACATCCATTCCGCAGGAAGTGGGCTCAATCCCAATCCGATCATTGACTGCCGACCGGATGCGCTGCCGGGATCCGAGGTACTGTTCAGTTGTCTGAATCGAGACGTGGCCAAGCAGAAGCTGGATCTGATCCAGTTCCCCGCCCGCATTCCGGCAGAGCCGGGCGCAGGTCCGTCTCAAGTCGTGCGGAGCAAGGGCCGGAACACCAACCCTGGAAGCGGAACACCTCACCACGTGCCATATAGCCTTCTCGCTGATGCCATCCCCGAGCACTCGACCCGTACGGCTGACACGGCGAAAGATCTTCCCGCGATTGATCGAAGCAGAACTGAGCCAGGCAAGCAGTTCCACGTGCACCCAGTCGGGCATCGGGACCGTGCGGATATGACCCGCCTTGCCAACCAGATCGACGATGGCCCAATGGTCTTCTCTTTGCTGCAGGTCTTCGACCCTGAGGCCGGCGGCCTCATGCCTCCTCAATCCGCAAGCCAGGAGAAGCGCCAGCAGGGCACGATCACGTTTGCCTTTCATTCGTGCCTCGTCAGGACTCTGCCACAACGAGCGAGCCTGCTCATCCGTCAGCCAGTTTCCCATCCGCACGCCATTCTTCTTCAGATCCTTGACACGCCGAATCCCCGCCGCCAGATCGGAACTGAGCAGACCGCAATCTGCGGCTTCGTAAGCCAGCCGCCGCACGGCGCCCAGCCGAAGATTGATGGTCCCGGGAGCTAATCGCCGGGATTCCAGGTGACTGCGATACCGAAGTACCACAATGCGATTGAATGCCAGCCGTGGCTCTGAACAGTACCAGTCCACGAACTCGTCGATTGCGTGTCGATACCCGCGCTGCGACTCAAGGCTGCTCAGGCTGTTCAGAACTGCCGCTCGGGCATGTTCGAGATCGAGCAGTCGTAAGACTCTCCGGGGGCGATCGTTTCGGCGGTTCCGCTTCTCCTTCATGGGTCGTGGCCTCCTCGCCAACGAACCATGAGATGGGACTTGACCGTCTCCAAATCCGGCGGTTCAAATGTCCGGATTGCCGACAATCCGACCGGAACTGCCGAATGAGTGCATCGCCCGTTGGCAACCGTTGATTTTCAAAGTCCCAGGCTACGCTCGATTGGGTCGACAACGTCGCGCACTTTAATTGACCGAAGCGGCCCCATTTGCGTCCGCCAGCCGCCGCTGGACTCGCAATTGCTACCAATCGCGAAACGGTGTGTCTGACAAGATAATTTGCTCATCAGAAAGTCCCGTCAACCTCTTGATACTCTCTCGATTTTCTTTCTGATGTGGACTGGGGCCAAGAATGACATTGTGGATTGCGGGAACTATCGAGGGTTGGAAATCAAGTTCGCGATAAGGAACCACCATTGAGCCACGAGTGCGAAATTTCATTGGCTGTGGGACGACGTGGTCAAAGACCATGATGCGCCATTCGTTCTCTTCGGCAAACGCCGAGTGTTTCGTGTTGGCTGCGAAGAACGAAACCGACAAACACAATGCCTTTCGCGGATCGTCTCCCATGAACGGGTTTTTTTTGAGATAGCCATCAATCACTCTGTCGAGATGCGCGTCGCTTTCGGGCTGTCCTACATAAACGACCGGAAGCAGCATCGCTCCGCCATGTGATCCCTCGGGAGCCGATGATCGCCAACGCGCCGAAAATGCATCACAGTGGTGGGTCAACTCAAAGATATTGAAGCCAATCGAGACTCCTCGGCCCTGTGAATATCCTCTCCATTGGCTCAGCCGATTGCCGCCGTCCTTGGAAAAGCACACAGCAAAAACATCTGTTTGATAAGGGTCTTCTGCCGCGCGCAGCACCTCGGTCAGCCACTCACGATTTGGGTCGTGCCCTTTTGCGAGGCGTGATCCCGCTTCTGAACGCAAACGATCCCACAGGACATTCTGCTCACTGGTGTCGTTCATGTAACGGATGTGGGTTGCCCAAAGTGAGTTATGTTGCAGGATTGAGAGGAATGCATCCACCGTGGTGTAGTGATACAGAACGGGGTCTATCGTCCATTCCGGGATTGTCGGCTGTTTCTTGCTCATGAGCGACCGTCCGAGCTGAATTGAATTCGACGGGAGTAATAGTGCCAGTCTAATTGGCGACGGAGCACAGCAATGTCGGGGCCCTTGCGTAAATACTTGCGCTGGCTGCGTTCGAACCTCTAGGAGTTTGTTGAAAAACAGTTTTGGACAGCCGAACAGAGTCGAATTCGGAATACCTAAACCCTCATCGAGGTCGTGCAAGCCGTTCTACGGGCATTCTGGCGCGATCCGATTTTCTAGTTTGATGGTTCGTGGACGTTTTTCAACAAACTCCTAGAGAGTGTTAAATCGGTACGGAAACGCTTTCCGTTCGCGAACATTCTCAGGATCGGTCCGTTGAAACGAGCCTCTCCGCAGTAGGGAACCCATTGCGGATGTAAAACCGGTAAACCGGACATTACAACCCAAATTGCCGTATTGCCGACCAGACACCCGGAAGACGAACTGCCCAACGTGTACCCGTCTGGAGCCTAGGCACGAGTGCCTTATGAAATCGCGATCAGCAGGCCTCCACTAATGCCGATGGACTGCTCATGGCCGTGCTCGAAACCATAGTCGTAGGCGGGTTCGAGATACCAGCCAAACCTGTGCCTTTTCGCGGGCCAGAACATAAAGTCGCCTGCAGCCTCAACGGCCACGGAGTTTGTTGCCGTGCCGTCCTCCCTGGTATGAACCCACTCTGGCCCAACGCCGAACATGAATTCCGACTTTTTGGAGAGGGTCCAGGGTTTCTTGAACAGCAGGTCGGTGTCCCACTCTGTTTTGCTCCGCCCAAAAAACGGAGTAGTGCCCACCTCAAGTTCCAACCAGTTCTCTATCGGCGTCACTTCTACCGCAAAGTCAGGTGCAAAGGTCGCTGCACCGCCTTTGACGTTCCAACTGGTGGCCCCGCCAAGCTCGACGATTGCTGCAGGCTCCTTCTCAACCGATTGGGTGTAGGCGTTCCCAAAACAGAAGGCGCTGCACAGCATCAACGCGATTTGTGTCCTGATCATCGAGTGCGCCCTTACGAGTCTGCTTGCTTGATATTAGTATCGTCAAAAATCCGCGAATCGGCAGGCTGCGTCGGAAAACAACGCGACCTTTCAGTTGTGTCTTGGGCATGCTCGCGCTATGGCTTGCGTCAGAAAGTCGCCGCGAACTTTCCCATTCGGAACGGATCACCGGCTTTACGGAACATTCATTGGGGGAATGGAAAAAAGCAGGTCCCTCGTCCCGCCTACCCCATCTGCCGACAGACACTTGCCGAAGGCCAACGCCGCAATTGAGAAGTGGAAAGAGCGAGCCCTATATAATTGCCGGGCTGAAGCCGACGAACCATTTTCCCTGGATCGCTGTTCGCGGCACGGCACAACTGAATCAAGGATGAGGAGAGGACACTGTGCGAGTCTCGATGAGATTTTTGTCGGTGGTGGCGGTGATGGCTCTGACGCCGGGGCCGGTGGTATTGGCGCAGACGCCTGCCGCGCCGCTGCCCGCTGAAGCGGCTGCGAACCCGGTGGTGTGGAGCGCGAAGATGCTCTACGAGCGCGATTCGAAAAACATGATCGCCGCCGCCGAAGAGATGCCCGCAGACAAGTACAGTTAGCACCCGACACCCGACCAATGGACGTTCGGGAAGGTGGTTTCGCACATAGCGCAATCGAATGGAGGGTTGTGCGGGACGCTGTCAGGCACACCTGCGCCGACGGCGCTGACCGTGAGCGACACGGCCTCGAAGGCCGATCTGGTTGCGGCGTTGAAGGCTTCGTTCGACTTTTGCGGCCCGGTGCTCGATGGCCTGACGGACACGAAGCTTGGGGAGCCGATCACCCTGTTCCACCGCACGATGCCGCGGGCGACGGTCCTGGTCTTGTTGCCGGTCGACCTGGCGGATCACTACTCCCAGATGGCTGCCTACCTGAGGCTAAACGGGATGTTGCCGCCTTCGGCACAGCCCAGGAAGTAGCGGCGACGACTAACTACCCTTTCGAGACTGGACGTACTGACCCAGTCAGGACAAGCCAGACCGGCGGCGTGCTGCGCTGCGCTTGAGCGCCTCTTGAGCTCCGAGCCGTGTGACCGGCATTCCGGAAGATTCGACGCTCAGACGCGCGCCCGGATCGGCGAGACGGCCAATGTTCCGTATCGCCGACAAACCAGACACTACTCGGGAAAATGGCCTCGATGAGTGCTTTGGCCTGAATGCTTCAGTTGACAGGAACCTGTCAGGAAGAACGGCCACCATTTCGTATATCCAGAGCCAGCCTAATGGTCCCTATTCGGAGCGAAGCACCGAAGCCAAATCCGTGCGACCTGCCTCCGCCGCGGGAATCGCGCTGGCAATGATCGCAATCACCACCATCAACGCGCACGCTGCGCTAAAAGACACGGCATCGTGGGCCGACACGCCCACCAGCATACTGGCCAGCAGCCGGCTCAACAGTAGCGCCGCCCCACACCCCGCCACTCCACCCACTACGATCAGCTGCGCCGCCTGCAAAACCACTAACCACACGACCTGCCCGCGCGAGGCGCCCAGCGCCAGCCGAATCCCCATCTCCTGCTGGCGCTGGTTCACCGAATACGCAAACACTCCGTAGACCCCGACCGCCGACAGTACCATCGCCAGCGCTGCGAAGCAGGCTGTCAGAAGCATTACTAACGTGCGCTGCGCCGCTGTGTCCGCAACGCGCTCCTCCATCGTCTCAATATCGAAAAGAGGCTGAGTCGGATCGACCTCGGCAACCACCCGCCGCACCGTATCGCTCAGCGACGCAGGATCAACCGACGTTCTGAGCACCAGATTGACGGTGCCGTTCGGGCTCTGTGCCTCCGGCAGAAACGCCTCTGGCTCCGGCCGGTCCTGCACGCTGCCGTGTCGCACATTCCGAACCACCCCAACGACGGTGACCAGTGTGTAATGAAACGGCCCCCGCCACAGGTTCGTTCGAAAGGCCTTGCCCATCGCATTTCCATCGAGGAATCGCTTCACAAAAGCGCGATTCACAATCGCCACCATCGGTGCATCCGGGCCATCCGCCAGGCTGAACGTCCGCCCCTCGAGGAGCGGCGTGCCGATGGCGCGAAAATAATCGGGGGTGACAGAGGTCAGTTGCGCTGTTCCCACGCTCGGCGTGGTCAGCCAGGCATCGACCGGGGGAATGGCGCCCTGAGCCGGAAAAACCTGAGGTGTCCCACCGATGGGCTCCAGCGGCAGCAGTCCGCTCGCCGCCGCTGCCTGCACGCCCGGCACCGCCTGCAGTTTGGCTACTGCCTGTTCGATAAAATGTCGCGTGTGCTGCGGTGACGATTGCTGATCGCTCAGCAGTGTCATTGCGGTGAGCGTACGAGAAGGATCGAACCCGGAGTCGAATCGCATCACATTGAGAAAGCTCCGCACCAGCAGTCCTGACGAAGCCAGCAACGCAACGGCCAGCGCGACCTCTGCGACCAGCAGGGAGTGTCGCAGCACCCTCTGCTCTCGCCCACCCGTCGCACGCAGTCCCGCTGTTTTCATGTCCCGCCGCAGAGCTCTGCCCGTCGCACCCAGCGCGGGTGCCAGTCCGAACAGCAGCGTCGTGATCAAAGCCAGTCCGCCTGCAAAAGCAAAGACCCATCCCTCCACATGCACCACCGCGCCGGCCTTCCCCAGAGGCAAGCGCAGCCACTCCGCGATTCCGCCTTGCGGTCCCGGCGCCGCCATACCCGGCGCCGAGACATGCCGAATTAGTCCCGCCGCAAATCCTGCGATGGCCAGTCCAAAACCGGCAGCCAACAGCGAAAGCGTCAGTCCCTCCACCAGGAGTTGCCGCACCAGCCTCAGCCTCGAGGCCCCCAGTGCTCCTCGGATTGCCGTCTCCTGCCGTCGCGCCACCGCGCGCGCCAGTTGCAGATTCGCCACGTTTGCGCACGCAATCAGGAGCACCGCTCCCACACACGCCAGCAGAACCCAGAGCGGCTGGCGCTGGTCGCCGGTCAGGTGACGCTGCAGCGATTCAACCGTGACCGCGCGCTTCTCCGCCCAAGGCCAGAACGGCGCAGGATACCAGTGCACGCGCGTCGCAAAAAACGCCTTTACTTCCCCCTGTGCATCTGCGGTCGTAACACCCGGCCGCAGCTTCCCGATCACCTGCATCCAGATCACGGGCGTTGTAACCGAAAGCGTCGTTGCCGAATCCAGATCTGCGGGCACGTAGTAATCCGGTTCCACGCCCGCATCCGGAAAGCTGAAGTGCGGCGGCAGAATTCCGATAATTGTTTTCCGCACGCCATTGATCGTCACGGCTCGCCCCAGCACGGACTGATCCCCACCAAACTTGCTCTGCCACAGTCGGTTGCTCAGCACGATCACTGGCGGACCGCCGGGTCGATCGTCCTCTGCCGAGAACACTCGTCCGATCTGCGCCTGCACACCCAGCATTGGAAATAGGTTCGCCGTCACTCCCGCCCGCCTGACGCGCACGGGCTCGCCAACGCCGGTGAGATTGTCACTCCCTCCGTCAAACGCAGCCAGACTCGCAAACGAATGCAGACTCTCACGCGCGGCCACGAAATCCGGCGACGGCAGGAGCGAAATCGAGACCAGACGGCTGGCATCTGCATAGGGCAACGGCCGCAGCAACAGGCTGTACACCACCGAGAAAATCGACGTCGTCGCACCGATACCCAGCGCAAGAGTCAGAATCGCCGTCCAAGTGAAGGCTGGGTTCCGCCGCAGCTGCCGCAGCCCGCAGCGAAAGTCCTGAACGAGCAGTTCCAGGTGCGTCCCTGCGCGCGCGTCGCGGACGGCCTGTTTCACCGTCTCCATCCCGCCTAGCTCGGCGAGCGCGTGCCGCCGCGCTTCGTGCAGCGGCGTTCCGCCTGCGGCCTTCTCATCGGCCGCGAGTTCGGCGTACGCGCGAATCTCCTCGTCCAAATCAGCGTCCACACGCTGCCTGTGCAGCCAGTTGCGCAGAGTGGCCCGAAACTGCGACAGGGCTTTCATCCCGCGTCTCCTGTTGCCCGCAGAGCATGTCCGATGGCTTTCGCGATCGTCGTCCACTGTTCCGTCTCAACACCGAGTTGGCGCTCACCGGCCTTCGTCCTGCGGTAGTACTTCGCGCGGCGCCGATTTTCCGATTCGCCCCAGAATGAGGTGAGCCATCCCGCCTCTTCCATCCGGTGCAGTGCCGGAAAGAGCGATCCCGGCTTCACTTGAAACGTCCCACGTGTGATCTGCTCGATGCGCCGTGAAACTCCCAGTCCGTGGAATTCCCCGTCCCCAATTGCCCGCAGGATGAGCAGATCGAGGGTCCCCTGCAGCAGATTTGTCGAATTGTCCGCCATTTCCGCTCTCCTGTCGCTTCTCTATATGAGAGATGCTGCTCACACCTATAGAATGTCAATAGGTAATAAGCCCCGGCAGATTTCAGTCTCAACTGAGCGCATAATCGCCGAGTCACTCATCCAGATACGGATTGGTACCGAAAAGTCTGCGTGCTCCTTCGCAGGAGGGATGATCAGCCTTCCATGATCAAGGTAGATGGACTGTGGGTACATCAAGGCACGGCGCAGAAAAATGCGGCATGGGACCGCCTGATTGACGATGTGCGCGACGAACGCGCTCACGCCGTACTCATGAGTTGAATGTGGAGGTGTTCTTCGATACGTCGGTCTTAGTGGCCGCCTCGGATCGAAGCCATCCGCACTACGAACAGGCACATCCCGTGATGCGGCGAGCTGCGGATCGGGAGGACAACGGATTCATCTGTGCCCACTCCATCGCGGAGACCTTTACGGCACTCACACGTATGCCGGTACAGCCTCGCATATTGCCGATGGAAGCCATTCGCATCGTCAGCGACAATATACTGCCCCACTTCACCGCCATTCCACTGAACCGTGAGGATTATCCTCCGCGCCCTCGATGTGGTGGGAAGCGGCGGTTTCAGTGGAGGCAAGATTTACGACGCACTCCTCCTTCAATGTGCAGGCCGCTGCAAGGTAAAGCGCATTTACACATTCAACCTTGCTGACTTCCGCAAGCTAGCTAGTCCGGGATTGCAATCGATCATCCAAGCACCTGGCGCCAGCGCATGAGGCCGGGATATAAAGCCATCAGCATTCCACTTGAACTGGTACGAGAGATCGACAAGATTGTCGGCAGACGTAATCGATCCGCGTTCATCCTTGACAGCGCTCAGCGATACTTGGCAGATCCGGCCTTGCAATCGATGCTCAGGCTCAAACGTCAGGCGCGAGAGTCATGACCAACGAGACACTCCCCTCCCCGCTCCTGCCCGCCTCGCCTAGGACGTTTCCCGTCCCGGCCCTCATCGCCGATGCCGGCGAAAAAGCCAGCGAACACTTCCTCGAATTCTTCGCCGCCACGATCCGCAATCCCAACACGCGTGCCGCCTACATCCAGGCCGCGGCGCAGTTCTTCCGCTGGTGTGAGCAGTATGAGCTGCAGCTAAAGACGATACGGCCGCTGCACGTCTCCGCCTATATCGAAAGCAAGCCGCTCACCGCCCCGTCGGTCAAGCAGCATCTCGCGGCGCTGCGCGGCCTGTTCAACTGGCTCGTGATCAAACAGGTCGTTCCCGATAACCCGGCGCTGTTCGTCAAGGGACCGAGATTCAGTCGCCAGATAGGCATCACGCCGATCCTGGAGCCCGATCAGATGCGCAGTCTGCTCGATTCCATCCCGGTGACGCGGGAGGTTAGACTCGCGCGGAAACACGGTGTGGGGCGTCAGGGTTGAGGCCGACGTCAAAGGCCTGCGCGACCGCGCCATCATCGCCATCATGGCCTATACGTTCGCGCGCGTCAGCGCGGTGCTGAAACTCAAGCGCGGCGATTACAGCCTGCAGGGCAAACGCGCACGTCTCCGGCTCCTCGAAAAAGGCGGAAAGGAAAAGCTCGTCTGGCTGCATCACGAGGCGGAGGAGTATCTGGATGCCTACCTCGAAGCGGCGCATATCAGCGAAGCTGGCGCCCCCGTGTTTCAGACGATAACCAAGAATCACCGGCTTACCGGAGAGGGGATTTCCCGGCGCGATATGCTGCGTATCGTAAAGGAACGCTGCGCAGCCGCCGATCTCCCGGAGAGCATCTGCAATCACACCTTCCGGGGCACCGGCATCACGGTGTTACTGCAAAACGGTGGCTCCCTGGAGGCCGCCCAGGACATGGCAAACCATTCAGACCCGCGCACGACCAAGCTATATGATCGGCGAAAGGATCTGGCTACCCTCAGCGAAATCGAGCGGAGAATTGCGTTTGAGTGAGGCTTTGGGCGGAGTGAGCTTCATGCCTTGTTAGCATGGCACAGGAATGAGTAAAGAGGGCTATCCCATGAACGATAGTGGTAATGTTTCACCGAATGACGAAACGCAGATCATTGAAACACTCAATGCCGAGCTAGAAAAAGCTGAGCCCTCACGTCGAAGCCGGATTCTGGAGAAATTTGTCCTGGCCGCGTTGAGCAGTATCCCGTGGGTGGGCGGCGTCCTGAGCGCGGCAGAGAGTTTCCGAGCTGAAGCCGCGGGGGTTCGACAAAATTCCCTTCAGACGCAGTGGCTCCGGGAGCACCAGCGAAAGATTGATGTCTTGTGGCAAGCCTTGGAGGAAATCCAGCAGCGGTTCCAAGCACTCGGACAAGATATTGACGAGCGGCTTCAAAGTGAGGAATACCTCGCGCTCGTTCGTAAAACCTTTCGCATTTTGGATCAGGCAGATACGGAGGAGAAGCGTCGGTTGCTCTCAAATGTCATCACCAACGCGGCAGGCACCCGGGCATGTTCAGATGATGTAATCCGCCTGTTTCTCGATTGGATAGAGCTTTACAATGAAGTCCATTTCGCCGTCATCAGGGAAATATATCAAAACCCGGCGTCCACACGATTCGATATCTGGTCGGGCATATACGGTGAAATCCCGCGAGAAGATTCGTCGGCGGCTGACCTCTACAAATTTTTGATTCGCGATCTGAGCACGGGCGGAGTCATCAGGCAGGAGCGCGATACCAATGCAGCGGGCCAGTTCGTCCGCAAGAGAGCCCGCCACGTGCGTCGCGGATCTGCACCGACTACCTTGGAATCTGCGTTCGACGATACGAAGCCTTACGTATTAACCGCACTTGGCAGGGAGTTTGTGCACTACACCATGAATGAACTTGTGACCCGCATCTCTGAGGAGTCGAGTCCGGCCTCAGATGTATAGTGAGTGATTTCGACGAGGAGCATGGCTTCGCGATAAACCGGATTATCACGCGCGGAGGACGGCGGCGAAGAATAACATTATTGAAGGAATCGCGGTCGCGGCGTAATTTACGTAATCGTCGCCCGACTCGCGTAACTGAGAGATGACACGATGGCCAGTATTCAAGAGGAGATTCTCGAAGAGTTCTATCGGAGGCTGGCAAAAGCTGACGGCTTCACCGAAGCGAAGATGAAACAGGTTCGCGATCTGTTCAACGGCAGCAAGAAACCGAAAGCCGCCGATGTCATGAAAGTGTTCTCCGAGAATCCAAAGGAGATCTTGCCATGATCCAGATCGAGTCCATCCACATTCAAGAGCTGCGAGGTATTCGCGATCTGAAACTGTCGATGAACCGCGAGAACTTTGTTGTGTCTGGGCCAAACGGATCGGGCAAAAGCGGGGTCGTGGACGCGATTCAGTTCGCTCTCACCGGCGAGATCGGACGACTGAAGGGTTCGGGAACTGGAGACCTGACGCTTTCGGACCACGGGCCGCATGTTGAGAAACGCAGCGATCCGGATGCGGCCTCCGTGCGCCTCAACGTCTTCATCCCGCATCTTAAAAAATCGGCGACTATCGTTCGCACCATCAAAAAGGCGAAACATCCGCAGATCACCCCGAATGAGGATGCCGTCAAAGCAGCATTCGCCGAAGTTGCCGAACACCCGGAAATAACGCTCTCGCGACCGCTCACTGTCGAATGGCTCCCTCACCGACCAATCGGCGAACTCGATATGATGGTGTTCCAGCAGCAACTGCGGCGTATCGGCGGTATGAGCTGCAGTGTTGGCAGCACCAACCTCGGCGCCGTTCATGCGCACACCTCCGCCAGCAGCGTCATATAATCGGCAGCCTGCGTGGTACGCACCTGGGCCAGAGGCAGGTGCGGATAGTTCTCCATGTCCAGCCGCGGCGGCCTTCGCTCGATGCGGCACAGCAGCAGATGACGCACGGCATCGAAGCCGATGGTGCCTAAGCGCAGGGCATCTTCGATGGCAAGACTCAGCTCGGCCAGATCGAAGGTTTCCAGCAGTCGCAGCACCTGCACATACTCGCGGCTACCGTGCTTGCTGAGCCTTGCTTCGAGCAGACGCCGCAATTGCGCAAAGCACTCCGGCAACTGCCAGCCGGCCAGCGGAGCGGCCTGATCCAGCGCCCGCGTCTTCTGTTCCAGCAGGGCCAGATAGTGCAGCGGATCGAAGACCACCGCCTCACGTTCATAACTGCGCTGATGCCGGGCGATAACTTCCCCGGCGCAGGCGATCACCACTTCGTGCACGTAGCCCTTCACCCATACCTGGCGATGTAGGACAGTGCCTCTGTTGCCTGGGCCACGACATTCGTGGCGGAGGGCAGATCGAGGCGGCCCTGGCGGCGTAGATAGGTGGCGAGATCTTCGCCGGGGACAAACTGCATCACGAGAAAATGAAGGCTCTGCCCCTGACCAATGTCGAAGATGGGAACGATATTCGGGTGGTTGGCCAGCGATGCGGCCATGCGCGCTTCGTATCCGAAGCGACTTACGACCGAAGGGTCGACCGCCAGATGCTCGGCCAAGACTTTGACAGCGAAGAGACCGCCAATCAAGACGCTGCAAAAGCAATGACCTCATCGGCAGAGCAACAGGTGCGCCTGGAGATCGTCGCAAAAAAGCTCTGATGCCCCGGGCGCGTCGCGAGCTGGCGGAGTGGGCGCAGCAGGCCCATCAGTTCAGTCAGCGGCGTGTCGCGGGGCTGATTCCGGTGCATCGGGCAACGCTGCGTTACCAGCATCATCGCGATCCGCAG
>Ga0224555_1002329_pt1 | contig 22732 bp, 15 predicted proteins | sample 714S23034metaG_FD_180687 | JGI IMG/M metagenome (GOLD analysis project Ga0224555, IMG submission 180687) | Peat soil microbial communities from Stordalen Mire, Sweden - 717 S2 30-34 | ecosystem: Environmental > Terrestrial > Soil > Wetlands > Peat | place: Sweden: Norrbotten County, Stordalen...
CTGTCGGTCTCGATCTTTGAGAAAACCGAGATTTCATGCGCCCTTCAGCCATATCTCCACAGAACCGACCAACAGACCTTCGCAAACCAACTGAATCTATTCAACATCTAACCGGACACCAGTGATAGATAGTATTCTCTGATATCGCATAAAGCATTCCCCGCGTGCCCAAATCATTGGGTGACTCACCAGAGCTGACGCCAGAAAGTGAGTGCCGCTACGCTGTCGACTGAGGATAATAACTTGAGGAATATGGAATATAGGAAGGTGCATACTGTTCTACCTCCGAGCATCCCAAAGGCTAAGAAAGCTCTGAATAAGTCCCGGTTTTGAAAGAGCGGGACTTCAGTCCCGCCGTAAGCACAACAATTGCAACTCGGCGTTAGCTGCCGAGGGAATGTCGAACACTTGTTCAGACCTTCCCTAAGGAATTTTTAGCCGTATCGATCACTGCACTGCCCGATCTTTTGTACCAGTTCGTTTGTTAGTGTAGCGCGCTATTCAAGGGCTGTCCCTCGCCAAAAATCTATCCGGGTACAAAATGGGCGGGATTCTCGAACCTGAAGGTAGTTCTGCAAAGGGCTTCGATTGGAAAGATTGCATCCTGTGACCACGGAGAGCGATAGGAGCGATGTTTGACGCTGTGCCTCGCCAAAATACCATCCCGGTGCATAACGAACCCGGCTAATGAGTTCGGAGCAAGTTCTGAGGGAAAAACTCGACGGTTGAGATGCCAGCGGATGAGGACTTTGAGCAATAAGAACGAGGCTGGCACCTCGTTACAGTTCAGCGCGCATACTTCTCCTGCGGCTTCTCGTCAACTTTGTTGAAAGATGTCCGCAACGAAAGCTCAGGCAGCCAGATCGTAGCGATGATGCAGACCACCGAGTCTCGACACGGATACGACTGGCTTGCTCAGGCTACGGACATCGGCCTTGGCGGGATCGGTCCAAACTATCCGTTTCACTTCGGTTCCCGAAAGTGGTTGATCCCTTCCTGGGTGATTCCGAGCTCAGCCAAGACCTGCTCGTGAGGAATGGCCTGTTGAGCTTCGACCATGCATTCGCTTCCGCGAGCAATTTCTCCTCTTTCGCCGTGACCGGTTCGTCGTCGAACGGTGCGTTGGCGATAGCGCGAGACGGGATCGAGCATGATCTTCAGGAGGCCGAAGACGGCCGAAACCTGGCCGGGAGCCATGCGGTCGATCAGCTCGTACGCTTGCTGCTTCGTATTTCTGGATGCAAGAGCCATATTTGATCCTCACGGTTTTTTGCCGTGGTTGAATATGAGTGTAGTCGATTTTGTAACGGTCAAAGCACCCAGAAGCCACAAGATTCAACAGGGATCGGCAGCATAGCGGTAAATAGTTCAATCGAAATCACTTATTTTTCACTCAATTTCAACAGAGTTCCATAATTGATCTGATCTGTTTTGGGAGCAGAGGGTCGGAGGTTCGAATCCTCTCGCCCCGACCAATCTTGCAATCACGTTTGCGTCACGTCGCGCTGCGGGGCATTGCGGGTCTGTTCTTCGATTAAACTCAGAATCTCCACACCGACTGGGCCACCAGCAGCAGCAATTCAGCGCCCAACAGAACGATGATGATCCACTCGAGAAGTTTTTCCACCTCCGCGGCCCGATACTCTCCCATTCGCTGACCGCTCATCTCGTAGATGTCCTCGAAGACCTCGAGTTGTGAATCGACGGTCTCCAATCTCGCATCGGTCCGTGCCTTCTCGCGCAGTTCCTCGCCCAGCTTCTGGCTGGCCGCCGGCAAGCCCGCTTCCGGATCGTAAAGATGCGGTTCAATCCGCACGAGACGGATGCGCCGCTGCAGCGTTCGATTCATGCGTTCGCCGACGGCTGCACTGCGTTTCAGGTCGGCAGGCGTTACATCGAATGCCAGTGCCTTGTCCTGCTCCAGTTCTGTCCATGAGTCGGCGATCTCGCGCTCGATGCGCCGCAGTTCAGCTTCATAATGAGCGAATTCGGCGACGGCGGAGAGGAGCGATTCCGCCTGTTCGGAATCGCATTGCAGCATGGCGTGGCCGGGACGCCACATCAACTCGACGCCGCGAAATTTGACGTAGACCGGCGGCGGCGCGCCTGGGCCGTTTGTCTTCTCCAGCCAGTCCGCAAAGCCATGATTCGTGCCCGCAGGCGTCCCTTGCGGCGGAGTGGACAATGGCAAAAGAACTACATCCATGACGTCGCCGCGCGGCGCGGCTGCAATTGCTCCAGTTGCCGTTGCAGGGGCCTCGGCCAGGATGGCAAAACGCGGCGCCGGGTCTGGAAAGGACATCAACACGCGATCGCCGCTCGCGATCTGTTCGACAAAATGAATGCTGCGTATGTTCGCGACGCGATGGATGGCCTGGACTGATTCGCTCATTTTTTGGACTGATTCGCTCATGTTCTGGACTGTTTCGCTTATAAAGCCGCTGTACACATGGCCTCTGGAGTGCGGGAAGCCATGCGCGCCGCGATCTTTTCGGTCAGGCATTCCGCCACAAAGTCGGCGGAATCAAGGACGCCGTTGATCGTCGAATCGAACAGGTAATCGCCGACCGCGAAGAGGTTCGGCCGCGCAGGCTCGGGGATGTGGCGCGATTCCATATCCAGGATTGGCGAACCGCCCGGAAGTCCGTTGACCGCGCCGATCCAGCGGTGGACCTGCCCCTCGACAAACAACTCCCGCCCGCGTTGCATGAAGGAAGGCAGCGTATCGATCACCCTTCGAATCAACTGTTCGTCGGTATGATTGCTGGCGACCATCGCAGCATCCCCGGCCAACAGCCAGCCCAGCACTCCGGCGGTCCGGCAGCCGTTGCGCGACGATTCGTCGTACAGGCAGCACCCGCCAAAGGCGTCGAGCATTAAGTAGGAGTCCTTGAAAGTCTGCTCCCAGAATATCTCGCGAAACAGCACGCTCACGCGCAGGTAGTGGGCCGGGTAATCGTAGCGCGCGCAGTGACGATGCATAGCTTCGCCCAGCGCGTCTCCTCCCCATTCGATCAGCGGGACACACGCATTGGGCAGCGCCACCACGACGAAGTCGTACTCTTCGGACGCGATCCTTCCATGTCGAACAGAAAGGACGCGCAATATCTCGTCCCCGGCGCGTTCCACCCGGACGACCGGCTCTCGCAGCAATATCCTGGCTTCAACACGGGCCGCCAGTTCCTGGGGCAGCCGTTCAATGCCTCCTTCGATCGTGTAGAGCCGCATGTATCTGGAGTCGTTCATCAGATAGTTCTGCAGACCGTAAGCCGCGCTTGTGCGATGCGGTTCCGTGGCCAGATCGCTATGGATCAGGGTGCGAATATACCGGCGCGCGTCTTCGTCGGGAACCTGTGCCAGTTCGTCGTGAAAGTTCCTGCCTGCCTTCGGATCGTCGTTCGATTCCTGCCAGTCGGAGTCGTAGTACTCCTGCGGACTCGACCATTGCTTGGCGCGCGCGTCGAAATCACGCAGGGCCTGCCGGGTCGTTTCTCCATAGACACGGCCAACATCATCGAGATCGCGCATCATCTGGTCGTGGATGACGACCGCGGTGCCGCTCATCGGCTTGACCTTCAACCCCAGCTTGTCGACGAGTTCGCGCAGCGGGTCTTCCCCAACCTGCGAATAGTCATAGAGCTCGGCCGCCCCTGCTTCGTAGGCCACCGGCGCGGACTCGAATTGTTTAGTGAGGATCTTGCCGCCCAGCCGCGAACTCGCCTCGTAGATGGTAGCTTCAAACGGCAGGGAGCACTGCTGTTGCAACTGATACGCCGTCATCAAACCACCGGGGCCACCGCCGATAATTGCAATGCGGCAAACCTTCGGCGTATCGCTAAGTTCTACTTCATCAGACATTTGTGGCTTCTCCCTTGGCGCTTCGGACAACTAAGAGTCCATCCAGGAGAAAACCCAGTTGGATCAGAAAGTCGCGTTCCGAGCAAATCGTCTTGCGTCCGCTGGCAAGCTGTGCCTCGCCAACGTGTCATCCCAGTGAAATGGTCTCGATCTTAAGCTGTCGAACCTTAAGACGCGGTCGCCGCGGGAAAGGCCGCGCGTTGTGATTCACTAAATGCTGTTGGAACGAATACTGACCCCACAGGGAGGTAGAACGAGCTCAAACTCGTGGAGTCTCGCATTGGAGCCATTCCGCCAGGGCAGGATCGCCAATTGCCAGTGGAAGTCCGTGGCGCCGAAATTGAACCCGGCAAAACCTCAAAGAGGCAGCCGGGATCAACAGATTTCAACAATCTGGCTGAAGATAAAGGGCTTGCCAGCCACGGCGGAATGATGGCATACCCGCCGAACAACCTATCCTGAGATTAGCCATCTTATGGTATGAGCGCTCTTTCAGCCGGATGGTTGAGGCGAGCGAAGACGGGACACCGCAGGATCCAATGCATCTACCAGGAGCCGCAGCCACCGTAAATGAGGTTCCTTATGCGTGGATCGAGAGTTCTACTTTGTGCAGCAGTCTTGCTTACTACCTTGACTCTGGCTTCAGCGCCGGCGGCAAACGCACAGATTGTGGTCGGCATCGGCGTTCCGTCGATTGGTATCGGCATCGGAATTCAGCCGGTATGTTCCTACGGCTACTACGGCTATGCACCCTATGCCTGCGCGCCCTACGGTTATTATGGGTCGGGCTACTTCTATAACGGCATCTTCCTGGGCATGGGCCCATGGGCCAACTGGGGCTATGGCCACGGCTGGGGTGACCACCGCTTCGCCGGCTACGGTGGAGGACGCTATTTCGGCGGTGACGGCAGAGGGCGCTATAGCAACGGTCCCGGCGGCGGATATGCCCGCGGAGGTGGCTATGCAGCCAGTCGCGGACGTTCGGGCGGCGGAGTAGCTGTACAGGCCCGCGGCGGCGGTGGTGGTGGAGCACGCGGCGGTAACGTAGCAGTACGTGGCGGCGGCGCGGCACGCGGTGGCGGCGGTGGCGCAGCAGTACGTGGTGGCGGCGGCGCAGTACGTGGCGGCGGCGGCGGCGCAGTACGTGGCGGCGGTGGTGGCGCAGCACGTGGCGGCGGCGGTGCAGCACGTGGCGGCGGCGGTGGAGCACGCGGCGGTGGTGGCGGTGGAGCACGTGGCGGCGGCGGTGGTGGACGTCGCTAGCCGGTTGGACGCTGCGTGAAGCAGCGCCTGAAATCAACTTTACAATCAACCGCGGCGGGGCAAACCAGCTCCGCCGTTTTTGCGTTCGAATCGCCGGGCAGGTATCGCCGCTCGAAAATCATCGGACAAGGTTCGCAGGACAAAAATCGCTGGACAATAATCCTGACCGGGAATCCTCGGCCGAACAAACCGAGCCATCTCTGTTTGGGTCTACATCCCGGCTCCAATGCAACGTCTTCCTCCGGGAAAATATGCCCTTGGAACCAGGGCACGCCCATCCTTCGCTGGTGTACGATGAGTTTGAATCCGGTTGAGTGGTTCCCTCGAAACCCGCTTGGTTCTTCGCTTTTTCATGCGTCCCTATCGTCTAGTGGCCCAGGACTCCGCCTGTTCCCGGCGGCGACACAGGTTCGAATCCCGTTGGGGACGCCAACAATAATTGCATCCGTCCGAGGCACCGCGGGGTAATGCGGGCAAGTTGACGCGGCGCGCGGGCTCGCAGGCGTGGTGTGTGATTGGGGTCACCGACCATGGGGCGATCCACCGATACTCTTGGATTGGGTTCCCGGAAATCGGGGAGCGGGCCGGCAGCAAATCGCCCGCGGAGATCAATCGGCCCATCCCTTGAAAGTGAGCGAGACCATGGCGTATGTAATTACCGATGCGTGTCAGAAGGATTTTCTGTGTGCGGCGGAGTGTACTACAACCGCGATTCATCCCATGAGCGATGAGGCCGGCGCAGACACGGTGACCCAGTTGTTTATCAATCCCGACGAGTGCATCGACTGCGGCAACTGCATCTCGATCTGCCCGTCGAACGCGATCTTCCCCATCGACGAATTGCCGGCCGACAAGGCGGAGTTTGCCGAGAAGAACGCCGCGCACTTCCAGTAATGCCGCAATGCCTCGGGCTGACCAGGCATACCAGGTTCGCGCCAATCTGCCAGGAAACGCCTAGGCCTCGCTCGTTCGCGGGGCCCAGGCGTTTTGTTCTTCAGGCTTGGATCGGTGAAGCATGGGATGGGCCGCATCAGTGACAGGACGGCTCATCCTGGAACTGCTTGGTCGCCGCCATGGATGCAAGCCCGCGTGCGCAGCTCATGATCTTCTGGTCCAGTGGATTGTTGTCGAAGGAGTCTGGAGCGGAGTAGCTCGATTTGCTGTGCATCGCCAGAAACTGATCGCTCATCTGCTGCATGTTGGTGAACTCGTTGCGCAGCAATGCGACTGCATTGCGGTCGGGATCGGTGGTTGCCGCGGCGGTTGCCAGCGTGAGCTTGCTATCGGTCGAGCGTCGCAGTCCCCCCACCCAGCTTTCGGTGACGGGATTATTGGTCTGCACAGCGGTGACGATGGCGACACGCCATTCGCGGATCGCGGTCAACTCTTCAATCTCCGCGCGCAGAAAGGCTTCGGAGAGCTGCGGAGGCTTGCTCGGCTGGGTCGGCTGCGTCGTTGTGGCCGCCGAAACGGGCAGAGTCAGGATGGTCTGGTTGCCCTGAAAGCGGATCGATCCGTGAGTGATCCGCGCCAGCGACTCGACATCCACATACGACTTGCCGTTGATCTGCACCAGCGAGGCGCGCTCGGGCTGGCCCGCGATGGCCAGTGTTGCAGCCTGCTGCGGCGCCTGCGCCGTGGCCGCGAGCGGCAGAATCAGCAGAACAGCCAGCTTCGCCAGTGTGCGTACGGATCGGTTCTTCATGGGGAGTGCTCCTTGTGCCTGTCGGTTGGATGCCCATAGACCTCCTCAGGGCAACCTCACAAGAGCAAAGGCCCAACACCGATCTACACCGATGGAACCGATCCAAAGCAGACAAGGGGTAAGAGTGGAAATTGTTAAACGGCTTCCAATTCATTCGCCTTGGTCTTATCGGTTCAATCGGTGCGAATCGGTGTTAGGCCTTTGGGTTTAGCGCCGCACGGCTCGCTTGACCTGCGCGTATTGCAGCAGAATGAAGCTGTCGGTCATGCCGGCGATGTAGTCGGCGACGACGCGCGCCAGCCCTTCGGTTTCGATCTGTTCCACATAGCCTGAGGGCAGCTCCTGGGGTTCGGCGATCCAGAAATCGAAGAGCGCGGTGACCACCTGCTCGGCCTTTTCGTGCTCCAGCGAGAGCGCGTGGCAGGTGTAGAGCGTCTCGTAGAGGTATCGTTTCTCCTGCTGGCGCTGCGCCTCCGCCAGGGGCGAGAAGGTCGCCAGCCGCGCCGGGTGGGAGCGCACCTCGTCCAGGCTGGTGGCGGCGATGGCACGCGTGTTGGCCAGCGTGGTCGCGATCAGATCGTCGGTCAGGATGTTCTGCATCAGTTGCAGCGCCTCGTTGAAGAGGAACTTGGCATCGACGCCGGCGTGCTGGCGCTCCACATGCGCATAGCTGCTGGCGAGCAGATCGACGCGCTCGCGGATGTGGTCGATCTCCAGCAGCCCCGACTCGACCCCATCGTCCAGGTCCGCGGTGAGATACGCAATTTCGTCGGCCAGGTCGATGATCTGCGCCTCGAGCGGCGGCATGCGGTCCAGCAGGTAGACGGCCAGCTCGGGATACTGCTCTGGGCTATAGTCGCGCGAGTGCTTGATGATCCCCTCGCGCACGCCCGCTGTCAGGTTCAGCCCGCGATGCGCGGCGTAGCGCAGTTCAAAGTGTTCCACAATGCGCAGCGCATGCAGGTTGTGGTCGAAGCGCAGGCCGTGGCGCTTCAGACATTCATCCAGCGCCCTCTCGCCGGCGTGCCCGAAGGGCGGGTGCCCGATGTCATGCACCAGAGCAAGGGCCTCGGCCAGCTCCTGGTTCAGGCCCAGCTCCTGGGCCACGCCGCGCGCGATCTGCGCAACCTCGATGGTGTGGGTCAGGCGGCTGCGGAAGTGGTCGCTGGCGCGGCTGGTGAAGACCTGCGTCTTGCCGGCCAGGCGGCGAAAGGCGCGCGCCTGCACGATGCGTTCGCAATCGCGCTGGAATGCAGTGCGGCTTGGCCGCTGCGGCGCGGCGTATACGCGCTGGGTGAGTGCATCGTCCGCGTCTCCGCAGACCGCGCAGCAATGCAGGCCGGAGTTCTTCGTCCCATTCAAAGTCACAGTGAATTAAGTGTACCGTGCGCGACGAAGCGGGTACGGCTGCGTGGCCGTTACTTGGCGTCCTTGTCGGAGGCGGGGCCCAGCTTGGCCAGTTTGACGCGCGCGGTCTCCAGTTTGCGCTGCACCTTATGCACGTCCTCGGGATCGGCGTCCGCCGCGAGCGAGTGGGCGTACTCGGTCATCGACCGCTCCCACTGCGCCACCGCCAGCTTCAACTTGCCAGTCTTCTCGTACAGCTCGCCCAGATGGTCATGCACCGTCGGGTCGCTGTTGATGCGTTCGTTGGCCTTGCGCAGGTTCTCTTCCGCCTCGGTGTACTGCCCACTCTTGAAGTAGGCCCAGCCGAGCGAATCCAGATAGGCCCCGTTCTGCGGCTCCATGTCCACCGCCTGACGGATCATCTTGAGCGCCTCGGGCAGCTTCTCGCCCTGGTCGGCCAGCATGTATCCCAGGTAGTTCAACACGCCTGGGTTGTGTGGGTCGATCGCCAGCGCCTTGCGGAACTGGACCTCGGCCTGGTCGTACATCTTCTGCCGCTCGTAGAACTCTCCGCGCAGATAGAATACTTCCAGCTTCTCGTCCGGCTTGGCGGCCAGCGCATCGGCCTTGTCGAGCTGTTCGCTCGCCTCCTTGAAGCGCTTGAGGCGGATGTAGATCTGGGCGAGGTCCTCCTCCACTTCGCGGTCGTCCGCGACTCCGGTCAACTGAGCCTTGGCCAGGGCGATTCCCTCGACCTCCTGCCCGGTGTCCGCGAGCTGAATGGCATAGGTCAGTTGCATGAGGTGGTTTTTGGGCAGGGACTTCGCGGCCACGCCGGCTGCGGATGTTGCGTCCTTCCACTGATGCGCGTCGCGATAGGCCTCGATCTCTCCCGCATATCCGTCGCCTGCGTAGCAGGGGTGGGCCAGATCGTCACTGGATGCCGCTCTGTCGCAGTTGCCGCCAAGCTCCACGATCTGCTTGTATGCCTCCACGGCCTCCGCGGTCTTGTTCTCTTCGCGGTCGATGATGCCAAGACGATCCAGGAAGGTCGCGCGGTTCTGCTTCTCCTGCTCGGAGTACTTGCCATCGGGGTGCGCGGAGCTGTCGAGAATGCCGGTCAGTACATCGGTTGCCTGGCTGTACTTGCCCAGCGCGTCGTAGATGAGCGCCTCGTTGTAGCTGAGTTCGAGCGAATCCTGCACCTGCGACTTCGCCTTCTCCAAGGTTGCCAGCGCCTCGTCGTAGTGGCCCTGGCGGCGCTGAATCTCGGAGATGCGAATCTCCGACTGCGCGTCCGTGGGGTCCGCTGCCACTAGCTGGTTGAAGACTTTAAGCGCTTCATCCAACTGGCTGTCCACCAGCAGGGACGTGGCCAGACTGCGCTCGGCATCGGGATTTTCCGGGTCGATGTCCAGCGAGCGGCGATAGGCCGCGGCAGCCTCCTTCGGCTTCTTCAACTGGTCGTAGCTGGCCCCCAGCGCGAATTCGATCCGCGCCGTCCGGTCCGCTACCGGCACCGCGGAGAGTGTGTCAACCGCGCGCTGCGCATTCCCCTCCTCGCCGTATAGCGCCGCCATCCGCAGCACCACTTCCTCGCTGTCGCCGTCGATCTTCTGCGCGGCCTTGAACGCCGCCTCCGCCTTGGCGGAGTCGTGGTTGAGCGCATAGAGCTGACCGAGCAGCAGCTTGGTCTCCAGGTCCGCCGGCTTCAGGCGCGAGATGGTCTCGTACTCGGCGATCGCCAACTGCAGCGTCTCGACCGCCTGTGTGCCCTGCATGTCTCCCAGCGAACGCAGATAGACCTGCCCCAGCAGGGTGTGGGCCGCCACATCGTCCGGGTCCTTCTTCAACTGGTCTTGCGCGGCGCTCATCGCGTCCTTGATGCGCCCGATCTTGAAGTAGAGGTCGGCCAGACCGTCCTCCAGCAGGACCGAGTTGGGATCGGCGTCCAGCGCCAGCTTGTACTCCTCCACCGCCTGGGTCGCGTAGTCCGGGCGTCCGGCACCGATCGCCATCTCCTCGTAGAGATGCGCCAACCCGTAGTGGTAGTAGGCGCTGGAGCGGTCGGGTTCCGACTGGCCCTGGCCTGCGGCGGCCTGTGGTGCAGAAGCCTGCCGCCGCTGCAGCGCCTTCTGCTGCATCGGTGGGTCCATCTGCTTGGGGGCGTCCTGCGGCTTCGAACTGGCCGGAGGAACAATCTGCTGTGCGGCGGCCAGAAGCTGTGGCGTTGCAATCAGCAGGGCGATGGCCCACACCAGCCGGAGAGGGTGAATCCGTGAAGCTCGAAGGAGCAAGGCCATGGGCATAGGTTCCTATCCGGCGGGGTCGGGGACGCAGGCACCAGTTAGACGATGCGGTGCATCCATTGGATGCTGTGGGCGGCGTCGAATGTGCCAACCCGGCAGAACATTACCATTATATCTGTATCGGCAGATCGAAATATCTGTAGACCGAACGCGCTGGAGCAGCCTGCGGAACTCTATCCGTGGCGGAAGTGGCGGATGCCGGTGAAGACCATGGCAACGCCAAGCCGGTTCGCCGCCTCGATCACCTCGGCGTCGCGCACCGACCCACCGGGCTGAATGACGGCAGTCGCTCCCGCCGCGACCACGGTCTCCAAGCCGTCCGCAAAGGGGAAGAAAGCGTCGGATGCGGCGACGGTTCCGGCCAGCGGCAGGATGGCCTTCATCGCGCCGAAGCGCGCCGCGTCCACCCGGCTCATCTGCCCCGCGCCGATGCCGACGGTCTGGCCGTGTCCCTGGTTGCAGCGCGCGTAGACGATGGCGTTCGACTTGACGTGCTTGCAGACGCTCCACGCAAACAGCAGCGCGCGCATCTCATCCGCCGTAGGCTTCCGCTTGGTAGCGACGCGCAGATCGGCCTCGCTGATGCGGACGCGATCGGCGTCCTGCATCAGGAATCCGCCGGAGACCTGCTTGAGCGCGCGCACCGGCTTGTCCGCGTCCGTCTGGCATGCGGCGATCTCCAGCAGCCGCAAATTCTTCTTCGCGGCGAAGCGCGCGACCGCCTCGGGTGTGAACGACGGCGCAATGATCGCCTCCACAAACAGCTTGGCGATCTCCTCCGCGGCCTCCGCATCCACCTCGCGGTTGATGCCGATGACGCTGCCAAACGCCGAGACGGGATCGGCCTCCAGCGCGCGCCGGTAGGCTTCGAGAACGCTGGCTCCAGTCGCCGCGCCGCAGGGGTTGGTGTGCTTGATGATGGCGACGGCGGCGTCCTCGGCGGCGTCAAACTCCGCAGTATCAAATTCACGAACCAGGTTCCAGCAGGCATCGAGATCGACGATGTTGTTGTAGCTCAACTCCTTGCCCTGCAACTGCTTCGCCGAGGCCACTCCGCGACCGCTACCATCGATGTAGAGCGCGGCCTTCTGGTGCGGGTTCTCGCCGTAGCGCAGCACCGTCTTCAGCGGGTCGATCACGCGAACGGCCTGCGGCATCGCCTCCGCGTCGAAGACCGCCGGCTCGCCATGCGCGGCGGGCGCGGCGATGCTCTCCAGCGTGGTGGCAATCCCCGCGTCGTAGGCCGCCGTTACGGCAAAGGCCTCGCGCGCCAGCCGCCAGCGCGTCGCGCGACCGAGCGAGCCAGCGTTCGCGGCAAGCTCATCGGTGATCAGCGAGTAGTCGGCCACAGAGGTGACAATCGCCACGTCCTCGAAGTTCTTCGCCGCCGAGCGCACCATTGACGGCCCGCCGATGTCGATGTTCTCGATAATGTCGCTGAACGCCGCGCCGCGTTTTGCCGCCGTCTTCTCAAACGCGTAGAGGTTGACCACCACCATGTCGATCGGCTCGATCCCGTGCTCGCGCACCGCGGCCATGTGCTCCGCATTCCCGCGGATGTGCAGGATGCCGCCGTGGACCTTCGGGTGCAGCGTCTTGACGCGACCGTCCAGCATCTCCGGAAAGCCGGTCAGATCGCTGATGTCGCGCACACTGAGGCCGGCCTCGCGCAGCGCGTGCGCAGTGCCTCCGGTCGAGACCAGTTCGATGCCATGCGACACCAATGCACGGGCAAACTCGACCAGTCCGGTCTTGTCGGTTACAGAAAGGAGTGCGCGGCGGACGCGGCGAAGGCCGCTCAACGTTTCAGGGCTGGCTGCGGGAACGGATTCAGTAGTCACGCAACCATTTTATGACGAAGTTGTAGCTCGCCTGAGGAAAGCTCGGCAGTTGGGAGGAACCGAACCATGAGGAAAGGGCGATCTTAGCGCACCATTGCGCCGGTGAGGTCGCTGACGCGGGCTACGTCATGGCTGGAGCACCAGCGGCGCAGGCCGTCCGCGATGTTCTCCACGGCGCGCGGATCGGCGAAGCTGGCCGTCCCCACCTCGACCGCGGTGGCTCCCGCAAGCATGAACTCGACCGCGTCCTCGGCGCGCACGATTCCCCCCATGCCGACCACGGGAATCTTTACCGCCTGCGATGCTTCATGCACCATGCGCACCGCGATGGGCCGGATGGCCGGGCCCGACAATCCGCCAGTCACGTTGGCGATGCGCGGCTTGCGCGTCTCCACGTCGATGGCCAGCGCCAGAAAGGTGTTGACCAGCGAGATGGCCTGCGCGCCCGCGTCTTCGCATACCTTCGCCATCAGGCCGATGCTGGTGACGTTGGGCGAGAGCTTCACCATCAGCGGACGCTCGGCGGCGTGGCGGCAGCGCGTGGAGAGTTGATAGAGCGAGTCCGGATCTGTGCCGAAGACCATGCCTCCGTGGCTGGTGTTGGGGCAGCTTGCGTTGAGTTCGTACATCGCGATGCCGGGCGCGTCGTTGAGGACGTGGACCACCTCGACGCAGTCCTCGATGGTATAGCCGAAGACGTTGGCGATGACGACCACGCCGGGGACCTTGCGCAGCCTGGGCAGCTTCTGTTCGACGAAGGCGTGTACGCCGATGTTCTGCAGGCCGACGGCGTTCATCATTCCGGCGGGGCTTTCGATGATGCGCGGGCTGGGGTTGCCGGCCATCGGCTCGCGCGAGAGGCCCTTGGCGACGAAGGCGCCGATGCGATCCAGCGAGACGATCTCCTCGAACTCCAGGCCGTAGCCGAAGGTCCCGCTGGCCGCAATCACGGGCGAGCGCAAATCCACCCCAGCGATTGTCACGCGCATATCTGCCTTGCTCAGCTTGTCACCGCCGTTCGCATCCCTCCCAGTGTAACGGCAGCAAGGATTCGGGCGCACTTCCCGTCTGCCAGGTCCGCGTCATCCTTGGAACTATCGGGCTGGCGCAGCGATGGTTGGCCGCAGAGCGAAGGTCAGCACGTGGCCAACGCTGGCCGAGGGTTGGTTGACGCCGAGCAGCGAGGCGAGCGTGGCCGCAATGTCCACCGGCGCAACCGGATCGCGGTAATACCCCGGCTCGAACGCCGCACCGTAGAAGCCCAGCGGGACGTGCCGGTCGTAGCTCCAGGGCGAGAAGTGGGTGGTCTGGATGCCGCTGTCGTACTCCATCTGGTAGGCGGCCGGGAAGACCATGACGTACCAGCCGCCGTTGGCCGTGTAGCTGTGGGCGATGAGGCGTCCGTACTCGGTGGCGGGAATCTTGCCATCCGCCAGATCGACGCGGCTGCGCACGAACGCGAGTGCGGGGCTGGGGTCGATGCGGCTCTCGGAGTACTTGCGCCCAGCCTCCGGGATCAGGTTGTTGTTCGGCGGCTGGACTGGCGGCCCAAGTGAGCGGATCGCGGCAGGAATGGCATCGACCACAGCCTGCTCGGCATCCTTCTCAGTCATATTGCCAAAGGCACGCGGATCGAGTTCGATGTAAGGCAGCTCCTGCGTGGGCAGAAGGTAGTGCTTCTTGCCAAAGGGAGCGGTAAAGCGTTTGTTCAGCGTCGTCTCGATGCTCTTTGCGAAGTCCTCCAGATCGATCCTCGCCGACGCAACGCCCAGTTTCGCCGACACGCTGGGGATGGGCGCGATGCCATGGTCGGCGGTGAAGGCGATCGTGACGTTGGCCAGCCCAACCTTCTGGTCGAGCCAGGTGAAGAAGCTGTCGATGTCGCGGTCGAGGCCAAGCACCATCTGCCTCTGGTCGTCGGAGTCCGGCCCCATCTGGTGGCCGAGGATGTCGTTGGCGGAGAGCGAGATGGTCAGCACATCCGTCACCGCGCCCTGGCCGAGCCGTTCGTTCTCGATCAGCGAGCGCGCAAAGTCCAGCTCGTAGCTGTTGGCCGCCGGCGTTCGCCCCACCATGGCATAGAACTGCGTGGTGTCGTCCAGTCCCGCCTCCTTCACTGCCTGGTCCACGCGCGGCCCCTTGTTGAACGCCGTCACCCAGCCTGGAAGCATCGCCATGTAGTAAGTGGATGTGACCCATCGGCCCGTCGCCTGGTCGATCCAGTACGCGGCGTTGGCCGTCTGCCCGGAGGGCAGGATTGCCGCGCGGTCCTTCAGCGAGATGCCGTACAGCCTGGCCTCGCCGCCGGTCGCCAGCCGCACCTCGTCGCCAATCGTCGTCGCGTGCAGGTTCAGCGGCGAGGCCCCGATGCGCGCCGCGGTCGGCAGGATGACCGTGCCCGGCAGTACCGGCAGGTCGTCAAATGTGCCGACGATGCGATAGCGCTCGTCCTCCACCGAGCTGATGACGCGGTCGGTGTTGCGGTCCAGGTCCCACCACTCGTTCGAACTGATGCCATGCCCGTCCGTGTAAGCGCCGGTGCCGATCGTCGCGTGACCGGGAGCGGTCTTGGTGTTGGCGTAATCGAAGTAACAGCCGTTGAAGTACGCGCCTTTTTTGAGAAACAGGTTGAAACCGTTGGCCGTGGTCAAGGAGTCGCGATAGCGATCCAGGTAGTCGCCGCGGAACTGGTCGATCACCAGGAGCACCACCAGCCTGGGCCGCGCGTTGTAGGCTTGGGCGTGGGCGCGCGGCGCGGCCGGGACAATCAGGAGCAGGAAGAGGGCTGCAACGACAAGTTTGCGCATGGCCGCATGGTACCGCTTAAGTGTGAAAGGCAGGTTGATGGCTACAGTAGAATAACCGGCACCCCGTGCCTGCAACGTCGCGGGCGGGTAGAATTATAAGGATGCTTGATCTTGCCTATGTACGGGCGAATCTGCCGGTTGTGGAAGAGAAGCTGCGCGCGCGCGGCATGAACCCGGCGGTCGTACTGGGGGATTTTGCGGAGATTGACAGAGGACGACGCACAGCTATCACATCTGCTGAGAATTTCAAAGCCCAACGCAACGAATTGAACGATAAGATCTCCATGCTCAGACGCAAGGGAGCAGACGTCAGCGCGGATATCGAGGAGACCAAGCGTCTTAAGTCCGCGGGCGAGTCCCTCGAAGCCGCCGCCACCGCTGCCGACGATCGGCTCCGCGAGATCATGCAAGCCATCCCAAACCTGCCGCAGGACTCCGTTCCTATCGGCAAATCCGAGCAGGACAACCGCGTCGAGAAGACCTGGGACGGCGCGGAGAAGGCTGCGGGTTATACGCCTCCGGAGTTTGGTTTCCCTGCGCTGCCGCATTGGGAGATCGGCGAGCGGCTGGGGATTCTGGACTTCGAGCGGGCGGCTAAGATTTCGGGTTCGCGCTTCGTCGTCCACTTCGGGCAGGGAGCGCGACTGGAGCGGGCGCTAGCCAACTTCATGCTCGACCTGCACACCCGCGAGCACGGCTACACCGAAGTTCTGCCGCCCTACATGGTCAACTCCAAGTCGCTCTTCGGCACCGGGCAGTTGCCCAAGTTTGAAGAAGACCTTTTTTATTGCGTAAATCGAAAAGACCTTAGAGTTGATCCTGAAGCAATTCCTGATGAGCGCGGCGATAACTCCCAGACCATACTGAATGAACTTGAAAGAATTGATTCGCTGGTTCCAAAGGGCAAATTTCAGGATGGCGACCACTGGCTCATCCCCACCGCCGAGGTCCCGGTCACCAATCTCTTCCGCGACGAGACGCTCGACGAGGCGCAACTGACCACCAGCTTCTGCGCCTACACGCCGTGCTTCCGCAGCGAAGCGGGAAGCTACGGCAAGGACGTGCGCGGAATGATTCGCCAGCACCAGTTCCAGAAGGTGGAGCTGGTGAAGTTCTGCAAGCCGGAGGATTCCAACGCCGAGCACGAGCGGCTGACGCGCGATGCCGAGGCGGTGCTGGAGCAGCTTGGCCTGCCCTATCGGCGAATGTTGCTCTCGACCGGAGACATGGGCTTCGCCTCGGCAAAGACCTACGACCTGGAGGTCTGGCTGCCGGGTCAGGCACTCTTTCGCGAGATCAGCTCCTGCTCCAACTACGAGGCGTTTCAAGCGCGGCGGGCGAACATCCGCTTCAAGCCCTCCGGCAGCGCACAGGGCAAGAGCAAAAAATCCGAGTTTGTGCATACACTCAATGGCAGCGGGCTGGCCGTCGGGCGCACATACCTGGCGGTGCTGGAGAACTATCAGCAGGCCGATGGCACGGTGCGCATTCCCGAGGCGCTGCTGCCGTATATGAACGATCCAGGCAAGCCGCGCGCGGAGTGGGAGACTGTGATCGCGCCGCGGAAGCACGCGGGCAGGAGCTAGGCAGGAGCAAATTTATGGGCAAACTTCTACACGACTATTTTTTCTGGACCTACGAGCGCGGCAGCATTCACTTCGACATCATGGTGACGCTGATCATCGTCTTTCTCTTCGTCTCGCCGCATGTCATCAACTTCAAGGACCGCCCGGTGGAAACCGTAGCGCTGCATGGCAGCGAGGTGCTGGTGAAGGAAGCGGGGCACGAAGGCACAAACAGCATCTTCGTCTTCCAGATTCGCAGCGACCAGGCGGGCGGCCCGACAGCCAGCCAGACCGACGACGAGCGGCAGGCAGCGATCCTGCGCGTCGTCGAACCGATCTCCGGCGAGGTGACGCTCGATCATTATGAGCCGGTACTCGACGCGCACAGCAAGGTCGTCGCATACAACGCGTGGGTGGTGCGCTGATGCGGCCTCGGGTTCTCGCGGGAGTTGTTGCCAGCGCGCTTTTTCTCGCCACCGGTTACGGCGTGGGGCGCGCCACGGCGGCGCAGGCAAAACCGGACCGCCTCAAGACCGTTCTGGCCCAGATGGACGCGGGCAGCAAGACCTTCCACTCCGCCGAGGCTTCAATCCAGAAGCAGCAGTTCGAGAAGATTGTCAACGACACGACGACCGAGTCGGGCACGACCTACTTCCTGCGCAGCGGCAACTCCATCCAGATGGGAGCCAAATTCGGCCCTCCCAGCGAGCAGACCGTGGAGTACAAGAACGGCGTGGGACGTTTGTACTCGGCGGGAACCAACCATATCGATACGATTTCGGCCTCAGGCACGAACAAGGCACGAGCGGATACGTTTCTGACCCTCGGCTTCGGTGGCAGCGGCAGCGATCTGGACAAGGCGTGGGAGATCACCGACCAAGGCCCAGAGAAGGTGAAGGACGGCAACACAGTCGTCGAGGTCGAGAAGCTCGATCTGGTCTCGAAGGAGACCAGTACCAGCTTCACCCACATCACGATCTGGCTCGATCTGGCGCGCGACGTCACTCTGAAGCAGGTTTTCTTTCAACCCTCTGGCGATACCAACACGGTGATCTACAGCAACATTCGCCTGAACCAGCCGATCGACCTGAATGCGTTTGCCATCAAGTGCAAGGGCAAGTGCAGTTAGAGTTCGCGCTCAGCTTCGGGCGGGACAGCCAACTGAGGGGCGGCGAAGAGCGCGCCAATCCAGACCAGGAAGACGGGAAAGAACTCCAGCGTGTAACGGGGCTCTGAGTTGGCGATGAAGAGCAGCATGGCAGCGCGCAATAGCACGCTGGCGGCCATGGCGAAGGCGAACTCGCGGAAGGCGCACTGTCCGGGGCCGGGTGCATCGGGCGTGGGTGGAACGGACGAGAGCCAGCCCCGCCGCCGCCATACGCACAGTCCCACGAAGGCAAGCACATAGTACGCAAGGTTGAGCGCGGCGTAGCTGGCGGCAAAGGCAGACTGTGCGCGGTGCTCCCTCCACTTCCACCATTCATCATCGGAGAGCTGCAGCAGCTCGGTGCGCGGGCGCAGGGCCATGTCGAGGACGCGTGCGATGGGCAGGCCGGCGTAGTAGAGTACCGGGTGGACGTGGATGCGCTCATCGGCGAGCGCATTGAAGCGTGCATCGAGGTCCGGTGTAAGCGTGAGGGTGCCGTTGTACTCGGCAAACAGGGCTACAGTGCGACTGCGAACCTCTGCCGAGGTCGATTGCGATGTGGCGCTGAAGACGCGCGGCGGCAGGTTGGCGATATCGATGGGTTCGCCGTCCATGGGCCAGCAGACCTCGTCGACGGCGGCGAAGTCGATGGCCCAACTGCTGTACCAGCGGCCATAGCCATGCAGCACCACCTCGCCCGGATCGTTGGCGCTGCGCGGGGAGAGCGGTTGAAAGACGTGGAAGATGTGTTCGTTGCGGGCCGTCCAGCAGAGTAGCGGTAGAGCGACGCAGAGCGCGGCGGCCACGACCGGCAGACCTGCACGGAGCGGGTGGAGGCGCAATTTGCGGGTTGCCAGCGATCTCCAGAGCATCGCCGGCAGGACCGACGCGGCTAGCAGTCCCTGTTCCGGTCGCAGCAGAATGGAGCAGGCCAGCGCGGCGGCAATGGTCCACAGCCAGCGGTTATAGCCCAGGCCGGCCTCCTGCCAGCGCGCAAAGGCGTAAAAGGCCAGCGCAATCGTGGCAAACACCAACGTCTCGGCAAGGGCCGTAGCAACGTAGTTCGCGGTGAACGGGCAGAGCACCGCGAGCCACAGGACCCAAAGCCGTGCGCGGCGGCCAAAGAGACGTCCGGCCAGCAAACTAGCTAGCCAGCAGGTGACCAGATCGACGGCAATCTGAACATTCAGCGCGGCGCGGTAGTCTTCCATGCCGAAGAGCCGGAAGCAGGCGGCGAGAAAGAGCGGGTAGCCGGGAAGTCGGCTCAGTGTGGGACGCACCACAAACGAGCCGGGGGTTGGGCCGCCTTCGGTGACACCGTAGATTCCATGCTGCAGCCAGGTCTTCGCGATATTGCCGTAGTAAAGGCTGTCGCCGGCGACGATCGGCATGTGGGCGACGAACCATAGACGCAGAAGCAGACCGGCCAGCAGTGCCGCGCCCGCCCAAAGCCAGAACCGGAGTCGCTCTCTGTTCATCTACTAGCATCTTACTGCGTAACCTGGAACGCGTTCCCGAGCGTGCGTTGACTATGTTCAGAGGGCTGCATACGATTGCGCAGGGGCGGCTTTGCGGATGGTCGAACTTGCGCCGGAGAAGCGGGCCGGCAGCCTGTAGGCTTGTCGCGCGCGCGCAGTCCATCGGAAGCAATCGGAAGACGGCACTTAGGGAGATATGAACCAGCAAGTCTTTCTCGATCCTCAACGCAAGCGCTGGAAGCGGCTGCGGCGAATCTTCGATAGCTTCGCGCTGCTCGGCGTCGTCGTCGGGATCTTGTTTGTGATCGGTCTGCTGCAGATGACGCCGCTGCCTGAGCTGCTGCTGGCGACGCCCAAGCGGAACATCAGCGCCCTGAAGGTCGAGCCCGTCAAACCGGGCCAGAAGCTGAGTCGCTCCCTGCATCGCAGGACCAACCTCAAACCCTCCGAGGTGATCCTGAACTCCGGCGAAGGTCTGCGCGCCGCCTACTATGTGGAGGACGATCCCGCCAGCTACTCCTCGCTGAAGCAGCACATCCACCAGATCGACCTGCTCTTTCCGGAGTGGCTCCATGTGGTCACGCCAGACGGCTCGCTCACTTCCTACAGCATGGACAATCGCTCCTTCGCCGTGGTGGACGCGACCGGCGTGCTTCCCGTGGACCACGAGCACAGAGTTGCCCACACCATTGCGGCGGCGGGCGAGGACACGGAAATCTTTCCCTTGGTCAACAATTACGATCCGATCAAAGGCATCTTCCAGCCGTCCATCGGCGACTTCCTTTCCAACGCCGCATCCCGTGCCCACTTTGTCCAGCAGGTCGACCAGTTCCTCGCCGCAAGCCCCAGCTATCGTGGAATCTCGCTGGATTTCGAGGAGATACCCGACGAGGCACAGCCGGGCTACATGGCGCTGCTCACCACGCTCTATCAGAACTTTCAGCAGCGCAACCTGAAACTGTATGTCAACACGCCGGTGGGCGACGACAGCCTCGATCTGAAGTACATGGCGGACCACTCCGACGGCCTGCTGCTGATGAACTACGACCAGCACCAGGAGGGGAGCGGTCCAGGACCGATCGCCGCCGAGGACTGGTTCCTCGACAACCTGAAGACCGTGCTGAAGGTTGTGCCCAAGCAAAAGGTGATCTGCTCCCTGGGCAGCTATGGCTACGACTGGACCATGTCGCTGCCGCCCGTGGATCCGAAACATCCTGGCAGAGTGCCAAAGAATTTCGTGCCGAAGGTGCTTGGGGTGCCCGAGGAGATGTCCACCCAGGAGACATGGCAGGCCGCCGACGATGCCGAAGCGCAGATCGAGCTCGATCCCGATTCGCTCAACGTCCACTTCGCCTACGACGATGACGATGCGCACGTCCGCCATCAGGTCTGGTTCCTCGACGCAGTGACGGTGCTGAACCAGATGCGCGCGGCGCGGGCGCTGGGAATCGAGACATTCGCGCTGTGGCGGCTGGGCTCCGAGGACAACTCGCTGTGGAAGATATGGGACAAGCCAATCCGTGCCGATCCCGTGATCGACCTCGCGCATGTGGACCCCGGATACGACGTCGACACCGAGGGACAAGGCGACATTCTGCAAATCACGCGCAAGATGCAGTCCGGCGCGCGCGTGCTGACCATGGACGACGACGATTCGGTGCCGCTGCCCTTCCGCGCTGTCACCGCAGAGACGATGACCTCCTATCCGCTCTCCTACACTGTGCAGCAGACCGGTTATCACCCGAAGGAGGTCGCCCTCAGCTTCGACGACGGGCCGGACCCGAAGTGGACTCCGCTCATCCTCGACATCCTGAAGAAGTACCACGCGGTCGGCACATTCTTCATGATCGGCGAGGAGGCGCAGAACAACGTCAGTGTCATGCGCCGCGTATACAACGAAGGCCACGAGATCGGCAATCACACCTTCACCCATCCCGACATCAGCGAAATCTCGATCTCCAGCGCGGACCTGGAGCTGAACCTCACCGAGCGTCTCTTCGCGGCGGAACTGGGCGTACAGCCCCTCTACTTCAGGCCGCCCTACTCCATCGACCAGGAACCCGACACCAACGACCAGGCAGCGCCCGCGGACCGCATTCAGAACCTGGGCTATGTGATTGTCGGCGACAAGATCGACACCAACGACTGGGATGAGCATCCACGCAAGACTCCGCAGGAGATCACCGACAGCGTCTTCCAGCAGATGCACGACATGCAGACCCGCCCCTGGATGCAGGGTTCCATCATCCTGCTGCACGACGGCGGCGGCGACCGCTCGGCCACCGTCGCCGCGCTTCCCGTACTCATCCAGGCGCTGCGCGACCGCGGATACACCATCGTCCCCGTCTCGCAGTTGATGGGCAAGACCCGCGCCGAGGTCATGCCGCCGCTCAACCACCAACAGCTCTGGCAGGCCCGTGTGGATTCGATCGCCTTCTTCGTCTGGGCCTTCTTCAACCACTTCGTCGTCGCCGTCTTCTTCGTCGGCGACATCCTGATGAGCGCGCGGCTGATCGTCATCGGCGTCTTCGCCATCATCGACCGATTCCGCAAGCGCAAAAATTTTGCCGGCCCGGACTACGCGCCGCGCGTTGCCGTGCTCATCCCTGCATTCAACGAGGAAAAAGTCATCGTGCGCACCATCCGCTCCGTGATGATGTCGAACTACAAGAACATCCGCGTCATCGTCATCGACGACGGATCGAAGGACAATACGTATCAGACCGCCATCGACGCCTATCCGGCGGAGATCGCCTCAGGCCGCCTCACCGTGCTCACCAAGCCCAACGGCGGCAAGGCCGACGCCCTCAACTTCGCCCTCGCCCAGACCGAGGAAGAGATATACATCGGCATCGACGCCGACGGCGTCATCGCGCACGACGCCATCACCAACCTCGTCCCCCACTTTGCCAACCCCAGGATCGGAGCCGTGGCGGGCAACGCCAAGGTGGGCAACCGGGTCAACCTGTGGACACGCTGGCAGGCGCTCGAGTACATCACCAGCCAGAACTTCGAGCGCCGCGCCCTCGACCTCTTCGACGTCGTCATGGTCGTCCCCGGCGCCATCGGCGCGTGGCGCACCGCTGCCGTCAAGGCCGGCGGCGAATACCACACCAACACCGTCGCCGAAGACGCCGACCTCACCATGAACCTCCTCGAACAGGGCTACGAAGTGATCTACGAGGACTGCGCCCTCGCCTTCACCGAGGCCCCCATCAACATGAACGGCCTCATGCGCCAGCGCTTCCGCTGGTCCTTCGGCATCCTGCAGGCCATCTTCAAGCATCGCGGAGCCATCCGCAACCGCCGCGCCATGGGCTTCTTCGCCCTGCCCAACACGCTCATCTTCCAGATCCTGCTTCCGCTCTTCTCGCCGTTTATCGACCTGATGTTCTTCGCCGGCGTCGCCAAT
>Ga0224555_1002332_pt1 | contig 22718 bp, 20 predicted proteins | sample 714S23034metaG_FD_180687 | JGI IMG/M metagenome (GOLD analysis project Ga0224555, IMG submission 180687) | Peat soil microbial communities from Stordalen Mire, Sweden - 717 S2 30-34 | ecosystem: Environmental > Terrestrial > Soil > Wetlands > Peat | place: Sweden: Norrbotten County, Stordalen...
CTCGTCTTCAAAGCATCTCGCGGCATCGAGGACATCTACGAACTCACCTACTGCCGCAAGGATGGCACCCGCTTCCCCGCCATCGTCTCCGTCACCGCACTGCGCGACGCCAACGAAGCCGTCATCGGCTACCTGCTGATCGGTACCGACAACACCGCGCGCAAGCAGGCGGAAGAAGCCCTGCTCAAAGCGGGCGCGCTACAGAGTGCCATCTTCAACAGCGCCAACTTCTCCAGCATTGCCACGGACGCCCATGGCGTCATTCAAATCTTCAACGTAGGCGCCGAGAGAATGCTGGGCTACACCGCCGACGAGGTGATGAACAAGATCACCCCCGCCGACCTCTCCGATCATCAGGAACTGATCGCCCGCGCCGCCGCCCTGAGCCTGGAAGTGGGAACCCCGATAACCCCCGGCTTTGAGGCCCTCGTCTTCAAGGCCTCGCGCGGCATCGAGGACATCTACCCGCTCACCTACTGCCGCAAGGATGGCAGCCGCTTTCCCGCCATCGTCTCCGTCACCGCACTGCGCGACGCCAACGAAGCCATCATCGGCTACCTGCTGATCGGAACCGACAATACCGCGCGCAAGCAGGCGGAAGAAGCCCTGCTCAAAGCGGGCGCGCTGCAGAGTGCCATCTTCAACAGCGCAAACTTCTCCAGCATCGCCACCGACGCGCATGGCGTCATCCAGATCTTTAACGTCGGTGCCGAACGGATGCTGGGCTACGACGCCGCCGAGGTGATGAACAAGCTCACCCCCGCCGACCTCTCCGACCGCCAGGAACTGATCGACCGCGCCGCCGCACTCAGCCTCGAACTCGCCACTCCGATCCCCTCCGGCTTCGATGCGCTCGTCTTCAAGGCCTCGCGCGGCATCGAGGACATATACGAACTCACCTATATCCGCAAGGATGGCAGCCGCTTTCCCGCCATCGTCAGCGTCACCGCTCTGCGCGACGCCGAAGACGTCATCCTCGGCTACCTGCTCATCGGCACCGACAACACCGCCCGAAAGCAGGCCGAGGAAGCCCTCCTGCGCAGCGAGATGCTGGCCAGCGCCGGACGCCTCGCCGCCAGCATCGCGCACGAGATCAACAACCCGCTGGAAGCCGTCATGAACACCCTCTACCTCGCGCGAACCACCCCAGGCGTCCCAGCCGACGCCCTCGAGTACATGGACATCGCCGACGGCGAGTTGATGCGCATCGCCCACATCACCCGCCAGACCCTCGGCTTCTACCGCGAGTTCTCCGCCGCCACCAGCAATTGCGCCGCCAAGCTCCTCGACTCGGTCGTCAATCTCCTTCAGGCCAAGATCCGCTCCAGCGCCGCGCAGATTGAGCTACAGTGCGACAAATCCCTGCGTGTCATGGCAGTCGCCGGCGAGCTGCGTCAGATCCTCGCCAACAGCCTCGCCAACAGCCTGGACGCCATCGACCCGGGAGGCAGAATCGTCCTGCGGGCCTCCGTCTCCATCGATCCCCTCAACGCCAGCCACCGCGTCCGCATCACCATCGCCGACGCCGGCTGCGGCATGGCGCCCGCAACCATCCGTCGCATCTTCGAGCCCTTCTTCACCACCAAGGGAACGGTCGGAACCGGCCTCGGCCTCTGGGTCTCCAAGCAGCTCGTAGAAAAAAACGTCGGCTCCATCAAGGTCCGCTCCAACCCCCACGGCCCCCACCATGGCACCACCTTCTCCATCCTCCTGCCCCGCCACATCGCCACCCATTAAGCCGTCGACACCTCACAGTCTCAGCTCAACCCGCCGCCGTCTCCGCCTTCAGCTTCTCTGCCGTGGCGTGCGCAATCAGCGCGTCGATGGTCGGCTGCAACTGGCCCTCCATCACCATCGCCAACTGATGGTTCGTCAACCCAATCCTGTGGTCGGTCATGCGATTCTGCGGAAAGTTATATGTCCGGATCTTCTCGCTGCGGTCGCCAGACCCAATCTGCTGCTTCCGGTCCTTCGCCTGGATCTGGTGGATCCGTTCCTTCTCCACCTCGTACAGCCGGGCCCGCAGCACGCGCATCCCCTTCTCGCGGTTCTTGATCTGAGACTTCTCGTCCTGGCAGCTCACCACGGTATTGGTCGGCAAGTGCGTAATCCGCACCGCCGAATAAGTCGTATTCACGCTCTGCCCGCCCGGCCCCGACGAGCAGAACGTATCGATGCGCAGGTCCTTCGCCTCGATCTTGACATCCACCTCCTCCGCCTCCGGCAGCACCGCCACCGTAATCGCCGACGTATGCACCCGCCCCTGCGTCTCGGTCGCCGGTACCCGCTGCACGCGATGCACCCCCGACTCATACTTCAGCTGCGAATAAACGTTGTGCCCTTCAATGATTGCCGTCACGTCCTTCAACCCGTTGCCAATCCCCGACTCGGTCTCGGACAGCACCTCCACCTTCCACCGGTGCTGCTCGGCAAAGCGCATGTACATCCGAAAGACCTCGGCCACAAACAGCGCCGCCTCGTCGCCGCCGGTCCCCGCGCGCAGCTCCAGAATCACGTTCTTCTCGTCGTTCGGGTCCTTGGGCAACAGCATCACCTTCAGATCCTCCTCCACCGGCGCCAACTTCGGCTCCAGCTCGGCGAGTTCCTCCGCCACCATTGCCTTCACATCCGGGTCGGCGTCGGCCAGCATCCCTTTCGCCTCGGCGATCCCGTCCCTGATCTTGCGGTACTCGCGGAACTTCTCCACCACCGGCTCAATGTCGCGATGCGCCTTCGCCACCTTGCGATAGTTCTCCTGGTCGTTCACCAGCGTCGGGTCGGACATCTGCCGGCCAAGCTCTTCGTAGCGTGCTTCCAGTTGTTCCAAACGATCGAACATGGGTCTTCTCCTAACAGCAGACAATAGGGATCAGGGAACAGGGAGTAGCGAACAAATGAGGAGGAGGGAGCGTACTAGCGCAGCTAGAGCTGATCGCGACGCGAGCGCGTCACGAGGGGAGAGTTCACCGAAACTGAGCACACACTCTGCACAATACTTTGATGCTACTCCGCTCGCCCCGGATGCGGAACGCCTTCTTTCGACCGTATCGGGATTGAAGCCAATCATGAGCAGGGCTAAACTCGCCGATAAGATATTTTTACGCCCCGCGCTCATCGCAAGATGAGAAGATGGGATGCGTTCAATTCTCCACAACCCGTGGATCGCAGTCCCAGGGGGCCGGTACCGAGATGAAGCAAGACAAAGCTGTCCTGACGCTGGCGTTGCTGCTGGCACCGTTCTTCCTGTCGAGCATTGCGTCGGCGCAGTCGGCCAATCCCACCGCGGACCAGGACATTCAGCTCACGGCCTTCGGCGCGGCATCGGGAGACTACACCGGCCTCTCCGGCGGCAGGAACCTCAGCGTCACCGCCGGCATCGACCTCGCTCTCGCCCCCTGGCACGGCACGCGCCCCACCCTGGAGCTGCGCGGCACCTACCCCATCGACAAGGGAACCATCGTCGCCCAGAAAGATGTCCTCGGTGGCCTCAGGCTGGACTTCCTCCTGGGCCGTCGCGTTCACCCCTACGGCGACTTCCTCTTCGGCCGCGGCCAGATGGACTATATGTCGCCCGGATACACCTACCCAGTCAATCCCCCCCCAGGGATCCCATCCTTCACCTACCTCGTCTCCACCACCTACGTCTACTCTCCCGGTGCCGGCTTCGACTACGACCTCACCAACCATCTTGCCATCAAGGTCGATGGCCAATACCAGCAATGGGGTTCCGTGCCAACCGCCTCGGGAAAGCTCCATTCCACCGTCGGCACCATCGGCCTCGTCTATCGCTTCGGCAAGTTCGGAATGCCGTAGACCGCATCCGCAACCCACCCGTCGTCATTCTGGCGCAGACTCACGCGTCGTCATTCTGGCGCAACTTCACCCGTCGTCATTCTGGCGCAGCCAGAATCTCTGTATTTGCCCTTGCTTGTCTTATCTCCGGTGAACCCACATTTGACCCGCGCCGTCCAACTTACAGGTTGAACAGCTCGCGCAGCCGCTTGGTCTGCGCCCGGCTTACCGGGATCTCCGTCTTCTTCGCGTCGTCCATGCGCAACTGGTAGCTGGACTTGAACCACGGCACAACCTCGCGGATGTGCTGGATGTTCACGATGAACGAGCGGTGCGCCCTCCAGAACTTCTCCGGGTCGAGCTGCTCCATCAACTCCTCCAGCGTGCGGCAGTTCGACTGGCCCTCCACCGCGCGCGTCACCACGCTGATCGCGCCGCCTTCGATCGACGCAAAGCATATCTCCCTCTGGTCCACCAGCAGCAGCCGCCCCTGCGCGCGCACAATCACCTTGCCCGTCTGGGGTTTTGCCGGCTGTGTGCGCTCCTCCACCAACCGCAGAAGCGCATCCAGCCGCGCGTCGGTGCTGGGTGCATCCGCCGCCCCATCCGCCCGGCCCGCTTGAATTGCGTGGCCCGCGATCCTCGCCCGCACCTTCTCGATCGTCTTCAGCACCCGCTTGCGGTCGAACGGCTTCAGCAGGTAATCCACCGCATTCACCTCGAACGCCCGCACCGCGTACTGGTCGAAGGCCGTGGCAAAGACAATCTGCGGCAGTCCCATCTTCTTGTCGATCAGTTTCTTGAGCACCGCAAACCCGTCCAGCCCCGGCATCTGCACGTCCAGGAAGACCACGTCCGGCTTGTGCGCGCGCACCAGCTCCACCGCCTCGATGCCGTTCGAGCCCTGCGCCACCACCTCCACCCCCTCCGCCGACTGCAGCAGATACAGCAACTCCTGCCGGGCCAGCGGTTCGTCGTCGATGATGAGTGCGGTCAGGGGCAAGGTTGTCCGTTGCAGGTTGCAGGTTGTCAGTTGGTCGTCAGCGAATCAACGGTACGAACAGAGCGCACTGTCCACTCTAGTGCTTGGAGCAGTCCGTTGTCAGCCTCTGATTGTCGAGGGGAGAACGAAAGGATGTTTCATTCAACTGGCAACCTGCAACTGACAACCTGCAACTTTTATTTGTCGCTGTAGGCGCGCAGCCGCGCAGGGCCACCGTCCTCCGAGACGTCGTGACCGCACTGCGGACAGAACGCATCGGTAATCTGCACTCCGCGGAAGCATTGGCCGCACACCGGCGCCACCTGGAACCGGCACTGCGGACAGAAGTGGACCCCCGCGGTCAGCTCCGTCGTGCAATGCGGGCAGCGGATCATCACCGGCTGGCGCAGCAGAAAATACACCACCGCGCCGATCCCCCCCGGCATCACCACCACCACCAGCATCCACAGGAGTGCCGGCATATTTCGCCGCTTCACATCGCGGCTCACGTAGCCGATCAGAAGCATATAGCTCGCCAGCGCGGTCCCGGTCGTATAACCCATGATGAGGTGCATGGGCAGCGACCCCGGCCGGCGATGCGGGGGCGGCGCGTGGTTGAAGAAGTACATGGACCCCAGAAACACAACGATCGCCAGGATGATCGACCATAGCGGAATCAACCTCAGGCTGTCGTCTTCGCCCAACTCCCGTGGCTTCGGGGAGTCGGTCGTTTGGCTGTTCAAGAACTTTTTCATCGAACTGCCTCGCGGTCGGCGCTCTTGCGCGTGCGGCGAAACAAGACAGCACCCAGAAGCGCAATCGAGACTGGCACAAACCAGAACAGAACCACCATAAAGTGGTTGTTGGTGTCCGTGGCTGCCAAGGACGCAACATCGGCCTGCACCGCCGCCGCGGCCTCGACGGCCTGATATTGATAGAGCCCGCTCCATACCGCAAAGCTGGCCAGAATCAGCAGAGCGGAACAGATGGCCAGCGGGACCATCAGGCTGCGCGCATGGCTGCGCCGCGCCTGCATCACAATGGCCCGCTCGCGCACCACGCGGTGCGTGCGGTTCACCACACAGCCACGCGCGCCCGAATCATCGCCGTTCTGCGCACTATACGCAAGCGCCGCCAAATCGTCCGGCAGAGAATTGAACTGGGAATCGAATTGTGGTTCCAAGGAGGCTTTCATCCCGTCGCCTCCATCGCGCGCATGTTACGCAGATGCTCGATCTCCGGCTTCAGAGCGGCCAGCCCGCGATATAGCCGCGACTTAACAGTGGACAACGGCGCCCGAGTCACGCTGGCAATCTCTTCCAGAGACATCTCCTCGTGGAAGCGCAGCGTCAGCACCTCGCGGTAGTTCGGCTCCAGCTTCAGCAGCACTGCGGCAACCTCGGCGCGGTCCTCGCTCCCCGCGAACTGCTCCAGCGGCGAAGGCCCCTCGGATGCGATCTCGAACGCGCGTCCGTCGTCCTTCGGCTCACTCATCTCGTCCAGCGACGCCATCGTCCGCTTGCGCGAGAGGTCGATCACCAGGTTGCGCGCAATCGTGAACAGCCATGTGTCGAAGCGCGCCTTGCCGTTGTACTGCCCGCCGCGCAGCAGTACCCGCATCCATGTCTCCTGGAACAGGTCTTCCGCCACCTCGCGCTTGCCCGTCAGAAACAGCAGGTAGCGCAACAGCCGGTGCTGGTACAGCTCAATCAGATGGTCGAGCAGTTTGGTGTCCTGGTTCTTCAGGCCGTGCGCAATGGCCGCGTTCTCGCGCTGGCTCTGCTCCGCCTGTTCCACCGGGATGGCGATCGCTGCGCTGCCCATACAGGGTGAGACGGCATCTCGCCGGGAAAAGTCTCGGCCAGCTCCGCTCTTTTCACCGCGAGATAGAAAGCGCATCGATCGATATTCCTTCCGGGGCGGGCGTCCGCAGGCCGAAAACGCTGAAAAATAGCCCGATAGCCGATTGTATGGCCAGCCGGTCCGTCTTGGCGAGGCCTGTTTCGGAAGTAAACTATTCCCATGGAAGTTCTTTACGGCCTGCACCCGGTCGAGGAGGCCGTCCGCTCCGGCGCGCGTCGGCTGGACTGCGTCCTGCTCTCCCGCGAGCGAGGCGACGCCCGCCTGGAGCGCCTCGCCCAGCTCTGCCGCGACGCCAACGTCCGCCTCACCCTCGAATCCCGAGACCAGCTCACCCGCCTGAGTCGCACCGACGCCCACCAGGGGGCCATCGCCCTGGTCCGCGAGCGTGCCTTCCTCACCATCGAAGACCTGCTCGCGCCTCAGCCCGCAACCAGAGCCATAACGAAAAACGAAGCCAGGTCCAGCGAAGAGTTCCACCCCGCACACAAATTCTTCCTCGCCCTCGACGGCATCGAGGACCCGCACAATCTCGGCGCGCTCCTGCGCACCGCCGATGGCGCGGGAGTCGACGGCGTCATCCTGCCCGAACGCCGGGCTGCACCAGTGTCGGCGACCGTCGCCAAGACCTCCGCCGGGGCCTCCGAACACGTCCGAATCGCCCGCGTCACCAATCTCGTCCGCGCGCTGGAGCAGATGAAGCAGGCCAACGTCTGGGTCCTCGGCCTCGACGAACGCGGGGCTCCAGACTATATGGATTTCGACTTCCGCACCGACTGCATTCTCGTCCTCGGCCGCGAGGGCGCCGGCCTGCACGACCTGGTCAAAAAAACCTGCGACCACCTCCTGCGCATCCCCATGGCCGGCGCGATCTCCTCGCTGAACGTCTCGGTCGCCGGAGCCGTCGTCATGTACGAAGCCATGCGCCAGCGCAGCCGCCCCGCGCACTCAATCCCGAACCCCAAGCCCGCCGCGCCCGCCAAGCCCCGCAAAGGACTCGGCTCGTGACCCGCCGCGTTCTTCCCTCCATGAACCATCTCTTGAAGCTCATCACCGCACTCCTGACTCTAGGAGCCGGACTCGCACTCGCGCAGCCGCCGCTCGCGCAGCAGGCCAGTCCGCCGCAGTCCGCACAAACCACCACGCCCGAGCAGACCGCCGAACCCGCACCGCCGCCCGGCAAGGTCCTCTTCTCCCGCGATCTGGATGCGCCCGCCGAGCCTCAGCCTGCCGTCTCTCCAAATCCCGCCGTCTCTCCGAATCCAGCCGAGCCAAAACCCTCCGCACAGAACCCGAGTGATCTGCCAAAATCAGCCGCTCCCACGCAATCCGACGCGCTCGCCGTAACCGACGCCGAGCGCAGCGCCCTCACCTTCACCGCCTACAACCTCGACGTCCACCTCACGCCAGCCTCCGCCGCAATCTCCGTCCGCGCCAGCCTCACCCTTCGCAACGACAGCGCCGCCCCGCTCACTCGCCTCATCCTCCAGATCTCCTCCTCGCTCCACTGGGACGCAATCTCCACCCGCAGCCTCGCCAGCGGCTCGACCACTCCGCTCCCATTGGCCGCCCACCTCATCGAAACCGACGCCGACCACACCGGCAAGATGGCCGAAGCCGTCGTCACGCTGCCGCACCCACTCGCCCCAAACGCGTCCATCTCCCTCACCGCCCTCTACTCCGGCGCAATCCCGCCCTCGGCCGAACGACTCACCCGCATCGGCGCGCCCGATAACCAGGCCCTCCAATCCGACTGGGACTCCATCGCGCCCTCGCTCACCGCCCTGCGCGGATTCGGCAACGTCCTCTGGCTTCCCGCCTCCGCGCCGCCCGTCTTCCTCGGCGATGGGGCCCGTCTCTTCCAGTCCGTCGGCAGCTCCCGCCTCCGCAACTCCGCCGCAACCGTCCGCCTCCGCCTCGCCATCGAGTACACGGGCGACCCGCCCGACGCCGCGTTCTTCTGCGGCCACCGTCAGCCGCTCACCGCCATCAGCGACAACGCCAACCTGCCCGCGGCCGAATCTCCCGGCGTCGCCACCGCTCTCTTCGATTCGCAGCTCCTCGGCTTCCGCTCGCCCAGCCTCTTCGTCACCGACCGCCCTGCCAGCCAGACCGGAACGCCGGCCAACCCCGACCTCATCGCCGCCGTCACCGATCACTACGACGCGCTTCCCGCCTACGCCGCCGCCGCCGCGCTGGTCGAGCCGCTCCTCACCGACTGGCTCGGCCAGCAGCCGCTCACCTCGCTCACCATCCTCGACCACACCGGCCAACCCTTCGAGGACGACGCGCTCCTCGTCCGTCCCATGCGCGCCGACGAGCCCGCAACCCTCGCCCCTGCGCTCGCCCACTCCCTCACGCACCTCTGGATCCACTCCGCCCATCCCTGGATCGACGAGGGACTCGCCCAGTTCCTCGGCCTGCTCTGGACCGAGCGCACCGCGGGCCGCGCCGCCGCACTCACCGAACTCGAGGACGCAGCCCGCTCCCTCGCTCTCATCGAGCCGGAACTTCCAGCCTCCACCCTCAGCCCCGCAGGCACCAGCCTCGCCGACGCCACCAGCGACATCTTCTACCGCACCAAGGCCGCAGCCGTCTGGTGGATGCTCCGCTCCATCGTCGGCGACGACGCGCTCAAGCAGGCCCTCCAGACCTACCGCCTCGACCCCAGCCTCGACCGCGATCCCGCAGGCCTCCAACACACGCTCGAAAAAGCCTCCCACAAGGACCTCCGCTGGTTCTTCAACGACTGGGTCTACCGCGACCGCGGCCTGCCCGACCTCTCCATCGTCAGCGTCACCCCCAGCCAGCTCACCTCGCGCGCCGGTCTGCCCGCCGGTTGGCTGGTCGCCGTCGAGGTGCGCAACGACGGCTTCGCCGCAGCCGAGGTCCCCGTCACTGTGCGCTCAGGCAACGCAGCCGAGACGCAGCGCCTGCGCATTCCCGGCCGCTCCAGCGCATCCACCCGCATCGTCTTCGCAGGCACGCCCACCGAGGTTCAGGTCAACGACGGCGGCGTCCCCGAGACCCAGACCAGCCTCCACACCCGCCAGCTCGTCCTCCCCGGCCATTAGCCTTTGCCAGGTGCCCCATCCTTCGCAGCCTCATCGCGAAGGGTGGGATGTAAAACGCCCAGCGACAAACTGCACTCCCTCGCGCGTCCTGCTAGCCTTTCCGTATGGATGTGTTGAAGCGTCGCTCCTCCTTCCGTCTCTTTCTCGCCGCTGTCACTGCCGTACTCTGCCTGCACCTCGCAGCCATCGCGCAGGTCGCGCAGCCAGCCCCAGCCTCGACCGCCAGCGCAGCCGACCCGCGCATCGCCTCGTTGCTCGATTCTCTGGGCCGCGTCCGCACGCCGACCTCCTCCGCCATCTCGCCCGACGGCAACACCGTAGCCTGGACGTTCCACACAGAGCACGGCTCGGAGCTGCACCTCACCCGCATCGCGCCTGCCGGATCGGCCCAGAACTCCGCGCAGGACCGTGTCCTCTCGCCCGACACCATCGGCGACGCAACGCGCGGCAAGCCCGGCGCCTGCACCGCCTCGCATCCCGCCTGGTCGCCCGATGGCTCGCAGCTCGCATTCCTCTCCAACTGCTCCGACAATGGAGGCAAGTTGCAGCCAACCGCGCAGCAGAACCTCTTCGTCTGGACCGTGTCCGCCAACGCGATGAAGCAGGTGAGCCATCTGCACGGAGAGGTCAGCTCGCTCCAGTGGTCGCCCGACGGCAAATCCATCGCCTTCCTCTACGTCGAGAACGCCACGCGCGAGGCCGGTGCACTGGCCGCGACAAAGCCCTGGTCCGGCGTCATCGGCGAAGACAACATCGAAGTGCAGCAGGTCGGGGTTGCAGACGCAGACCGCGGCAACCTGTCGATTGTGACTCCGCAAATCCTGCATGTATACGAATTCTTCTGGCGTCCAGACTCCAAGGCGCTGGCGTTTATCGCAGCCAACCCTCCCGGAGAGAACAACTGGTGGATCGCCAAACTTTACACGGAGGAAATCATCGAAGCCCTTGTGACAGAGGGCTGGATGGGATCGGCTAGCCGAAATATGTTGGGCACAAAGCCGAAACTGGTTCTCGATCCGCAAACCACCTCCGGCCCCCTCCACGGCCTTCAAATCGCCGTCCCGCGATTCTCTCCCGACGGCAAGCAGATCGCCTTCATCGGCGGCCTCATGTCCGACCAGGGCTCGACCGGCGGCGACATCTATCTCATCCCCACCACCGGCGGCGACCCCAAAGACGTCACCCCCAACCGTCCCGCCTCGCCAGCCTACATCGCATGGCTCGACGACCACGACATCGGTATCTCCGAGCACGTTGGTGGCGGCAGCCACCTCGCCGTGCTCGACCTCGCCACCGGCAAGGACGATCCCGACGTGAACATCACGCTGCCCGAGACGATCCATGCCGACGACGATTCGATGAGCGTCTCACTCTCCAAGACCGGAAACATCGCCCTCATCCGCCAGTCCTTCGACCGCCCGCCCGAGGTCTGGGCCGGCCCGTCCGACAACCTCCAGCAGATCTCCCACCTCAACGACGCGCTCCAGCCCGCCTGGGGCAGGGCCGAATCCATCGACTACACCAACGACGGCCTTCCCATTCAGGGCTGGCTACTCTATCCCGCGGGCTGGACTCCGGCAGACGCGGCCACCGGCAAAAAATATCCCCTCATCGTCAGCGTCCACGGCGGTCCATCGAGTGCGTTAACGCCGCGCTGGCCAAGTGCAACCTACGGCGCGGTCCCCTTCTCCGCGCTCGGCTACTTCGTCTTCTATCCCAACCCGCGCGGCAGCTTCGGCCAGGGCGAGCGATTCACCCAGGCCAACGTCAAAAACTTCGGCGGCGGCGATCTGCGCGACATCCTCGCCGGAGTCGACCGGATCGAGAAGCGCTTCCCCATCGACAAGTCGCGCGAAGGCATCACCGGCTGGAGCTATGGCGGATACATGTCCATGTTCGCCGTCACCCAGACCACGCGCTTCCGCGCCGCGGTCGCCGGCGCGGGCCTCGCCAACTGGCAGAGCTACTACGGCCAGAACTCCATCGACCAGTGGATGCTTCCGTTCTTCGGCGCATCCGTCTACGACGACCCGGCGATCTACGCCAAATCCTCCCCCATCAACTTCATCAAGAGCGTCAAGACGCCAACCCTGCTGCTGGTGGGCGACCGCGACGGCGAGTGTCCCGCTCCGCAGAGCTTCGAGTTCTGGCACGCGCTGCGCGCCGAGGGTGTCCCTGCGCAGCTTGTGGTCTATCCCGGCGAGGGCCACCACATCGCCGACCCAGCCCACCAGCGCGACCTGCTGCGGCGCACCATCGGCTGGTTCCAGGCGGAGATGCCGCCAAAGTAGCCGCGCTTGCCCAACTGCTTTCCATCGCGCGCCCGGCGCGTCCAATCCTCGACCGTTATTTGCGTCCCGTCTGCGCAGCTTCTACACTGAGATGTAAGTGTAACTAGCGTCTGCGGTGAGACCGTTCAGCTCTGGTTCCAGTTGGACGGGGAGGTTTAATGCGTCGGTTCGTCACGTTGTTTGTTCTGCTTCTGTCTTCGATTCCATTCGGTGTCTCGATCTCGGGCTGCTCGCACAGTATCGCGCCCACCTTCTGCAATGGCGGAGACTCGGGCATGACCATCGGCCAGGCCGCGACCATCACTCTGCAGCCGGTCGTCTATGGAATCTCGCTGAACTACGCGGAGATCGGACAGCTCAACGCTCCTACCACCACCGACTGCAAGGGCCAGGGCGTCTCGGTGACGGCATACACCTACGCCACCACGGACATGACCATCGCGGACATTCAGCCGACCACCGGCCGGCTCTGCGCGGGGTCCTGGAACCGAAACTCCGGCGGGGGAATCCCAGACTTCACCTACTGCACCGCGACCAATAAGTCGGGCGTCGCCTATGTCGAGGCAAGCGCCGGCGTCACCAGCAATCCGATCCCGATCTTCGTGCATCCCATGGTCACCAGCATTGTGCTGGGAGGTCCGTCGTCCAACTGTACAACCGATCCCACCACCGCCTGCTGCCCGCTGGCCACGACCGGCGCGGTCACAGCCCAACCCTATCTGGCCACCTCCTGCCTCTCGCAGGGGTCCACCGCCCAGTTGGTGGCGCGGGTCTACGCCGGAACCGGCGCCAACCAGACCAACATCAGTTGCCTGGCGGGACATCTGCAGTTGAGCGCCTCCTCCACGGCAACCTCAACGGTCGTCAACATCGACCAGAACGGCGTGGCCACGGCGAATCAACCGGGATCTGTGTTGATCACGGCGAACATATCGAACGCAGCCAGTTCGGCGGGCTTCTTCTCCACCTGTCCGCCGGCGTCGATCACCCTCACGACACCCGGTTCAACCGCCAATCCGGTGGTGGTCGACGAGAACAACCCGCAGGCGCTGGTGGCCACCGTGCTCGATACCAATCTCAATCCCATCACCGGGCTGACGCTGGAGTATGTGTCGACCGAGCCAACCACAATTACCGCGGCTGCAACGGTGACGCCGACCTTGGCCGGCGCGGCCTCCATCTCCGCGGTCTGCCAGCCGCCCAGTTGCAATCCCGCGTCGTACAACCAGATCGGCCTCTTCGGCAACGGCAAGCCGGTCACGTCGAACTCGGTGAATATCTTCGTTCCCGGCACCAACAGCACCGTCCTCTATATGGCCAGCACGCAGTCCCAGTACATGGTGCAGATCGACTTCACAACCTCCGTGCTTGGGCAGCCGTTCCTGTTGCCCTATGTGCCCAACTCCATGGTCATCAGCGATGACGGCACTACCATCTACTTGGGCAGCTCCACGGCGCTGATGGTGCTGAATGCGGTGAACACTCTGAGCATCACGCGCACCGACCCTTCGTCGCCGGGCACCGTCCTCGCCATCGCGCCCAACGGCGCCACCCTCGTCATCAGCGACCCCGTGCACCAGATCATCTCGCTGGAGAACTCCTCGGGAGGCGTCCTCACCACCTACGGCGGTGTGGCATCGCACGCCGAGTTCGCCCCAGACAGCCAGACCGCGTACATCACCGCCGGAAATCAGCTCCTGGTCTACTCGGCCAATACCGGGTGGACCAACATCGCTCCCGCAACATCGGCCGGAACGCCGGTGACCGACGTAGCCATCACGGTGCCCGCCGTCGGGGCCTACTTTGCCGGACCAACCACCACGGCGCGCAGCTACTGCTCGGTGAGCACACCAACCACGTCCACCAACGAGGCCAATGTCTTCTATCCCCCGGCCGACAGCTCACCGGCAATCACCGACCGAGTCGCCGCAACCGACGATGGGATGCATGTGATCGGCGCGACCGTGACGCCTGCGCCCACCCTGAGCGATCTGCGGGTCACTCTTCCCACACAGCCTAATACCAATCCGCCGACTCCCCAGGCCTGCCCCCTGACCGGCACGCTGAGCTTCTCCAACACGCTCACCACCACCCCTCTCAGTCCGCTCACGGCGACTGCCATCACCGGGGTCTGGCCGACCTCGGACTCGACGCTCGCCTTCATCACCTACACCGGCTCCGGCGGCGTTCTGCCGGCCTACGCGCCGGCGGCAAGCGGACCCGGAACGACCACCTACATCAAGCTCTCCGGCACGGCAACCGCTCCCATCGCCGGCGTCGTCAGCGCGGACAACTCCACCTTTTACGCGGCCACCTCGGGAGACAACCTGGTCCACATCGTCACCCTCAGCCCACTGGCCGATTCATCGACCCTGGCGCCCAATCTGACCACCCCCGCCGGCGCCATTGTGCCGGTCAATCTGATGGCGCAGAAGCCGCGCAAGACAACCTAGAGAGGTCTCCCCGTCCCCGGCGTCGCGCGCTGTTTTGCAAAGCGGCTTGCTTCGCGGCTGTAGCATTTTCACAACTGCTATTGACCAAAATTGAATTGTCATTCTGACCCTGAGCTTGCCGAAGGGGAAGAATCCCCCGCATTTTGCTCGCCGCGCGACGGACTACACCATTAGCAATAAGGCTCGAACCGCGCAGACTTCCTCCATCTTGTAACTCGATTCGGCGAACCCGCCCAAGGCCGGTTCCGGCGCGGTACACGGTACCATGACCGGTTGGTGTAGTCCTCCCCCCCAAAGTTGTAAGGCGCAATCTTGCATTGCTCCTACAATGAAGCTGTTCCATCTTCCGCAAGATGCCGAAGACCCCACCTCGGGGCTTCCGGTCCGTAGAGCGGGAGGTGGAGGGCAGGTTCGTTCAATCAGGCTCCGGTCCAGACGGGTTTCCAGTGCAACGGAACTCTTCCTGGTTCGGAATGACATTATTTTTTTTAGAACCGTCACATCTCCTCGCAATGCGTCTATGATGTTCTGCGAGGATGCGGTTATTTCAACGTGATCAACTACGGTACGTTTTTCTTCACGAACATCGTCTCGATGACCGTATTAACGGTCTGCCTCTGCCTGCTCGCCTGGAACAACCGCAAGGTGACCGGGATGAAGTGGATTGCGGCCGGGATGGTCGTCTTCCTGATCAAACTGGTTCTACAGGGACTGGAAGGCCAGATCCCCGAAATCCTCAGCAGCATGCTGGCGTTGCAGCTTTACCTGATCGCCTTCATCCTGCAGATGATAGGCCTGCGCTGGTTTGTGGTACGCAAGCCGATGCAGAGGGTCCCGTGGCTTCTGGTTGTGATTGGACTATTGCTGGCGATCTATACATGGATGTTTCTGCACAAAATCCCGCACAGCAACGACGTTCTTAATGTTCCCTTGGTCATTGTGTGCGGCATGTCCGCGTGGATACTGCTCAAGCACGGGCGTGGGCCGTTCACTGCTGTCTCGCGGGTGGGAGCCGTTATTCTCATTGGGGACATGATTGTGTCGGCGTACCGAGGGGTGCTGACAAGTTTGAGCTTTTCGCCGTGGGAGCTTGTCCACGTCAAGACTGACCCGCGATGGATGTATTCGCTGGCCGCAATGGCCTTTCTTGCCACCTGCTTGGTGATGTGCGTCCTCTGGTTTGTGGTGACGGAGCTGAGCAAGGAACTGGCCGAGCAGGCGCGCACAGACCCGCTTACCGGGGCCCTCAATCGCCGAGCCATGGAGGAGTCGGCCCTGCGAGAGACCACGCGCAGCATCCGCTACGGCCACCTGCCCTGCATGATCGTACTGGACATCGACCACTTCAAGCACCTTAACGACACGCGCGGACACGCCGCGGGAGACGCCGCGCTGCAGGCCCTGGTCAACCAGATCAAACCCATGATGCGCGTCAACGATGTGCTGGCACGCACCGGCGGCGAAGAGTTCACCATCCTGCTGCCCAACACCACTGCATCGGCGGGCATCATGGCAGCCGAGCGCGTCAGGCAGACCGTGGAAGCTCTCGAAGTCCCCTTCTTCGAGGACGAGCCGATCCGCTTCACCATCAGCGCCGGCGTCGCCCAGCTCGACCCCGCGCAGGGCGGCTGGGAAGGCATGATGCGCCGCGCCGATGCGGCGATGTATGAGGCCAAGGAAAGCGGCCGCAACTCGGTCCGCCCCATCGCAAGGTTCAATGAGCAGGCAGCCTTGAAAGTGGCAGCTCCCATCCTGTAAGCCCCGGCAGAGTCGGGCCCGCAATCATCTGGCTTCCCCCAGCGGGAGGCCAGAGTTGTTTTATGAACCTGACGTTGTCGTTCGGGTCACGCGAGGCGCTGCTTCAGTACGTCGCGCGCGATGGCGTCCAGCACCCCGTTGAGGAACTGCACCGACTCCGGCGCTGCGTAGCGGCGCGCAATCTCCAGCGACTCGTTGATGACGATGGCGGCCGGCGTCTTCGGGTAGCCCAGCAGTTCGGCAACGGCGGCGCGCAGCAGGTTGCGGTCCACCACCGCCATGCGCTCCAGCCGCCAGTTCTCGGCATGAGACTCGATCAGCCCATCGATCTCCGCCTGTCGCTCGGTGGCAACCCGGTAGAGGTCCTCCGCAAAGCCGCGCGTCTCCGCGTCCACGTCGTCGCGCGACGGCCAGAACAGCCCGCGCACCTCCTCCGGAGTCTGCTTGCCCAGGTCGCCCTGGAACAGCATCTGCATGGCCAACTCGCGGGACTTGCGGCGCGTGCCCACTTACTTCTTCCCCGCTAGTTTCCTTTGAGGCGCCTGCAGCTTCCGGGTTACAGACACCATCTCAATCGCCGCTGTGGCCGCCTCGAATCCCTTGTTTCCCGCCTTCACGCCGGCGCGGTCCAGCGCCTGTTCCAGCGTCTCGCAGGTCAGCACCCCAAAGCTGTGCGGCACGCCCGTCTCCTGTTGAGACTGCCCGATGCCGCGCGCAACCTCCGTGTAGATGGCCTCGTAGTGCGCCGTCTCGCCGCGCAGCAGGCAGCCCAGCGTAATAATCGCGTCGCAGCTCTTCGACTCCGCCAGCGCGCGCGCCGCCGATGGAATCTCCCACGCGCCCGGTACGCGCACAATCTGAATCTCCGCGCGCGCCGCGCCCGAGCGCAGCAGCCCGTCCAGCGCCCCCTGCAGCAGGCGGTCGGTGATCACCGCGTTCCAGCGCGCCACCACTATCGCAAACCGCATTCCAGCCGCCGACAAATCGCCTTCAACGGCGATGGGCTTGCCGTGCAGCGCATTCTCCGACTCCCAGAAGCCGACCAGAAGCGACGGGTCCAGCGTGACCGTAAACAGCCGCGACTTCCAGTGCGTCGGCGCAACCTCCGAGAGCAGCGTCGCAATCTCTTCAGCCTTGCAGTTGGCCTTCATCCATAGAGCCACAACCGCGCGAACCTGGTCGAGCTGCGTCACTTCAATCAGAATCGGAGGAGCTTTGTGTTCGGGGCTGATAGCTCCCGGCGCGCGCCCCGCCACCAGCTCCAGGTTGCCCAGCGGAGCCAGAAATGCCTCGCCCCGCCCGCTTCCATCCTCCCAGCCCTTGCCCGCCTCGAAGCCCAGCGCGCCCAACAGGCCAGCAAGCCTCTCCTGCGCATCCGCTGAAGCCACCTGCACAACCAGCGTGATTCCCTTGACCATCCTCCGATTGTATCGTCTGGGAGTTGCAGGTTGTTGGTTGCAGGTTGTTCGTCGCCGCGTAGCGCGTCGTGGGTCAGTTTAAACTCCGGGGCGAACGATGTTACCTATAACCCCGTTTTTCGTGCAGTTCCCGTTGGCTGACATCCACGATATGAAGGGGATGGCGGGATAACTGTGCAGCGACGTTCGAGGTTAGGTGGTGGCGGGCGGATCGACGAGATCGTCTGAGCCGCAGTCCGGTCGGCTCAGCCTTAGGAATACGGCGACCGATGCGAGAAGGAATGCCAGCAGGAATCCGAGATTAACCAACCAGATTGCCGCGGCATATGTGGGAAAGAGCATCTGGAGTGGCTTGATGATGGCGGAAGCGAAACAAGCGACGATGCCAGTCCTCTCCACCTGGTCTCGCGTTTCGCCGAATAGTCCCAACATGAGGATCACGATACCGGTGAACATGAGCAGATCCAGGGCGAGACCCGCCGCCCCGTGAAACACCCGGGGCGCCCAGAAATACTCCGGCACCCTGAACCTCTCGGAGACATGCCGGACGCGCTGGTACAGGGTCCAGGCGGATAAGAGCACGATGAGGGCCGCAACGCCCCGATTGGTGACCATTCTTTCCGGAATACGATCGGCCTGCACGATTGCACTCATAGGCCCTCTTCTCGATTCGGTAGAAAGTGTACACCTGCGTTTCTGGTCGAACTGCCCGCAATGTCTCGTTATCGGAAACTTCAATCATTCACTTCCAATTGATCCGCCACTCGGAAGCGCGTCCACTGGAAACCGCATCCAACCTCTTGGTATGCTTAATGACGTGCGTATGACTCTCCCTCCACAATCGTCCTCTGGCCGCATCTTCTCCGCGCGGTTGTCTTCTACACGATCAAGGTTGCCGTTGGCGCTGGCTTCGGCCCTCTGCCTGGCTGCGGCTCCGCTGCTGCTCACGGGCTGCAAGAGCGCCTCGGCGGGCATGACCATCCCAACCGCCAGTCCGCAGGCGGTCGACTCTGCGCGCCAACAACTTGACCTCATCCCACCCCCCTCCAAGAGCCGCTACATGGCCATCCACAGCCTCGCCGACTGGGAGAACCCCTATCTCACCGTGCAGGAGAACATGGCCACCCTGCATCTCACCCAGGCCGACGCCAACCCCAGCCAGATGGGTACCGGCGGAATGCTGCGCCCCGTCGCCGCGCGCCGTCAGGACCTGACCGTGCGCGTCAGCGATCTGCCCGCTGCCCTCGACGCCGTTCCCGAGAGCTCCTGGCCCTATGGCCGCGTGGTTGCCATCGAGGAGGCGCACGATACGCCGGTCTCGGCCCGTCCCGCGGTCCGCCGCAACGTCGAAGCCGCCATAAAGACGCTGGGCGACATGGGCGTCGTGGTCTACGAGTGGAACGAGGGCGGCGGCCTGCGCTGAGCAACAAGAGTCCGAGGGGACAGTCATGAGAGAGACAAAAGTTGCGGCGGTGAAGAAGCACAAGTCGCTGGCCAAGGGACTGATCGCCGGCTTGATCGCCGGGCTGGCCGCAACAGCAGCCAAGGCCCTTGCCGAGCGCATCTTTCCCCCGCACACGCATGGCGAGCTGGAGCCGCAGGAACTCGCCGTCGAGTGCGTGGCCGGAGACACTCTGACCCCGGTCGCAAAGGCGAGGTTGAGCGAGGGCCTCCGCTGGGGACTCGGCGCTTCGGCTGGCGCGGCGTATGGCGCGGTGGCCGAGTTTTATCCCGAGGCGACGGCCAGGCACGGGGCCAGCTTCGGCCTGGCGCTGGAGGCGCTGAGCCACGAAGCCGCACTCCCCGCGCTTGGCCTCGCAGTCGAACCCGAGGAGCAGACCGCGCGCGAGCATGGCAGCGAGATCACCTCGTATGTCGTCTACGGCGTCACCGCCGAACTGGTGCGCAGGCTGGTGCGCCGGTGGCTCTAGCCGTGGCGTCGGCCAACTCCGAGTCCGAGTCCGAGGACCGCACGGCCCACGCGACGCTGCGCGGCTATCGCCTGGGCGACTGGCAGGCGATGCACGCGCTCGACCTTATCTGCTTCGAGCCGGTCTTCCAGTTCAGCCGCGGAGACATGCGCGGCTTCGCCGAGACTCGCGGAGCGGTAACGGTGCTGGCGGAAGCGCAGGGACTTGAGGCGCAAGTCGAGCTGGCAGGCTTCTGTGTCACGCAGTTGGACGAGCGCACCGGCTATGTGGTCACGCTGGACGTGGCCCCCGCGTGGCGGCGGAGCGGTCTGGCGAGGCGTCTAATGGCCGAGGTCGAGAGCAAACTCCACTCCATCGGCGCCGAGGAGATGGAGCTGCACGTCTTCACCGGCAACGCGGAAGCAATCCGCTTCTACGAGGCGATCGGCTACACGCAGGCAGCCACAGCAAAAGACTTCTACGCACGAAGCCTGCACGCGCTCCTCTACCGCAAGAAGCTCCCGGATTAGGATCAAAACTGGACCGGATGAACCCGGGGCGCTACTCGTAATACCGCGCGAAGCTGGTGTCGGTCTCGAACAGTGTGCAGTCCTTCACTCGCACCCGCCCGCCGGTCATCTCGTCGAGCTGGCGCGCGGTCTGCTGGTAGAAGTAGCGCGCCAGGTTCTCCGCCGATGGGTTCAGCTCGGTAAACGGCTCAATGTCATTGATCATTCGGTGGTCCAGGCGCTCGACCACCGGGCGCAGCAGGTGTTTGAGCAGCTTGAAGTCAAGCAGCAGTCCGGCCTCGTCCAGATCCTCGCCCGCCAGCGTCACCAGCACGCGGTAGTTGTGGCCGTGCGGGTTCTCGCACTTGCCCTTGTAGTTGCGCAAAAAGTGGCCGGAGGAGAAGCCGGCTTCCACGGTAACCTCGAACATTTTTTGGCTCTCCCCTCTCTATTGATTGTATCGTCTGCGCGCGGGTTGGATCAGAAGCGGCGTGACAGGTTCAGAAACGTCTGCAATAGATTCAGGATCGCCTGCGACAGATTCAGCAGCGCCCGCGTCAGATTCACGAACGCCCGCGGCGTTGTTTTTCTTCCGCGCGCCGCCTGGCCTGTTCGAAGAGCGAGCTGAGCACGCCGCCCAGCGCCGCCAGCAGCGCCAGCACCAACAGCGCCAGCCCCATGGTGCGCCACAGCGAGGCATCGCCCGGCGAGCCCGGCTGTTGCGCGATGTTCGTGGCAGCCACCGCGCAGGAGATCAGCGCGAACAGCGCAAGCGACGCGGCGAGAATGAAGAGATTGCGGCCCATGGGTCTCTCTGACCGTAGGATACGGCACAAATCCAGCCTTGCCGCGCGCATTCAGTCCATTCTCAAACCGCACAGCGCATCTGACAGCGAGTTCAGTGGAATATTCTGGACGGGAGGGCCTTCCCGGAAGATGACGGAACCCATGCAGACGCCGCGTAGAAGCTGGTGGCAGGTCCCGCTCTCCGAGCGCATGGCCCCGCTGCGGCATAGCGAGAGCCAGGTCTTTCTGGGGCTGTCGCTGGTCATCGGCGCACTGACCGGTCTTGCCGTCGTCGCCTTCATCGTGCTGACGGAACGCCTTGGGATGCGCCTGTACCCGGTGGCGGGCGCGCCCTGGCGACGGCTTTTATTGCCGGTCGCAGGTTCGCTCGGCATTGGCTATCTGCTCTATCGTTTCTTTCCCAATGCGCGCGGCAGCGGTGTGCCGCAGACCAAGGCCGCGCTCTTTGCCCGCGATGGCCGCATCACGCTGCGCACCGTGCTGGGCAAGTTCTTCTGCACCTCGGCGACGCTGGCCAGCGGGATTCCCCTGGGCCGCGAAGGCCCCTCGGTGCAGGTGGGCGCGGGCATCGGTTCCGTGCTCGGTCGCGCCCTGGGCCTCAGCACCGAGCAGGTGAAGAACCTCATCCCGGTAGGCGCGGCGGCGGCCATTGCAGCCGCGTTCAATACGCCTCTGGCCGCGGTCGTTTTTGCCCTGGAAGAGATCATGGGCGACCTCAACGCGCCGATGATGGGCGGCGTGGTGCTGGCCTCCGCAACCGCGTGGATGGTCCTGCGCGTATCTCTCGGCGATCATCCGCTCTTCAACGTCCCGAAGTATCACCTGGTCAGCTCGGCGGAGTTTGCCGTCTATGCAGTGCTCGGCGTGGCCGGCGGAGTGGTCTCGGCTGCCTTTGCCCGGCTGCTGCTGGGGATGCGTGCGTGGTTTCTGCGCCTGCCGCGCAAGACGGTCTGGTTCCAGCCTGTAGCAGGCGGATTGCTGGTGGGCGCAATGGGATGGTTTGTGCCCCAGGTGTTGGGCGTGGGATACGGTTTTGTCGGCGACGCGCTGAACGGACGGATGGCATTCCACTTGATGCTTCTGCTCCTGCTGCTCAAGCTCTTCGCGGTCACCACCAGCTACGCGTCGGGCAACGCGGGCGGCATCTTCGGCCCATCGCTCTTCCTCGGTGCCATGTTGGGAGGTGTAGTGGGCACCGCGGCGCATCATCTCTTCCCGCTGGCGACGGCCACGCCGGGGGCCTACGCACTGGTGGGCATGGGAGCGGTCTTCGCCGGCGTGGTGCGCACCCCCATGACCTCGGTGCTCATCATCTTCGAGATGACCCAGGACTATGCCGTCATCGTCCCCCTGATGATCGCCAACCTGGTCAGCCTATTCGTCGCCTCCCTCCTGCAGCATGAGCCGATCTACGAGGCGCTCGCGGTGCAGGACGGAATCCACCTGCCCAGCGCCAAGACGCGGTTGCGGCTCGATCAGCGCACGGTTGCAGAGATCATGAAAGACCCTGTGCTCCTGCTGGAACACGAAATCTCGGTGCGCGAGGCGCTGGGGCGTATCCGTGCCAGCGGCCTGCGAACCGCCCTGGTAACGGACCAGCGCGGCGTCATCGGCGTCGTCACTCAGTCGCAGATGGAGGTCGAAGTGGACGAGGACTCCGGCAGGATTCTCGACGACTTGATCTTCGCTCCACTCTTTCCCCACATGCACGCCGATCAGGGGCTGGACCTCGCGCTGGAGCGCATGGGAAGCAATCAGATCGATCTGTTGCCCGTGGTCAGCCGCGCCAATGTCCACGAGTTGGTCGGAATAGTAACGCTGCAGGATGTTCTCGACGCATACGGCGTCTCCCACTCCTGATCGC
>Ga0224555_1002333_pt1 | contig 22716 bp, 25 predicted proteins | sample 714S23034metaG_FD_180687 | JGI IMG/M metagenome (GOLD analysis project Ga0224555, IMG submission 180687) | Peat soil microbial communities from Stordalen Mire, Sweden - 717 S2 30-34 | ecosystem: Environmental > Terrestrial > Soil > Wetlands > Peat | place: Sweden: Norrbotten County, Stordalen...
CCGCTTGAAGAAGACGGTTCCGGCCTTTGAGAACGGCGCCAACATTATGCTGGACACGGAAAACAATAAGGTATTCAGCTGGATGCGGCAGGCGCCCGGAGCGCCCCAGGTGGTGGTGAGCGTCAACTTCACGGCTGAGCCGCAGACGGTGAATCTGGCCAGTGGGGGCGCGGGCATTCGACCATACCATGTCAAGACGCTGCTGAAATCACCGGGGGCGGCCGATCCGGAGTCGCTGGGAGCCATCGAACTGGGCCCCTTCGGGGTGTACATCGGGGAGGTGCAGTAGCAGCGCAGGGCGAGCACAGAACCGGACCGAGAAGACACAACAATACAATGCGCTTAGAAGGCATAAGCGCCCGGATTCGTTTTCATGTCCCTGTAACACTGGTTCGGGCAGCGCACTATGCCCCAGCGCTTACGGGGGAGTATGCGACGGTCCTGGTCAGTCTCGCGGAGCTTCTTCTAGGAAGCCATTTTGAGCAGTTCCTGTTCGGCGCGCAGCCAGTCCTGCTCTGCGTATCCGTCCTGGTGACCGCGCTGCTCCCAATAGGCCCGGGCGAGCTTCTCGATTTCCTCGCGCGGCGGCATTGCCGGTCTTGCGGGTTGAGCCACTTTCTCATGCTTCGCAGTGGTCTTGCGGGGCTTCGCGGAAGCTTTCGCTTTCTTGACTGTCTCTGCCATAGAAAATCTCCTCCGTTGGGTTCGCGACCAAATCGCGGGGCTTCCCTTTCAGGATACAAAAAGTTGGGCCTCCGTGCGGCGCATAATTCGCCGTGGGGGACCCATTTTTTCAACAGGCGGGACACAGGCACAGCATTAATCGTGTTTTAACAATAACTTGCAAGCTGTGGCGTTCCTGGTTCCGTACATCCTTGCCCAATCGCGTCTCAGCGTGTTTGACTGGTTGGCGAAAGTGAGTGGCGCGTATGGGATACATTCTTGCGCTGGACCAGGGAACAACCAGTTCCCGCGCGATTCTTTTCGACGAGGCCGGGACGATCTCCGCCGCCGCGCAGCACGAGTTCGAGCAGTTCTACCCGCAGGCGGGATGGGTGGAACACGATCCTACCGAGATTTTGACCAGCCAGCTCTCCTGTGCCGTGGAGGCGCTGGGCAAGATTGGCGCGCGCCCCAGGGATGTGGCGGCGATCGGGATTACCAACCAGCGCGAGACGGTGATTGTGTGGGAGCGGGCGACGGGCAAGGCGATTCACCCGGCCATCGTGTGGCAGGACCGCCGTACTGCTGCGGTCTGCGGTGAACTTGAAGCAAGCGGTGCCGGGGAGACGGTTTCGTCGAAGACCGGGCTGGTGCTGGACCCGTATTTCTCGGCGACCAAGGTGGCGTGGATTCTGGACCACGTGGAGGGAGCGCGGGCGCGCGCAGAGCGGGGCGAACTGGCGTTTGGGACCGTGGATAGCTGGCTGATCTGGCACTTCACCAGCGGGCACAAGCACGTGACGGACGTGACCAACGCCTCGCGAACGCTGCTCTACAACATTGTGAAAGGCGAGTGGGATGAAGAGCTGCTGCGCATCTTCAATGTACCGGCGAGCCTGTTGCCGGAGGTGGCGTGGTCGAGCGAAAAGGTGGGCGAAGTGACAACCACACTCGGACTGGGCGGCGTGGCGATTGCCGGCATTGCCGGAGATCAGCAGGCGGCGCTGTTCGGGCAGTTGTGCTGGAGCGCGGGCGAGGCGAAGAACACATATGGGACAGGGTGTTTCCTGCTGCAGAACGTGGGCACGGAGTTTGTGCGCTCACGGCATCGGCTGATTACGACGCTGGCGGCGAGCGCGGGGCGGCGGCGGGAATATGCGCTGGAGGGAAGCATCTTTATTGGCGGCGCGGTTGTGCAGTGGCTGCGCGATAACCTGAAGCTGATTGATTCATCGAGTGAGGTAGAGGCGCTGGCGGCGTCTGTGCCGGATACGGGCGGCGTGGTGTTTGTGCCGGCGTTTGTGGGGCTGGGCGCGCCCCACTGGGATGCGCACGCGGCCGGAATGCTGATCGGATTGCGGCGCGATACGAAGCCGGGACACATTGCACGTGCGGCGCTGGAGGCGATTGCCTTCCAGGTGGCCGACGTGCTGGAGGCAGTGCATAGCGAAACGGAAACGCCGCTGGCCGCGCTACGCGTGGATGGCGGCGCTTCGGTTAACGACTTGTTGATGCAGTTCCAGGCCGATGTGCTGGGCGTGCCAGTGGTGCGGCCGCAGGTGACCGAAACAACTGCTCTCGGTGCGGCTTACCTTGCCGGGCTTGCGACGGGGTTTTGGGCGGGACCGGAGCAGTTGCGGGCTGAGCGGCAGGGCGACAAGCGGTTCGAGCCGAAGATGAGCGCGGGCGAAAGGGCGGCGCGGCGCGGCCAGTGGCAAAAGGCAGTCGAGCGCGCAAAGGCATGGAGCGTGTGAGAACACTTGAGATCCATTGAGATTCTGAAAAGGTGTTGAATCTCGCGGCGGCGGAATTTCATCTCGAACTATTGAAGCGAAGGATGATGCACACGGAGGCCATGATGAATGCAACAGTTTGCAGTCATGTTGCGGAACACTTGAAAAAGGTAAAGCCGCAATCGAAGGGATGCGAAGAATGCCTGAAAATAGGCGATAGGTGGCTGCATCTGCGCATGTGCCTGGAATGCGGGCACGTGGGCTGCTGCGACTCGTCGAAGAACCGGCACGCGCGGGCGCATTTCCACGAGACGAAGCATCCGCTGATCCAATCCGCCGAGCGCGGGGAGGACTGGAAGTGGTGCTATATCGATGAGGTGTATTTGTAGATCGCTATGCTAACTCCACTTCGATCTTCTTCGCTCCCGCGTCTATCTTCACAATCTTGAAGCTGCGGATTTGGCCTTCGGCCAGGGGCTCGGGCTTGGATTCGGCGATGGGGGCGTTGCCTTGCCAGCGGGCTTTGAGCATTGACGACAGATTGGATAGGTCGGGCTTGGGGGCGGCCGCCAATTCGATTTGTACTTCCGGGGCGACGGATGGGTTGGCGGTGGCGAAGGTGGTGCGGCAGGTGGCGCGGATGCCGTCGCCCAATTCGACATGGGTGAGGGTTGGGGACTGCTCCAATACGCGGCCGGAGACCTCGTCCCCAACTTTGTGTTCGGCGATGTACTCGTCGATATCGGTGGGGATGAGCTGCTTCATGCTGAGCTTGATCTGGCGTTTTTCCGGATCGATGGCCAGAACTTGCGCTTTGACGATTTGCCCCGCGCGGAGGACATCGCTGGGGTGGTTGAGACGGCGGTCCGCGACGATTTCGCTGATGTGGACCAGGCCTTCGACGCCATCGGCGATCTGAACGAAGGCTCCGAAGTTCATCAGCTTGGTGACCGGACCCTCGACCTGCGAGCCGGCAGGGAAATTCCGCTGCGCGTCGAGCCAGGGGTCGGCGAGAGTTTGCTTGAGGCCGAGAGCGATGCGTCGCTCTTCCGGCTTAACGGAGAGAATGACGGCGTCGACGCGGTCTCCCTGCTTGAGGACGTCGCTGGGGTGGCGAATCTTTTTGCCCCAGGACATTTCCGAAATATGAATGAGGCCCTCGATGCCGGGCTCAATCTCGACAAATGCGCCGAAGTCCATGAGCCTCGTCACAGTGCCGGCGACGCGCTGGCCTGCCTTGAGGCGGTCGGGCGCGGTCACCCAGGGCTCGGCCTGCAACTGCTTGAGACCAAGCGATATCTTCTTGGTCTCCGGATCGATTTTGAGGATGCGGACCTGAAGTTCCTGGCCGACCGTTAGCACGTCTTCAGGCTTGTTGACGCGGCTATGCGAAATATCGCTGATGTGAAGCAGACCGTCGACTCCGCCGAGATCGATGAAGGCTCCGTAGGGCATCAGGGTGCGGACGGTGCCGGGAAGCGTGTCGCCCTCCTTCATGGATGCGTGGCGCGTGGCGCTTTCGGCACGGGTTTGCTCTTCGAGGACCACGCGGCGATCGACGACTACGTTTTCGTCGGTAACGTCGAGCTTGGTGATGCGGCAGTTGATCTGGGTGCCGACCAGCTTTTCGACCTCCGCTGCGTCGCGGGCGCCGCTGCGGCTGGCGGGCATAAAGGCGCGGACACCGATGTCCACCGAGAGGCCGCCCTTGATGACTTCAGTAACGGTGCCGACGACGGCGAGCTTTTCGGTGAAGGCAGCTTCGAGAGCCGTCCAGTCGCGGGGCTGCGCGACCTTGAAGCGCGAGAGCTCGTAATAGTGCTCCTCGTTGCGTCCGGTTACGGAGACAGGGAACGAGTCGCCGGGTTTGACGCCCTCGGCGTTGTTTTCGAAAGCGGCGCGGGGCAGAACGCCCTCGGTTTTGTAGCCAATGTCGAGAAAGACCTGCTCGGCGGAGAGCGAGATGACGGTGCCCTGCAATTGCTTTGCGCCAGGTTCGGACTTATGGGTGTGGCTGCGCTCAAAGTCGCGAAGCAAGTCGGCGAAGGACTCAGCCGGTTCTTCTTCGACAGGCTCGGAGGCCTGGGGCTCGGGAGCGGGAGCCGTCTCGGCGATAGCTTGCGGAGCGGGTTCAACAACGGCTTCAACGATCGGCTCTGGAACGGGAGCGGGCGCGATTTCCTGGGTGGGCAGAGATTCGGAGATGTTTTCTTCAGTCATAGCGGGTTATTGTCCATTCTCACATGATTGGGTGGGAAATGTGCGAGTAGACACAAAGCGTGCGGCGGATGGAGAATGGTCGGCACGAGAGGGAAGGGATGAAAGTATTGCCTGAAATGACGAGGCGGGATTTTGTGCGTCTGGGCGTCTACTGCGAAAAGCCGATGTCGCACAGCCTGGAAGGCGGGTTCGCGATGGTCGAGGCGGAAAGCTTTACGCTGCCGCGGGGCTATGACGATACGGCTGTCCATATCGCCAACTTCTTCAACGCCGTGGTGACGCGGAAGCACGTGGTGGAGGACGAGGTCTTCGACAACAGCGCGGCCGTCGGCTGCCACCTGGCCAATCACTCGTATTTTCATCGCACTCCAGCCACGTGGGATGCGGCGAAAAAGACAATCAAGGTTTAAGCTTTGGAATTCAGGGAGAATCCGCAAATGAGCGATACTTCGCGTAGGACATTTTTGAAAGCAACGGGCGCAGTAGCTGCCGTTGCCTGTGCCGACCGGCTGGATGCCAAGCCGCTTGGCAAACCTTTGGGGCTGCAACTCTATTCTGTGCGTGCCTTGCTGGCGAAGGACTTTGACGGAACACTTGTCAAGGTTCGCGCGGATGGCTACACAGTGGTGGAGGCGGCAGGCTACTTTGACCGCACGGCGACCGATTTTCGCAAGGCGATGGACGCGGCCGGCATGCGCTGCGTGAGCACGCACCATACGCTGAACGTGCTGGAGACCGAGCTCGACAAGTGGATCGAATACGGGCATACGCTGGGCCTGGAATACATTGTCTGCTCGTCATCGGGCGGGATGCACCGCGACCCGGCAGCCAAGGGCGCACCCACGCTCGACGACTGGCGCTGGATTGCCGGCGAATTCAACCGCATCGGCGAAAAGGTGAAGGCTGCCGGCATGACCTTCGGCGTTCACAACCACACGCCGGAGCTTGCCACGATCGACGGTGTGCTGGTGTACGACGAGTTGCTGCGGCTCACCGATCCTAAACTCGTGGTCTTTGAGATGGATGCCGGCTGGGTGTACGCCTCCGGGCACAACCCGGTGGACTATTTGACCAAAACGCCCGAGCGCTTCCCGCTGATGCACGTCAAGGACATGATCCGTCAGCCGGACGGCAAAGAGCTGATGACCGTACTGGGCAAGGGCAGCATCGATTACGGCCCCGTGATGCGCGCCGCCACCGGGCTCAAGTACTACTTTGTGGAGCAGGAAGCGTTTGAGATGGAGCCGATTGAGGAACTCAAGCTGAACGCCGAGTACATGCACAATCTGAGCGTGTAGGCCAATATCCGAACTGTCAGACGGCGCGGCCTTTCGAGTAGGCTGGAAGCATGAGTGTCTTTGACGAGAAGCGGGTGGAGCTGGAGCGGTACGAGTTCATGATGGGTCTGGAGCGGGGCAGGTTGGCCGTGGCGCTGGACCTGCTGACCGACGCGCTGATTCTGGTGGGCCAGCACGGGGTCTATTGCGCCTCCAGCCGCAACCCCTCCAAACCGGCGCTGGATTTGCAGGCTGTGCTGGGCGGCATGGACGGAGCCAAGCAGCTGATTCAGTCGGTGATGGAGGAGCTGCGTAAAGGCAGGGAACAGGGATCATAAAGGTATGAGGATTGAGGTTTCTGCTAACCTACCCTGGCGACAAGGGCAAAGATGTCGCGAGGGTGGGGCACCCATCGAAGGCAGGGGTACCTGGGTATCCAAAATGCGGTATGCTTAAGGAGCGCGCCCGTAGCTCAGCTGGATAGAGCGAACGCCTCCGGAGCGTTAGGTCGGGAGTTCGAATCTCTCCGGGCGCACCACCTCCGAATTTTCACCTTTCCCTCAACCAAATTCGAGGACCACGATGAGAATCCGCGCCGTGCTGTGCCTTCTTTCTCTCAGCCTGCTTTTTCTCTTCTGTTGCGGTGTAACCGTTGCGGCACAAAGTGCTGCCGCCGCTCCCGCAGACGGAAAAGCGGAGTTGCAGTTCGTTGTGGTTCTCAGCCGCCATGGCGTCCGCTCGCCCATAGGCAACACCGATCTTCTGAACAAATACTCCGCTGCGCCGTGGCCGAAGTGGGATGTTAAGCCGAGTTATCTCACCCCGCGCGGCTACCAGCTGATGAAGCTGTTTGGCGCGTGGGATCGCGTCAAGTTTTCAGACCAGGGGCTATTGGCTCCCTCTGGCTGCGACGATGCCGCGCATGTCACCATCCTTGCCGACTCCGACCAGCGCACACGCGAGACCGGCAAGGCGCTCGCCGAGGGAATGTTTTTCGGCTGCTCTATCGAAGTTCACGCACAGGCTGAAGGCACGGTCGATCCGCTCTTTCGTGTCGTAGGTGGGCTGCATCCAGAGGACTCAGCACTTGCGGCCGCAGCCATTGCCGGTCGCATCGGCGGCGATCCTGGCCAGGTAACCGAGGCATTCCGGCCACAGTTGGCCGCACTTGACCGTGTGCTGGCCGGCTGCGGACATGCGGCGCTTCCTGACGCGAAGCGTACGTCCATCTTCGATGTTCCAGTCGCCATTGGCGGAGGCTCAAACTATGCCTCCGGGTATAGCGGCCCGCTCACCGTGGCCTCAGCCATGGCTGAGAACCTGCTTCTCGAATACGCAACCGGAATGAGCGAGGCGAATACTGGTTGGGGATGCGTGGACGGCGAGACGCTGCGCGCATTGATGCAACTGGACACCGCGGCCTGGGACTACGGCTTTCGTACGCCGGCAGTCGCCCGCATTTACGCGGCGAATCTGCTCGACCGCATCGAGCGCAGCATGGAACAGAACATCATCGGCAAGCCGGTTCCGGGCGCTCTCGGCAAGCCGGATGACCGCCTGCTGATCATCGTGGGGCACGACACAAACATCGTTACGGTTGCCGGCGCTCTGGGCGTCGACTGGATCATCGACGGCCGCGTGGACGACACGCCTCCCGGAGGCGCGCTTCTCTTCGAGATTTGGCGCCCGCGCGACGGAGGCCAGCCGTTTGTGCGCATGGAGTACACCGCACAGACCCTCGAACAGATGCGGCAGGCGCAATCGCTTACCCCTGCCAATCCTCCGGCAATGGCACCGATTTTTGTGCCTGGTTGCAGCCGGGAGGATAAGTCCTGCACGTGGGAGGGATTTACTGGCGCGGTGCATGGAGCCATTAATCCCGCATACGTCAGTGTGCAACCGTAGTGAGGCGAATCTGAAGTTTATCTCGTAAAGCTGGCGAGCGTTTTTGATAACTTCAGCAAGTTTGCGGGTTTGTGTGATGGCGCAAGGCATCATCGACCGTTGATTTTTAGGGCAATGGTGCGCGAACACTCGAATCGAAGTTGCTCTACGGCTTGTGCTCGCTGAAGACTGCGGCTGTGAACGTGAAGATGTCGTTGTACTCTTCTTTCCGACGACTGGGATTTATACCTGCCTTGATGCAGGTTTGCTCCAGAAATGTTTGTCGGTCCCACTTCTGTTCCACCGGAACCTGTGGGAGCAGGAGGCCTTCGTGATCGGCGTTTTTCATCAACAGGCCGTCGCGGCCGACCTCAATCTGGTCGATGTCGGTAACGCGGCGCAGCGCGGCGATCATGGCGGCCACGATGGGTGCGCCGTCGCCACCTATATGCTGATCGCTATCGTCAAGAAAGAACTGAAACTCGACGCCTCGCTCTACACTTGTCTACTGATTCTGTCGGTCTCGATCTTCGAGAAAACCGAGATTTCATGCGCCCTTCAGCCGTATCACCACAGAACAGAGCAACCGGCCTCCGCTAACCAACTGAATCTATTCGACATCTAACCGGACAGCAAAGGGCAGAAGCGCAGGGTCGGGGCTATACAAACAAAGGGCAGCTTTTCGGCGACTGGAATGGCCGCGAGGACCAAGGAAGACAGGGATGGGTTACCGATCACCTGAGCGGCAAGGAATGGATTCAGGCTGGATTGCGCAATCGGAAGGCATCTAAAGATTTCATTTCGGGCGGTACCACCTGGAATGATATCAATTTCCAAGTAGTCAACCGCTTCGGTCGAGACTTGGAAGTCAAGGGTGACTTCACGTATTAACGGTATAAAGCTCTCATCTATTTGCCGGACGAGCACACGGTAACAAGCACGTCCATTCAGCTTACGTGGTTCCCGAACCGGAAGGTAAGCTTTAAGAAGAGAATAGGATTGAGTAAAACCATGAAAAACGTGGTCAAGGCGACCATTTGAGGAAGATGCCGGTGAACGAGGAGATCCTCGCTTGTGGTGGCGTAGAACTGCTGCAAGTTTGAAGCCATAGGTGATACCTGCGCGAGAAAGCCCCGGCCATGGCCGGGGCTTTCTCGTGGAGGAGGTAATCGAACTACATCGTGGGAACGAGGTTGGGAACCATGTTCCCGCCATTCACCTGCAGCAGTTCCGCGGTCCGAGCGGCCATCTCTGTGTACATCGATGCCGCGTTGGACACGTTCGCGCAGATGCTCTCATTGACCTGGCTGAATGCATACTTTGCAAGAGCCGACAAGACGCAGATTCGGATTTGCATGGCGTCCCTGCGCAGGGTTGCAAGCAGTTCGCGATCGACCGTGTCGCTGTTCCGGGCCGCATAATCTGCCATCTCCAGCATGACGCTGGCATTTTCATACATGGTCCAGAGGCCCTGAGCGCCGCGGACGAGCTGCCACTTCTCTTCGGGCGTCACATTCATGTCGCCGTTCCATACAGATCGATCGCCGAGCCTGCGGGTAGGGCCGTTCAGTCGCAGTCTTGCCACCAGCGAATCCCATGACTGCGCATTCCGACGTCGCAAACCGGCTCTGAAACGGTAAAGACAAATTGCGGCAACTGCAATTGCTGCAACCTGGAGCACATTCAAAATCATTGTTCCTCCTCAGAACGGAAGGTGCGTGTCTCGAGGAAATCCCGGCCCGTTCTTGCTGATCGTGCAATCGTACAATGGATGGAAACGCCTAAAATCCTTGACCTATGCAAGTTAGAGAATTGAACCAGTAGGGTCAATGACACTTTCGTGGCATGGTTTTGGCTGCCTCGAGGAACCCTGGCTCCGTTGCCGCAAAAGCAAGCGATTCTGCAAGTTATTATGAAAGAGAAGCATGATGGAAAAACGGAGAAAGGCAGAAAACCGCAGGAATTGCACTACTCATGATGGCTTCTCCTGTGATCCGAGTTGGCGGCCTGACGGTCGCCCGCTGTGCCGCGGGGCCTCTGCTGGCACTAGGAGTTCTTCATCAATATCTCCCATCACTTGCCCGTTCGCGCAGAGACCCCACGATCACTCCCGCAGGGGCCCGGGAGCTCCTAACGCTGGTTCGATCCTGCCATACGGCTAACGCTTAATTCCGCCAGCGATTTCCGCAATAAGAAATTCCACTCCGGCTTTCAGATCGCCGTTTATCTCTTTGTCCAACATCGAAAAAGGAAGATGCAATGACGAGTATTGACGCGCAGGAACTGTTACAGCAGTTTGCAAGCGACAACTATGCGGGAATCTGTCCCGAGGCATGGAACGCCAGCGAAGACGCGAATCGAGGTCATGTGACTTCCTATGGGGATGACCCCTGGACGGCAAGGGCCTCTGATGCGTTTCGCGAGTTGTTTGAGACCGAATGCGAAGTCTACTTTGTTTTCAATGGCACGGCCGCCAACTCGCTTGCGTTGGCCTCGCTCTGCCAGTCTTACCATGGGGTGATCTGTTGCGACCAGGCGCATGTCGAAACCGACGAGTGCGGCGCGCCAGAGTTTTTCTCTAACGGATCAAAACTGCTGGTAGCTCCCAGCATCGACGGCAAACTGACCCCGGAATCGATTCGGGAACTCGCCACCAAGCGGCAGGATATTCATTACCCCAAACCGCGCGCCGTCACGTTGACTCAATCAACTGAGACAGGCCGCGTCTACTCGCTGACAGAGCTAAGCGCCATCTCGGACGAATGCAAGGCGCATGGACTTTCTCTTCATATGGATGGTGCTCGCTTTGCCAATGCCTGTGCGAGCCTTGGCTGCCGGCCGGCCGAGATGACATGGAAGCGCGGCGTGGATGTCCTGTGCTTCGGCGGGACCAAGAACGGAATGGCGGTCGGAGAAGCGGTACTGTTTTTTGATCGAAAGCTGGCAACGGACTTCGATTACCGGTGCAAGCAGGCCGGACAACTGGCTTCGAAGATGCGCTTCCTTTCCGCTCCGTGGGTGGGAATGCTTGAGAGCGGCGCATGGCTGCGCAACGCCACTCACGCCAATCGTTGCGCGCGACATTTCGCAACGCAACTTGCTGGAATCCCGGGCGTGCGTCTAGGCGGCCCTGTCGAGGCCAATGCGGTATTTCTTGAAGCGCCAGAAGAAGTACTTGACAGGATTCGCGAGCGGGGATGGAAGTTCTACACCTTCATTGGCGGCGCTGCTCGCTTCATGTTCGCTTGGGATACCGACATCGAGCGCATCGACACATTCAGCCGCGATTTGAAGGAGTGTGCCGCGGAAACTCAATGAGGATACCGGGCGGATTATCGTCAACGCCATGATCCGAGGCAGCGACAGATCCGTGCTTCCAACGAGTGCTGATGCGCCTTTGGAAGGATACGGAGATACGGGCAATAGCATATCTTTTCATTTGCAAATCGATAGTTAAGCGTCTATGGTATCTCCGGGCTGAAGGAGCAACGCGAAGCGTTCAAGGATACTGGTGAGATCGCTAACATGTTAGAGCACATCTCCGCCCCGGCCATTTAGATTAAATAGACGGCTTAGTGAAGTCCTCAGGGTCTCCCCCTTCTCATTTGCGGTGAGAATGGAGGATACGCTGCGTCGAAGGTTCGCAAATGAGATTGAGATTTCGAGCGTTCGGAGCACGACTAGTCAAGTTCCTCATGACATACAGCCCTGCCTTCCTGATTTTAATGTTCCCGGCACTTTTCAACAGATTTCCGCTGGTATATTTCGACACGGGGACATATCTAGCTGCGGCAATTCATCGTTTCAATCCGATAGATCGCCCATTTCATTACTCGGTATTCCTTTACGCCTTACACTTGAGGCAGACTCTCTGGCCGATCGTTGTTGCTCAGGCCGCGATTACAGTTGGCGTTCTTGCAATCCCTTTCGATGTTTCCCTTGGACCTCTTCGCGCGCTTCACATGGCCACCCTCGTCGCTATTTCTGCCGCAGTTTCATCGTTGCCAGTCTTAGCTTCAGAAATCATGCCGGATCTGTTTACCCCTCTGCTGGTTTGCAGCCTGGTTCTGCTGGCGCTACATTCTCTCGCGCTTACGAATGTTCGAAAAGTATTTCTTTATGCCGTTGTGCTCCTCGCGATCTGCGTCCACCAGGCCAATTTTCTTCTTGCATGCGCCCTGTTGTTGACCCTTGCTCTTGTGCGATCCCGTCTGAAGCCTTCGCTTGCCGGCCCCCTGCTGGCCGTCTGTGCCGGCTTTGGTCTTCTCATTCTTCCAAATGCCGTTAGCCGTCACCATCGGTCGTTTTCCACAACCAGGGGAAGCAGCGTATTCATGATGGCCAAACTTTTGGACGATGGAATCGGCTTCGACTATCTCGATGAAGAATGCAAGACCATTCCGTTCTCAATCTGTCCTGAGCTGCCCATTCTCCACCAGGAACGACAGTTATTTCCAAACCCAGATAGCTCGGACTTCTTCCTGTGGGGCGGGCCGTTGCAGGCCGCCGGCGATTGGGAAGAGGTTCGGAAATACGCCGGTTTTGTGGTTGCGCAGTGCATCTTCCGTTATCCTGCCCGGTTTGTCCTCGCTTCCGTTTTGGACGCGGGCCGCCAGTCTATCCTCTTGTCTACGGGAGACGGCATAGTACGATATGGGGATGATGCTTACGTTTCCACTACGCTGAAGAACGACTTCCCGGCAGCCGTCTTCAACGAGTTCCAGCGATCCAGGCAACAGTCCGACAGCCTTGACTTCGCTCAAATTTCCAAGCTGGATATCTGCGTCATCATTTTGTCGTTCGTGGTTCTGGGCGCCCTTGCGAAAAGCCTGTACGCAGCCGACAAGAGGTTTGCGGCGACCATCCTTATGCTTCTTGTTGGTTTTCTTGTAAACGCATTGGTTATGGGCACGCTTGGTCACCCTCAAAGCCGGTATCAGAATCGCGTTTCCTGTCTAATCCCGCTGGCGGCAATGATGGCAGTCAGCTACCGTCTAAAGGCGGCCAGGATCGCCGGCAAAATCCTTCGCCACACCCCCGCGCAACTTGAAGACCAGTTATAAAGAACCCGAGCCGGTCGGGGCGGTGACGGGCTACTTCAGCTCAGGAACATGCTTGTTCCATTTGCCCGCGCGTATTCGTCGCGCCATGCCGATGCAGGGCCCGGAAGACATTTCGTCCGGAAAGATCCACTGTGTCTTGTTTTGATCAGCCCTACGACGGGAAGAGCGAGCCGGTTTGCATTGAGAACGTGGTCAGCTTGCTGCGTCGGCGTGGGGCAGCCGGAGTCGGGGCCGTCAGCATTCCGGCAATTTCCCGCAGTTCAGCTCGGGCATGCCCAATGGCCGCCGCCACCGAATCCAGTCGCTTGCCGGGGTCGCCCGTAGCCGCCGATGAAGTGGGCTCCGGATCGCGGCGCCGGCTCGCCTGCTCAAGAGTCTGGCGCGCGCCGGCGAGCGTGTACCCCTCGGCATGAACCAGCCGCTTGATCTCCAGCGCGAGTTCCACGTCGCGTTTGCGGTAAAGCCGTTGCCCCGTCCCGCTCTTATTGGGCTTGAGTTGCGGAAACTGCGACTCCCAGAATCGCAAAACGTAGGTCTCAACCTCGCAGATACGCGCGACATCGCCAATCTTGAAATAAAGACGGTCGGGGATCGAGGGCGATTCGAAGGCGCGCTTCCGGGATAGTTGCGTGGCCATAGTTAGGGAGAGTAGGAGGCCGCGGCCAAGGTCGGGGCCTCGCTCTACACGAAGTATAGGCCACATTGTGCACCGTTTGTGGAGCAAATCTCGGTCCTGCACCATATTGGTGAGCAAAATTCGCGCGAAACCGGCCCAAAACCTTGCCCTGCCGACGTTTACCCTCGTTCCGGGCAGCTAACGGCGGGGCGTGCTGTGGAGCCATGCGGCGCAGCGCGGAGATACTGAACCGGCCAGGTGGCGGGTTCGCCGAGCGCAGCCGCTGCATGGGCAGGCCAATACGGATCGCGCAGCATCTCTCGCGCCAGGAACACCAGATCGGCTTCACCGTTGGCGATCACGGCGTTCGCCTGAGCGGGCTCGGCTCGGCAAATTTATCCACTTGTTTTGACCAGCGCTTGGCCGCCTTCTCCCAGAATTCAGTCGCGGAGCTTGCGGCCTTGTAATAAAACCGCACCTTATAGAGCAGACTGCTGATCGGCGGCATCCATTCTTCGTCCGGAATGGGCAGACATCGGTTACATCCACGCTGTAACGCCCCGAGGAGGGCGCCTGCTGCACGCTTGCGCCCTTGGGCAGTCTTTCCCACCAGATCAGAGTATTCAGCCCTCCCCATCCTCGTTCTCCAGATACATGGAGGTCTGGTTTTGTGAGCCTAGCAGAAACGCCTTGAATGGCGTGAATTCGTAATGCGCCTTATGAACGAAGTATGGCTACTGAACATCCCACATTGGCGACGAATAAACTTTGTCGTCGTAATGCAGCTCGTATCGATACTCCAGAATGCAGCCGACTTCCACGCTCGGCAGTGTAAAGACCATGCGCCCGAACTGTTTGTCTCCATTCTTTGAAATCAGCAGATCTTCCGGCTTGCCGACGAGTGGAATCACAGTTCCGTCCGCATGGATGGTCCGGGCCTTGATGTCAGTGACCTACTTGTTGCCTTTGAAGTAGGGCACCTCGACTGTGGCCAGTTCCTTGCCCTTTTCCGTCAGCACCTTGATGCGCGCATAAAAGCTCTGGTAGTGTATCGGATCGTTGGCGATCTCTTCGACATTCAGGTAAACAGCGGCCGCGCCCGGGGCCTTGGGATCGGCGGTCATCTTGAGTTCTTCGTCGGTGGGCGCCTGAAATTGCGCCATCGCTGGAATTGAGAATGTCGAGACGAGAGACAGGAGTGCGCTATAAAAAAAGAAACGAACCCGCATGAGCTTCCTTCTATTTCGGAGTAGCGAGAAGTCTACCTCGGAATCGGGAGTGGAATGTGAAGAATCCCCTGTTATCACATCCATATGTGACGGCGGAAACATTCCTGGTTACAGGTTGCGCGATTCCAGCAGCCTGGACACCAGCGCCAGCGGCAGGCCCACCACGTTGAAGTAGCAGCCCTCGATGCGCGGAATCCAGCGCGCCGCGCGACCCTGAATGGCGTAGGAGCCGGCTTTGTCCATGGGCTCGCCGCTTGCGACGTATGCGGCAATCTCCTCGTCCGACAGGGCGAGAAAGCGAACCGCGGTGGCTTCGGTAGCAACCTCGACCCCGTCCTCCGTCACCAGCGCCACGCCGGTAATTACGCGATGCGTGCGCCCTGAAAGCAGCCGCAACATGCGCACGGCATCGGCGGCATCTTCAGGCTTGCCCAGGATGGCTTTGTCGAGCGTAACCGTTGTATCGGCGCCCAGCACAGCAAGCGGATACCAGCCGTCAGGGCGTTCTGTTCCTGCCGCCTGGGTTTCTGCCGAAAGTTCGCGGTACACGGCCTGGGCTTTTTCGCGAGCCAGCCGGGTGACATAGGTAAACGGATCCTCGCCTTCGAGCGGTTCCTCCGGAATGTGCGCGGGGCGCACCTCAAACGAGAATCCTGCCTGCAGAAGCAATTCGCGGCGGCGGGGAGAGGCTGAAGCCAGCACCAGCATATTGGAATTATGGCAGGCGGCGGCGGTTAGACTTAATGCAGTGCCCTCGCCATAATCTACGCGCGGGCCGGACAAGGTTCAAATGCACTTCTCAGGATTCAATACGGTCCAGATTCTCTGGACGCTGACCTTCGCGGCGCTTCTGGTTCTGCTCGTGGTTTTGCTGGGACGGGATCGCGCGCGCCGTTTTCCCTGGTTCACCGCGAGCATGGTTCTGACGGCGCTGCGCCTGCTCGCGAGCAGGATGCTCTATGGACGCCTGGCGCCCATCACCATGAGTTCCATCTTCCTGACGCTCGCCGTTGTGGAGGCATTAGTTACGCTGCTGGTGGTGGTGGAAATTGCGCGTCGCGCGTTTGCGCGAGCCAGTCGTCGTGCCTGGATCATTGGCACACTGGCCTTGCTGGCCGTTGGTGCCGCAGTGCTGGCCGAATGGGGTCCCTGGCCTGCCTGGCAGACGCTCACCGCCGAGTCGGCGCTTGCGGTGCTACGCCTGATGCAACTGGTCGCGCAGAAGGCTAGTCTCCTCTCCAGCGTGCTGACCGTCGGGCTTGGCCTGCTTGTGGTCCTGTTTGGGCGCAGCTTCAAGGCCGGCTGGCGCAGCCATACCCAGCAGATCGCTATTGGCCTCTCCACCGCTCAAATTGCGCAAATGGCCGTGCGCGGCATCTGGCAGGCAATCGCGCTCCACGCTGCGCCCCACACCCAGGCGGAGTACGAGCACGTTATGGGTATTCAGGAAAAGCTCTACAACGCCAATAGCGTCGTGTTTGTGGCCGTAGTGGTGTGGTGGATCGTGTGCCTCTGGATCAACGAGCTGGGGACCGAGCCTTCCGTTGAGACAAAATCAGAAGAACCGGGAATAGCCGATCCAAAACTGGATGAAATCCAGGCCGACGAAGAGAGATAGACAGTTCGCCGCCGAACCGCGTTTTTCCTGATCCCTGTTCCCTGATCCCTGATCCCTGCTTTTAGATGTGGCAGCTCGCCTGGCCGCGCTTCTCGAGATACTTCTGGTGGTACTCCTCGGCGCGCCAGAAGGTCTGCGCGGGTTCAACTTTCGTCACGATCCGTTTCGGCTTGAATTGGCCTTCGGCGGTAAGCTGCTCGATCTTGGCGAGCGCCAGCGCCTGCTGCTCCGGCGAGTGAAAGAAGATTGCCGAGCGGTACTGCGTGCCCCAGTCCGGCCCCTGGCGATCGAGCGTAGTAGGGTCGTGAAGCGCAAAGAACGAGTCCAGTAACTGCTCGTAACTCACCTGTGCGGGATCGAAGTCCAGCTCGACCACTTCGGCATGCCCAGTCTGGTCCGTGCACACGTCTTTGTAGCTGGGCCGCTCCAGTTGGCCGCCCTCATAGCCAACCGCAGTAGCCGTCACGCCGGGGATAGCCGCAAACGCCGCCTCCACTCCCCAGAAACAGCCTGCGCCGAATGTCGCTTTTTCAATAATCATGTCTCTATAGATGCACCGGGATGAACCTTGGTGACAATCTTGCCGAGTGTCCCACCTCCACCGGCGTTTCTTCCCGGGAGATGTGGGGCGATCTCACTCTTCCTTCTTCACATTCCGCGCCTTCACCTTGAACCAGATCGGTGTCCCCTTGAAGCCGAAGGCCTCGCGAATCTGATTTTCGAGGAACCGCTCGAAGGCGAAGTGCAGCTTGATGTCGCGGTCGGTGAAGAGCACAAACGTGGGCGGCGCCACGGCAGCCTGAGTCATGTAAAAAATCCGTATCCGCTTGGCCATCGGCACCGGCGCACGCTGAAAATCGATCTTCTCGAGGAAGCGGTTCATCTGCCCTGTGGTTACGCGCTTGCGCCGCTCCGCAGCCACGGCCACGACTTCGTTCAGAACCCGGGCCATTCCTTTTCTCTCCGGCCCCATGGCTTCCAGCGCGGAAAGAAAAATCACCGGCGCGTAGTTCAGATATTTAAGCGCCGAGCGCAGTTGCTTCTCGAAAATCTCCCGGTCTGCCGGCGGCTTGCCGTCTGTGCGCCCGGTCGTGATGGCGTCCCACTTGTTCACCAGGATAATGACGCTGCGCCCGCTCTCGTGCGCATATCCGCCGATGGTAGCGTCCGCGGCCGTCACTCCATCCGTTGCATCCAGCACCAGCAGCGCCACGTCTGCCGCTTCCAGATGACGCCGGGCCATGACCACGCTCATTTTTTCGGCCATCAGGTGCGTCTTACCCTTGCGCCGTATCCCTGCGGTATCCACAAACCGCAGTTGCTGGCCCTCGAACTCCACAACCTCGTCCACCGCGTCGCGCGTAGTTCCCGCAATGGGCGAGACAATCGCGCGGCTGGTGCCGGTCAACGCGTTCAGAAGCGTGGACTTACCCACATTCGGCCGCCCGATGATGGCTACCGAAGTCTCGTGCTGCTCAAACTCGCCATGCGTCCGATGCAACTGTTCCGCATCCTCCGCGTCTGGCCCGGCCTCAGTAGCAGCTGCCTCATCCGCGATCTGTTTCTCCGTCAGCGGAACGTCAGCCGGCTCTGGAATCGCCTCCGAAATCGCGTCGAGCAAGTCCCCGATGCCCAGCGCATGTTCCGCACTGATGGGATAAACGTTGCGAAGGCCAAGCTGGCGAAAGTTCTCCGCCCCCATCGCCATGGCCTCGCCCTCGACCTTGTTGACGGCCAGAAACACCGGCTTGCCGCCGCGGATCAGCAGCTTCACCAGATCGTAGTCGGGACTGGCCAGCTCCGTCCGCGCATCGACTACCAGCACCAGCGCGTCTGCCTCTTTCAGCGCCACCTTGGCCTGGTTATAGATCTCCGTCGGAATCAGCTCCGCATCGTCGGGCACCATCCCGCCCGTGTCGACGAGCCTGAACTGCCGCCCGGCCCACTCGTATTCCCCGTAGATGCGGTCGCGCGTAATGCCCGGCTCGTCGCCCACAATCGAGCGGCGGCTATGCGTGAGCCGGTTGAAGAGCGTGGATTTGCCCACGTTGGGCCGGCCTACGATGGCCACCAGTGGCAGCGCTCCCGCACCCGCCCTGCTGGGAACAACCGATCTGCGATACGTCGGCAAAACTTGGCTCCAATCGGGTCTGCATGCCCAGGGACATATAAGTTCTTCAGCCGCCTTGGCTCAGAACCACTTGATCCGCGTGTCCCTCCTTACCAGTCTACCGTCTGACCTGAATGGAAGCCTATTCTCTGCCGTCTAGGTTGCACCCGTTGGTGGGCAATTTGAGAACAGGATTGTAGATGAGCCCGTTCCAATATTCCCCATGAAATCTCGGCACTCCAAGTGCCCCCTTCCAAGAGAGGAGCGAATCATGCACATCCACGGGAACTCCATGAACGTGAACGCGGCAAATTCTTACTCTGTCGCCAACAGCGAAAAGGCCGCCGCTGCCCAGCGAGCCGCCGATGTCCGCAAGCGCCTGTTGAAATCCGCCGCCGGCCTTGACGGCACCGAGTCCGCCGAAGCGGCAACGCTGATCGGCCATTGGCTCGGCGCGAACCCCAACCAGTCCGAAGGCGACGCCGAATACCACGCTTCTTCATCCGGCAAAGATTCCGATTTCGGCTGACACAAACGCTTCAGTCTGCCCATTCAGACAACTCTCCTGTGCACCGCGCTCGAAATATGGATACACTAGCCCAATCCCCATCTCGACGAGGTCAATCCATGCCCAAATTTGTCATTGAACGTGAGATTCCCGGACTCGGCGACATGTCCGCTCAGCAGTTGCAGGCCGTCTCCGAAAAGTCCTGTTGTGTCCTCCGCAACCTCGGCCCTCAGATCCAGTGGCTTCACAGCTATGTCACCCAGGACAAGCTCTACTGCATCTATATCGCGCCGGACGAGGAAATGATCCGCGAACACGCCAGCCAGGGCGGCTTCCCTGCCAACAACATCGCCAAGATACTCAGGACCATCGATCCCACCACCGCCGAATCCGCTTGAACTCAATCCCCTCGGGATCGGTCCTCCGCCCTCATCACTATGATGGAGTGAGCACCCGGTCCCGATGGCCTTCTCTGACACTTCAACCCGCGCTCTGCCCTCCCTTCACGAGTTCTTCTCTCCGGGCGGCATTCTGGCGCGTTCGCCGTTGCCCTACGAGTACCGCCCCGGCCAGCTCGAAATGGCCAAAGCCGTCGAGCGGGCGCTCACTGAACACCGCCACCTGATTGTCGAAGCCGGCACCGGCACCGGCAAAACCCTCGCCTACCTGCTCCCCGCCCTGCGCACTGGCCAGCGCGTCATCGTCTCCACGGGCACCAAGGCCCTGCAAGACCAGCTCTACTTCCGCGATGTTCCGTTCCTGGAAACCCTGATCGGCGACCTCCGCGTCTGTTATATGAAAGGCCGCGCCAACTATCTCTGCCGTCACAAGCTGGTAGCACTGCAAAATCAGCCGATTTTGTCAGGCCTTGAAGAGATTGATCAGTTCCAGCAGATCGCCAACTGGGAGAAGACGACCGAAACCGGCGACCGTGCAGAATTGTCAGGGATGCCGGAGTCCAGCGCCCTCTGGCAAAAGCTCGACGCTCGCTCCGAGGCCTGCCTGGGCACAACTTGTCCGGATTACAACCGCTGCTTCATCACCGAGATGCGGCGCAAAGCCCTTGAATCGGACATTATTATCGTCAACCACCACCTGTTCTTCGCCGACCTCTCCGTCAAGCAGCAGGCCACCGGCGCGCCCGACGCCGGCATCTTGCCCGAGGCCGCCGCCGTGATCTTCGACGAGGCTCATGAACTGGAAGACGTCGCTTCCAGCTACTTCGGCCTCTCGGTCAGCAACATTCGCTTTGAAGAACTGGCGCGCGACACCGATGTGCTATTGCGCGGCAAGGAGGGCGCGGGAAACATGCCCGCTGCCACCCAGCAGCTTCGCGACCGGGCTCGCATGTTTTTCGCCGGGCTGCCCATGGCCGGCGACGGCCGCCAGCCCTTCTCCGCGCGCGAGGAGTTCCTCGAAACTTCCGGCGATCTCTACATCGCCGTGCGCACCACGCTCAAGCTGATGGAAACGGAGATGGAGCGGCTCACCGGCATCGACGAAGCGCCCGGCCTCAAGAAGCGCGTGGCGCGCCTGCGCGGCGAACTCGAGTTCCTGCTCGAATCCAATTCCAGCAACATGGTTTATTGGATGGAGCGGCGCGTTTTGGGGAACTCCTCCGAAAGATCGACGGTGCGGGGCAACTTCAGAAGTCAGGCGCGCACCACCTTCCTCCAGGCCACGCCCATCGACGTCTCCGAGTTGCTCCGCGAGTTGGTCTTCGAGCGAATTCCCACCGTGGTGCTCACCTCCGCCACACTTACCGTGCAGGGCGGTTTTGAGCACATGCGCCGGCGGCTCGGCCTCGGAGATACGGGCCAGGGGGCGCGCGAGCTCGTGGTGCCTTCGCACTTCCAATACGGAAAGCAGGCCTTGCTCTACCTGCCGCCGGAGATGCCCGACCCCCGCGACCCGGAGTTTCCTGAAGCCGCCGCGCGCTGCATCCAGCGAGTACTCGAGCTTTCGCGCGGCCGCGCCTTTTGCCTCTTTACCAGCTACAGCCAGATGCGTGCTCTCTACGAGCGCCTGTTGCCAGTCCTCGACTTCCCCATCCTGTTGCACGGCAGCGCTCCGCGCAAGGCCCTCCTCGAACAGTTTCGCGAAACTCCCAATGCGGTCCTCTTCGGCACGGCAAGCTTCTGGCAAGGCGTCGACGTACAAGGCGAGGCGCTCAGTTGCGTCATCATCGACCGTCTCCCCTTCGCCGTGCCCAGCGACCCGGTCGTCCAGGCCCGCATGAAAGCCATTGAAGAAGCCGGCGGCAAGCCCTTCTTCGACTACCAGGTCCCCGCCGCCGTCCTCACCCTCAAGCAGGGCTTCGGCCGTCTCATCCGTTCCCTCGAAGATCGCGGCGTCCTCGTCCTGCTCGACCCCCGCATCACCCGCCAGCGCTACGGCCAAACTTTCCTCCAGAGCCTCCCGCCCTACCGCACGACGGCGACCATCACCGACGTCGAAGCCTTCTTCGCCGAGTGACTGCCCACCTATTCGTCACCGCCAGCACTCGCGTTCATCCCGGATAGAGTTTTGCGGACGACCGCGCGGCCTTTGCAGGATTCTTCAACGCGAAGTGGGCCCTTTTGATATGGTCAGACGGTTTCTAGCCTTTTAGAATCTGGTCGACGGTCTGGATGTCGACTAATCCGTTGCAACCGTAGATGGCCGGGAGCACTCGCTCCGCGGGATAAGTTCGCCGGAGCTCGGCAACCTTCTCTGTGCCGGAGCGGTACGCGGGGAGATACATTCGCCCCAGCAGCGGATGCCGTCCCCACGCGCCAGACAGCTTATCGGCGCGTTCTTCTGTGACCAGAAAATCGCGCCGCAGCGTGGCCGCCACCTCCGGCTGCGGTCTGCCTTCGCCCCACGTCAGATAAGACGACTGGTTCTTGGCGTCATCCTGTAGCAGCGCCAGCAATACGCCGATCTGCAGGTCTTCGTCCGGCAACTGCTCCACTTCGGTGACATCATGCGCGATCAGAATTGCATTGTTGGCGATACCTTCAAACAGCGTGGCCGCGCGCGTATTCATGGTAAGTACGGTGGCTTCGAAGTCCACCTTTCCCCGGACGTACAAGTCCTGCAGGTAGGCAAAAGTCGTCACGTGCCCCGGCACAACCTCGTGGCTCACGAGCTGTTCAAACTCCGGATACGACATCTGCAACGAAGCATTGATCTCGTAGGTCGCTTCGTACTGCGGACTGCCATCGGCGTTGCGAGCTCGCCCCAGGTAGTTCATTGAACCGGAAAACCAGGCATCCTTGATCGGCATGAACTCGATGTTCGCCCTCGGTACGCGGGCCAGATCCTGTGGAAGATACGGCAGCAAATTCTTCGCGCTGAGATTGTCAAAATGCGCGATCACCGCCGCGCCCAGAGCGCGCACCGATGCCATCGGGACCACGCGCTCCCGGCGCCATCGATCGACTGCCTCCAGCAACCCACCCGCGTTTGACACGGTGTAGCCGGCGCGGCCCAACAGCTCGGCCACGCGTTCCCGCTTCTTCTCCGGCCTGGAGGGTTCAGGCGGCTTCGCAGTCGACGCCTCCACTGAGCGGGCATACGGCACCGGATCGCCCTTGCCAATAACCTCCATTGCCAGGTCCCACATCGTATCGAGAGAAACCGCCAGCCCCGTCAAGTAGGACTTGCGCAGCCCCCGGAGCTTTCCTGCTTCATCGCGAACTCCGGCAATCGCTTGGGGAAGGTCTACATGACGCAGGTACTCTTCCACCGCATCCCGATCGATACTCTTGCCGGCGACGCCACCGGATTCCCGCACCCTGGCAGCCGACGGAT
>Ga0224555_1002334_pt1 | contig 22714 bp, 17 predicted proteins | sample 714S23034metaG_FD_180687 | JGI IMG/M metagenome (GOLD analysis project Ga0224555, IMG submission 180687) | Peat soil microbial communities from Stordalen Mire, Sweden - 717 S2 30-34 | ecosystem: Environmental > Terrestrial > Soil > Wetlands > Peat | place: Sweden: Norrbotten County, Stordalen...
AGCGGCGGCCATGGCATCACCTTTCACGGCCAGGAGGCGCACTCCGGTTCCACTCCGATGCATTCTCGTCGCGATGCCCTCGCCGCCGCTGCAAAGCTGGCTCTCGAAATCCGCACCATCGCGACAAAGCATCCCGATGCGGTGTGCACCATTGGCAGCCTCAAGACCTTTCCCGGCATCGTCACCGCTGTCGTAGGCCGTTGCGAAGCCACTCTCGATCAACGCGACCTAAATGCCCAGGTGCTTGCCACCATGTATCGCGAAGCTCAGGAGAAGAGCGCTCAGTTCGCGCAGGAAGAGGGCTGCACGGTGGAGTGGTCGCGCATCTGGAACATTGCGCCCGAGCCCTTTGATCCCGCGCTCATTGAGTTATGCGAAGATGCAATCCGTGAGACGTCAGGCCGCTCGCATCGCATGCCCAGCGGCCCATTGCACGATGCTGCGGAAGTCTCCCGATCCGGCATTCCCACCGCCATGCTCTTTGTCCAATCGCTCAAGGGAATCAGCCACAACAGAATTGAAGACACGCGCGAAGACCATTTGCACATGGCCATCACCGCATTCGACAAGTTGGCATCGAAGACCATCGATTGGATTCGCGCCTCATAAGAGGAGGGTTGCAACATGAGTGCTACCGAGACATTGACTCCCACCGCGGTCTCTCACTGGATCAACGGAAAATCTTTCGCGGCAACTTCCGGACGCAACGGCGCCGTCACCAATCCCGCAACCGGGGAAATCATCGCTGAGGTCGGCTTTGCAGCCAAACAGGATGTGGACGCCGCAGTCGCCGCAGCGACAGCAGCCTCTAGCGAGTGGCGCGCCACGCCTCTCTCTCGCCGCGCCGAAGTGATGTTTCGCTTGCGCGACTTGATTGTGCAGAATCGCGATCGCCTTGCACAAATCATTAGCCTTGAGAACGGCAAGACCATCGCCGACGCTCTCGGCGAAGTTGCGCGCGGCCTTGAGAACGTTGAGTTCGCCTGCGGCATTCCGAACCTGCTCAAAGGCGGCTACACTGAGCAGGCCAGCCGTGGCGTCGATGTCTATCAGATCCGCCAGCCGCTTGGCGTCGTCGCCGGTATCACACCATTCAACTTCCCCTCGATGGTTCCCTTGTGGATGCTGTCCACCGCCATCGCCTGCGGCAATGCGTTCATTCTCAAACCATCGGAGAAGGTTCCCTCGGCAAGCGTCTTTCTCGCGGAGTTGGCCAAGGAAGCGGGCGTGCCCGACGGCGTGCTGAATCTCGTCCATGGCGACAAGGTTGCGGTAGATCTCCTCCTCGCGCATCCAGGCATCAAGGCCATCAGCTTTGTCGGATCCACACCTGTGGCCCGCTATATCTATGAGACCGCCACGCGCAACGGCAAGCGCGTCCAGGCACTTGGCGGAGCCAAGAACCACATGCTGGTCTTGCCCGACGCCGACATCGCCATGGCCGCTGATGCTGCAGTCTCCGCGGGCTACGGCGCGGCCGGCGAGCGCTGCATGGCCATCTCCGTGGTGCTCACTGTCGGCAATGTCGCCGACCCGCTCATCGACGCCATTCGCGAACGCGTCGCACGCATCAAGGTTGGCCCAGGCTCGGAACCCACCAACGAAATGGGCCCGCTCATCACGCGTGAACATCGCGATCGCGTTGCCGCGCATCTCGACACTGCAGTCTCTGAAGGAGCAACGCTCTCCATCGATGGCCGTCTCGATCCCGCGACCCACTCCGCAGGCTTCTTTCTCGGTCCCTCGCTCATCGACAATGCAAAACCCGGCATGCACTGCTATGACACTGAGATCTTTGGCCCCGTGCTCAGCGTTGTGCGCGTCGACACCTATGCCGAAGCACTTCGCCTCATCAACGAAAACCCTTACGGCAACGGCACAGCGATCTTCACCCAGAATGGTGGAGCAGCGCGCCAGTTTCAATTCGATGTCGAGGTTGGCATGGTGGGCATCAACGTTTCGATTCCCGTGCCCGTTTCCTACTACAGCTTCGGCGGATGGAAGTCGTCGCTTTTCGGCGATCTGCACATGTACGGTCCCGAAGGCGTGCAGTTCTACACGCGCTCCAAGGTCGTCACCAGCCGCTGGCCCGATCCCGCATCCAGCAAGGTCGATCTAGGATTCCCGCAAGTGCGCTGAGTTCTGCCGCGGCTTTCAATCTGCGGGGGAGAGAGCAGTGCTGGAAGCCGGCGGAGTTAACCTCATCAGGATTCCGTAGACGCCGCCCGCCATGAAGAAGCCCACGAACCACGCGTAATCGTACAGGAAGTGCAGTGACTCCACGCCAAGTCCGATAAGAGCTATCCCCACGCCCAGAACCAGCGCCACCACAGCGCGCGGATTGATGCCCTTCGTGTAGTAATATGCGCCTTCGCTGTGATAGAGCGAGTTGACGTCGAGCTCGGTCTTGCGAATGAAGAAGTAGTCGCAGATCATGATGCCTGCCACGGGACCAAGCAATCCGGAGTATCCCACCAGCCAGCCGAAGATATACGCATCCGGCGTGGCCAGCAGCTTCCAAGGGCACATCGCCATGCCGAGGAAGCCTGTAATCAGCCCGCCGGTTCTGAAACTGATAAGCCGCGGATAGAGGTTCGAAAAATCATTCGACGGTGAGACCACGTTGGCCCCGATGTTCACGTTGAGCGTTGCAATGAGAATGGCGATCAACGCGACAAAGGCCACCACAGGCTGATGAAATGCGCCGATCAGCAGAATCGGATTCCAAATCGGATGACCGAAAAGCACTGCGGATGCCGATGTGACTGAGATGCCGACAAACGTGTAAAGCGTCATGGCGACAGGCAAGCCAAACGCCTGGCCCCAGGCCTGCGATGTTTGCGACTTGGAATAACGCGTGAAGTCCGGAATATTCAAGGCAAGTGTGGCCCAATAGCCAACCATCGCCGTGAGCGACGGAAAGAATACCGCAAGAAATGCGCCGGTGGAATGAAACTGGCTCGGCGTCGAGAGCATTGAGCCGAAGCTGCCTGCCTTGATCCGCACCCAGATCAGCAGCGCAGCGGCCATGACAAACATGAACGGCGCGCCAAACGCCTGCAAGTGACGGATGGATTCCACGCCCCGCCATACCACGACCATATTCAGCAGCCAGAATCCCAGGAAGCAGGCCCATAACACGCCGTCGGCTGATGCAACTGATGGCCAGATGACTGCCAGCATGGAATGGATCGCGGTTCCACCGATCCACGACTGAATGCCGAACCAGCCGCAAGCCACAACGGCGCGCAGAATCGCCGGCAGATTGGCGCCGCGCACGCCAAAGGGCGCACGAATGAACACCGGAAACGGAATCCCGTACTTTGCGCCCGCATGCGCATTCAGCAGCATGGGAACCAGCACAATCAAATTCCCCAGCAGCACCGTGCACACTGCCTGCTTCCAATCCATGCCCTTGGCGATCAGCGACGAGGCAAGCTGATACATCGTCACCTCCATGGACATCGAAAACCACAAGGCAATGTAGTTATACGTGCCCCAGGTGCGCTGCGCCGGCGTCGTGGGGGCCAGGTCGCGATTCGAAAGCGATGGATCGTTCGCACTCACGGCTACTCCTCCGCAACAATCGAAGATGCTCTTTCCATGCTGAGAAAATAGTCACCTGCTCCTGCGATCAGTCAAGGCGCTCCGGCGACACTTGGCGAAGAATCGCATCAACAGGCAACAACCAGGACTGAGCTCTTCATCTCTCCTATCTGTGACGATCTTTCGAGGAAGCGAGACGCACGGCTACAGCATCGGAGATCGGGATGTTTCCAATCTATCATCCGATTTGTACAGCGTTTCAAGTCAGAATATCTTCATCGCTTCAGCTTCGGGATCGGGCGTAGTGCGGGGCGTCACGGCATACACAGTTGTCCGCTCAATCCTGTCGCCCACCAACATCGTCGCCAAGGGTCCCAGGGTTTCCAATTCGACATAATGAAGCGGGTCGGGATTCGTATAAATCTGGGTGATACAGCCGCCGTCCGGATACTCTCCCGGCTCAACCTCCGCATCAATCCTGACCACGCAGTTCCGCCCAACCCATGCAAGGCTTCCAGCATCCGCTCCGATCTTGACGTAAGCGCGCGGATGGCGGATAAGAGACAACAATCGGTCTTGAATCTTGAGGCCGGCCGGTTCCGCGCTCAGCAATGGAGTGTAGCCGCGATCGAACTTCGATTTTGCCGGCAACAGCGCGCAAATACGCTCCGGCTCCTGCATCTGGGTAATGGTCCATATGGAGACTGTTACCGGACTTCCAAGGACCTTTTGAAACTCGGTCCGGATGTGCATGATTGGTCGCAGAGGGTCCAGCTCCACGTGACGGACAACCTGAATGCCAATGGTCGAATCTACCGGCGAACGGAGAATTACGGCGTTCCGTTTCACAATTGCCTCGGCCGGCAATGAATCAAACGCAATCGGCGGCGGCCATGCGCGGCCCAGGTGGAGCGGCCACGCGGATTGCGGAGCGGGCCAGCATTTGTCGCCTCCAAAGTTGCACCACTGGTGCTGACCTGCTTGGTGCAGCCGCCCATCCAATGTTCGATTCTCCCAAAGCGTCCCCGCCGAATCGCCCGCCAGGCGCAACTGCATCACGCGCCCGATCGCTGGCACCACGATGGCTTCCACGCTGCCGTTGGACAGAAGATAGCAATCGTGCCAGCCATGCCAGCAGATGCGCACAATCGAAATACCAATCTCCTGGCTGGACGGCATGTCAGATGAAATCGGGACTTCGGTGCGGCCTTCCATTGTATTCGTTCTTTCTTGCATCCCGTCGGCAGCTTTCAAAGCCAATTTCGCGATCCCAGGCCGGAGACTGTCGGCCTGTGTAAACTACGCCTGCCAGCATGGAGCCCGCCAGTGATGGGTGAGTTACCTATCGCCGGCGGCCGCTTTGTTGGTTTCGACCTCACGTTCGGTGAGATGGTCGTACCAGGTAAACTTTAGAATGAGAGACGTGCCGAGAATGATTGCAAGAGCGAGAGCGGCGCGGTAGAACTCCTGAATGACGATGTAGAGGGGTAGTGCAACCAGGGCAATCTGCCAGACGATGCCCACCGCGATATTGAACATGTCGCGCGCGAAGTCTTTGTTGCGCTTAAAGCTGGCATCTTCAGCAAGCACCATCTTGAGGACCGGCCCCCAGAATCCCCACGGCCGGACGCGCCGGTAGAAGTCCATCAGAACAGCGTCCGAATCCGGCTTGGTGAGAAACGTACCAAGGAGGCAGCCAATCAGGGAAATCCCAACGACAACCGGGAAGATGATCACCACTTCCATATTGATGGAATACGTTGCCAGCAGGTGTTGCACCCACGGCACCATCGGAACGATTTTCGGCATCACCACCGCTGCGGCTATGCCGGTGACCATGCCCCAGAAGTAGCCGTATCCATTGAAGCGCCACCAGTACCACTTGAGAACGTTCGATGCTGTATAGCCGCCCCACAGTCCGGACACGATCCACACCACGACCGAGTTAACCGAGTCGACGTTCCAGCCGATCAGCACACCGATCACGACCACGGCAAAGGAAGCAAGATAGCTCAGGCGGACGTAGGTCTTGGGCGATGCATTGGGATTGATGAAGCGCTTGTAAATGTCGTTGACGAAATACGGCGGAGCTGCGTTCACGGTGGCCGCAAAGTTGGACATGAAGGCCGCCAGCAGGCCGGCGATGAGAAAGCCCAGCAGGCCCACCGGCACAAAACGGCCCAGCGCGTAAGGCAACACCAGTTCGAAGTCCATGTGGGTTCCCATGGCGCGGAGGTTAGGGCCATAGAAGGCGGCTGCCAGCACTGTGAGTCCGATGACGAGAAAGTAACGCGGAGGAGTCAGTACGATGTTCACCCAGGCAGACATCATCGAGGCTTCGCGCGGATCTTTGGCGGAAAGAACGCGCTGCATATCGTAATTGGGCGCGGGTCCGGCCGCCGAAATCGGAATGCCCTTAAACAAAAGCATCACGACGAAAAAGCCGAAAAGGCCATAGCCATCCTGCGCAACCTTTTCGGTGGCTGCCGGGAGCAACGTGGACCAATTGAGATTCAAGTGCCAGCCGAAGAAGATATTGTCCCAGCCGGCGGGCACCACGCGGTGCAGCATCTCCGGCGCTACTTTTCTCATGGCGATGATGCCCACGGCAAACGAGGCGATCGACAAAATGAAAAACTGGACCACTTCTGTAATCACCACGCTGATCATGCCGCCCTTGATGACGTAGATGGCCGTGATGCCGATCAAAATCAGCGCATACTCATTGGCCGACAGATTCCATGGCAGGAACGTCTGCGCAAACTTGCCGATGCCCTTGAAAGCGTAGGTAAAGAATCCAATGATGCTGAGGAAGGCGTAGATCACCACGATCAAGTGCGACAACTGCGCGCCGGGGCCGGTGCCAAAGCGTGTTTGGATCCACTCGGCGCCGGTCATGACTTTGGAGCGGCGCAGCCACGCGGAAAGATACACCATCAGGAAGATTTGGTTGAACGTTGGCCACAGCCACGGGATCCACACACTCTTCAACCCGTACACGAACATCCAGGAGACCAGCAGCATGGTCCCGCTGATATCGAACATGCCCGACGCATTGGAGATGCCCAGCATGTACCAGGGCATGGTGTTGCCGCCGAGAAAGTAATTCTGCATGCTCTGCGAAGCGCGATGCGAAACCCAGTACCCGATCAACACCGTACTCAGCAGGTAAGCCACGATAATCACGATGTCAATGACGTGAAGATGCATTTGGATTCCTCGATTCTCTAACGCAATTCCCCGGCCAGCAGGAATACCAGCGCGGCCTGCCAATTGATGGCAATCTCATTGCTGGCGTACGAATTCGTTTGATCGGCATAAACCCGGGCTGGGGGCACGTCCTTCGGCAACGCGGCCAGCACTGCATCGCCGCGCCGCGCGTTTGGCCCACCGGAAAGCATCCCCGGCCATGGCGCTCTGTTGGTCACCGACGCACTCGGCCGGTGATGCGGATGTTGGAATGGGTTCTCGCCCACTTGTGTCACCCAGGAGAGCGAGAATGTGTTTCTCCCCAACAAATAATGCAGATTGTCCCCCGCAGCATTCACGAAGTCCGGATCGGGGCGGAACGTATTGGCAATCAGCAGATAAAAGCCATAGCCTGCGGCAACCCCATTCGATCCCCAGATGTAGTCTCTGGTCTGCATGCTGATGCGGTAGGGATTTGCGCGGGTGCGCGCAACCACAATTTGCGCCGATCCCAGGGTGCGGTCGCGGATGGCCTTCACTGCGCTGGCATCCTTTCCTGTTTGCGAAGAGAGCGCATAGGTCCACAGGGCCATTGCCCCCAGCGAACTCCAACTCTCCGCCGGCGGGGAAACCAGCTTGGGAAGAAACTCTGCGTAATGGCTTAGAAAGAAATCGTTGTAGCTCGCTTCACCCGTGGTGCGGCTCAGTTCCGCTGCCGCCCAGAGCCTCTCGTCGGAACAGTTCGCGTCGCCATATTCTCCCGTCGTTACGCCCGGCGGATTTTTGAACGTGACATTTGGATATTTTTCCGTCCACGCAAAAGCGCGTCGTGCAGCCTCCAGCGCCTGCGTGGCAAACTTCGCGTCAAAGGGCTTATAAACGCGCGCGGCAATTGCTGCCACGGCGGCCAGGTCAGCAGTCGCGCAGGTGCTCTTAAAAGGCTCAGTGCCAGTACCGATAACGACGCTTGGCAGCTTGTCCGCTTCGGGCGCAATGAATGCCGAGAAGTGTGTGCTGGTCTGCTTGTGCCACACACCGCCATCCTTATCCTGCATCTTCAGCATCCACTCCAGGTTCCAGCGCGCCTCATTCAAAATGTCCGGCGTGCCGTTACCCGATTCGGGGATCTTCTGCGAAATGTTCTTCAGCCTGTCCCCATAGATCTCCCAGGTCCACAGCAACGTCCCCGTAGCGATCCCGGAATTGACCACATAGCGGCCATAATCCCCTGCGTCGTGCCAGCCGCCAATATTGTCTCGCGGGCCTTGAGCCCCCGAGGAACTGTGAAACTCGCCGTGCAAATGGCATGCGGGGTGAGCATAGCCGGGGAACTCGGGACCCATATCCACCGCCGTCCCGCAGCGCTGGCCGTAAAAGGCGCGCATTGCCAGATAGTAAGTGTGATTGAAGACATTCCGATCCACTGAGAAGTCGAAACTGCGCCCCACGCCTGGAACATCGACGTAGTAGGTTCCAGCGTCCCTCAACCCTGTGAATTCCGCAGCCTGAACGTAGTCGCCGGAGTCTGGATCGAACTCCGGGCCCGCCAGTCTGCCTTGAAAGCTGGATACCCGATCGCTGGAACGCCTGATCTGAAACGTTTCTGCGTGGGTTTGGCTTGGAGAGGCAACAAATGCCACTTTGGGTCCGTCGAGCGGATAGCCAACCTGATCCACCTTGATGACCAGGGCTGGAGACTCAGCTCCAGTGGCCAATGAAGCCGGGAGAACGAGAAGGCCGCCAAGCAGAACGGCTATCGGCAACATTCGACCGCAACGAGCACGCATGAAGGCTACAAACATGAATCCTGGCATAGCTGAACTTTCGCCTCGTGCAAGCGCCCAAGGTGTATGCAAGACGCGCCAATGTCCCTCACAATCGCCTGAAAAATGGGAACGACCTTTTTGGGAACGGCAGATTGTCGCGTTTTGCTCGCGCAGATACTGTGGCACACCGGCGGCATCTCGCGCAAATCCATTCAAAACTTTTCAATGCGCATGGAATAGTTCTGGAAAATCGATTGATTAGTTTTCAAGCTGGGAACTATACTGGCGGCGGTCCTTATTCGAGGAATCATTCATCATGAAATTCGGCCATTTCGACGATTGCAATCGTGAGTATGTGATAACGCAACCAGATACGCCACTGCCGTGGATCAATTACCTGGGTTGTCAGGCATATTTCGGAATCATTTCCAACACGGCGGGGGGCTACTCGTTCTATCGCGATGCCCGGCTGCGGCGCCTGACGCGTTACCGGTACAACAATGTACCGCTCGATCTCGGCGGGCGGTATATCTACCTGCGCGATGGCCAATCGAAGGAGTTCTGGTCACCCTCGTGGCAGCCGACGCGCCATGACCTCGAGGACTACACCTGCCGCCACGGGATGGGCTACACGGTGATCGGATCGAGTTATAGCGGAATCGAGGCCCACACCCGCTACTTTGTGCCGCTCGATGAAAACCTTGAAATCTGGCAACTTACCGTTACCAATCGCCGCACCACCAAAGCCACCCTTTCCGGCTTTGCCAGCATCGAATTCTGCCTCTGGGATGCGCAGGACGACGCCACCAACTTCCAGCGTAACTTCAATACCGGACAAGTCGAAGTCGAAGACGGCGTAATCTACCACAAAACCGAGTACCGGGAGCGGCGCAATCACTTCGCTTATTTTGCCAGTTCGCAGCCCGGCGCCGGCTTCGACACCCAGCGCGAGGCGTTTCTGGGCCGCAATCGAGGATGGGACAAGCCCGCAAGCGTGGAAACCGGTCAGCTGACCAACTCCATCGCGTACGGCTGGTCGCCCATCGGAGCGCATCAAGTGAAGCTGGAACTGGAGCCCGGAGAAACCCGCCAGATCGTATTCGTGCTCGGCTACCATGAGAATCCAACCGACCAGAAATTCGATCCGGCAGGATCGCAGACGATCAACAAGAAATTGGTCAAACCAGTCATCGCACGGTATCTGGACAGCAAGGAAGCCGACGCCGCCTTCGAGCGCTTGCGCCAATATTGGGACAGCCTGCTCAATATTTTCCAGGTGGACACGCCCGACATCCACACCAATCGGATGGTCAACATCTGGAACGCATATCAGTGCATGGCGACGTTTAATATGTCGCGATCGGCTTCCTTCTACGAGTCCGGCATTGGCCGCGGCCTGGGCTTTCGCGACTCAAATCAGGATCTGCTGGGATTTGTGCACATGGCGCCGGCTCGCGCCCGCGAGCGCATCCTCGACCTGGCCGCTACGCAATTGCCTACCGGCGGCGCCTACCACCAGTACCAGCCGCTCACCAAGCGCGGCAACAACGATATTGGCGGCGGCTTCAACGACGATCCGCATTGGCTCATCGTCGGCGTCTCGGCTTATTTGAAGGAGACCGGCGACTGGAGCATCCTCGACGAGCCCGTCCCGTACGACAATGAGCCCGGTTCGGAAGCGCCGCTCTATAACCACCTTCAGCGCAGCTTCGCGTATACATTGGAGCGCCTCGGCCCGCACGGATTGCCGCTGATCGGCCGCGCCGACTGGAACGACTGCCTCAATCTGAATTGCTTCTCCGATACGCCCGGCCAGTCCTTCCAGACCACCACCAACAAGGACGGCAAAGTGGCCGAGTCGGTCTTCATCGCCGGCCTCTTCGTCTACGCCGGCCGCGAACTGGCCGCCATCGCAACCCACCGTGGGCTTTCGGGAGAAGCTGCGTCGTACCTTGCCGAGGGCGTGAAGATGGAGGCAGTCATCTATGAACATGGCTGGGACGGCGAGTGGTTTCTCCGCGCCTATGACGATTTCGGCGACAAGATCGGTTCAAAGGAGTGCGAAGAAGGCAAGATCTTCATCGAGTCAAACGGGTTTTGCGTGCTTGCCGGCATCGGCCTCGACGACGGCAAAGCCGCCCTGGCAATGGACTCAACACGCAAGCATTTGGCGACGAAGCATGGCATCGTGGTTCAGCAGCCGGCGTACTCCCGCTACTACCTCAATCTCGGCGAAATCTCGTCCTACCCGCCTGGGTACAAGGAGAATGCGGGCATCTTCTGCCACGTGAATCCGTGGGTCATGATCGGCGAGACCCGACTCGGCCACGGCGACCAGGCCCATGACTACTACACGCGCATCAACCCCTCGGCACGCGAAGAGATCGGCGATCTGCATCGCTGCGAGCCCTACGTCTACGCGCAGATGATCGCCGGCAAGGATGCGCCCACCTTCGGCGAAGCCAAAAACTCCTGGCTCACGGGCACTGCGGCGTGGAATTATTACGCCATCGTCCAATGGATACTGGGCGTGCGCACTTCGCTCGACGGACTCCAGATTGCCCCCGTTATTCCCAAAAGCTGGCCGGGATTCACGGCGACCCGCACCTTTCGCGGCGTAGTCTACAAGATCTCCGTCGAGCGCAAGGGCGAAGGTAATCAAATTGCGCTCACCGTCGATGGCGCGCCGATCGAAGGCAACGTGGTGCCCGCACCCACCGATGGGCGAAAAGAAGTTTCGGTTCATGGAATTCTGAGCTAGAACAGGCGAAAGTCATGTATACCGCGCAGGAGCAACGCTACGACGCCATGCAATACCGCCGCTGCGGGAGGAGCGGCGTGCGGCTGCCCGCCATCTCACTCGGTCTGTGGCACAACTTCGGCGGTGTGGACGTTTTTGAGAATGGCCGCGCCATGGTGCGCCGCGCCTTCGACCTCGGCATCACCCACTTCGACCTGGCCAATAACTACGGGCCGCCGCCGGGAAGCGCGGAATCCAACTTCGGCGAAATCCTGCGCCTTGACCTCAAGCCCTATCGCGATCAATTGATCATCAGCAGCAAAGCCGGCTGGGGCATGTGGCCCGGCCCCTATGGCGATTGGGGATCGCGCAAGTATTTAATCGCCAGTCTCGACCAGAGCCTCAAGCGCATGGGTCTCGACTACGTGGACATCTTCTACTCCCATAGGCCGGACCCTGCCACGCCCATCGAAGAAACCATGGGCGCCCTCGATCACGCCGTGCGCTCCGGCAAAGCGCTTTACGCCGGCATCTCCAGCTACGACGCAAAACAGACGGCCGCGGCCGCGAAGATTTTGCGCTCGCTCGGCACGCCCTGCCTGATTCATCAGCCGAAGTACTCGATGTTCGACCGCTGGATTGAAAACGGTTTGCTCGACGTTCTCGGCGATGAAGGCATTGGCGGCATCGCCTTTTGTCCGCTGGCGCAGGGACTTCTGACCGATCGATATCTCCATGGCATTCCCGAAGGCTCGCGCGCTTCCAAGCCGGATACCTTCCTCAAGAAGAACGACATCGACGAGGGCCATCTTGCCAAGGTGCGCGCATTGAATGTGCTCGCTGTGGAGCGCGGCCAGTCGCTCGCGCAGATGGCTCTGGCCTGGGTCCTCCGCGACGGCCGCATGACTTCGGCGCTCATCGGAGCCAGCCGCGTGGAGCAGATTGAGCAGAATGTTGCCGCGCTCGCCAATCTCGCCTTCTCCGCCGATGAATTGGCGAAGGTTGAGGCGATTCTGAGCAAAGAGGGTCCCACTGGCCAATCTGAAGGATGATTTTCTTCGGCTGGTTACGATGTTCTTAGAAGGAGAGGCCCTTAGGTGAGCGAGCTACGGCAACGAGTTGAGGCGGAGTTACTCTCAGACATCCTCCCCTTTTGGCTCAAGTACGCGATTGACGAGGAGTACGGCGGGTTTCGCGGTCAGATTGCCAACGATCTCACCATCAACCCCCACGCAGCCAAGGGAATCATCCTCAACGCGCGCATCCTCTGGACCTTCTCCAAAGCCTTCAGTGCCTATGGCGATCCGGTCTATCTGAACGCGGCTCGCCGCGCCTATGAATACCTGGTCCGCTTCTTCTGGGACAACGAGTTTGGTGGCGTCTACTGGATGGTCGACTACCAGGGCAACCCCTTCGACACCAAGAAGCGTATCTATGGTCAGGCGTTCACGGTCTACGCGCTGGCCGAGTACTACCACGCCACCGGCGACGCGGAGATACTGGCCAGGGCCTTGCGCCTGGTGGAAGTGATTGAAGCTTCGGGACACGATCCGGCCAATGGCGGCTACTTCGAGACCTACGAGCGCGATTGGACCCTGGCCGTCGATCAGCGCCTCAGCGAGGTGGATCAGGACGAAAAGAAGTCCATGAATACTCACCTCCATTTACTGGAGGCCTATGCGGCGCTGCTGCGCAATCACGAGCACTCAACTGTGCGCCTCCGCCTGCGCGAGTTGATCGAGGTCTTCCTTAACCACATCGTCGATCCAAAGACTCACCACTTCCTGCTCTTCTTTGACGAGGAGTGGCGTACCCAGTCAGACAAGGTATCGTTTGGCCACGACATCGAGGGAAGCTGGCTGCTTTGCGAAGCAGCGGAGATTCTTGGCGACACTGCGCTCCTCGAGAGTGTGCGCGCAGTCGGCCTATCCATGGCGCAAGCCGTCTATGACCAGGGGCTCGATACGGATGGAGGCCTGCTCTATGAAGCCGGCCCCACAGGGATTATCGATAGCGATAAGCATTGGTGGCCGCAGGCGGAGGCTGTCGTCGGATTCCTCAATGCCCACGAGCTTTCGGGCCGGCAATACTTCCGCGATGCGGCCGAACGTAGCTGGGCGTTCATTGAGGAACACATCATTGACCGCGAGCATGGCGAATGGTTCTGGCTGGTCTCAAAAGATGGTGTGCCCGCCGCTGAGCGGGATAAAGTGGGTCCCTGGAAGTGCCCCTATCACAACAGCCGCGCCTGCTTTGAAACCATGGAGCGCCTCGATGCGCATGGGGTCCAGGATGCACGGCAGGAATAGAAGGGCAGGCGATCTCAGATGAATCAAACAGCATTCAAACAACTTGTCCAGCAGTTATTCAAGCAACAGGAAAAGCTCCTCACGCGCCGCAACCGCAAGCTGCCCGGCGGCAATAGCATCTTTGAACGCTATGAGTTTCCCGTTTTGACGGCTGCTCACGCGCCCATTATCTGGCGCTACGACCTCAACCGCAAGACCAATCCGCTGCTGCTGGAGCGCATCGGCGTCAATGCCACCTTCAACGCCGGGGCAATCGCGCATGACGGCAAATTCCTGGTCGTTGCGCGTGTCGAAGGCGCTGACCGCAAGTCGTTTTTCGCAGTGGCCGAGAGCACGAATGGCATCGACAATTTTCGTTTCTGGGATTACCCCATCTTGCTGCCCGAAGCCGCCGACCCGGACACCAATGTCTACGATATGCGGCTGGTGAAGCACGCGGACGGCTGGATCTACGGCCTGTTTTGCACGGAGCGCAAAGACCCGAAAACACCGCCGTGGGACACATCCTCTGCCGTCGCGCAATGCGGCATCGTCCGTACCAAAGACCTCAAGACATGGGAGCGTCTGGCCGACCTGAAATCGAAGTCGCCGCAGCAGCGCAATGTAGTGTTGCACCCTGAGTTTGTCGATGGAAAGTATGCGTTCTATACGCGCCCGCAGGACGATTTCATCCAGGCCGGCAAAGGCGGCGGCATCGGCTGGGGGCTGTCAGCGAGCATCGAGAACGCCGTGATCGAGAAGGAATCGATCATGGACAACCGAGAGTATCACACCATTCAGGAAGTCAAGAACGGCCTGGGCCCCGCGCCCATCCAGACACCTAAGGGTTGGCTGCACCTGGCGCACGGCGTGCGCAACACCGCGGCCGGCTTGCGCTACGTCCTCTATCTCTTCCTCGCCGACCTCGAGCGCCCCTGGGTCATCACGCACAAGCCGGCTGGATACTTCATCGCGCCGGAAGGCGAAGAACGTGTCGGCGATGTTTCCAACGTGGTTTTCAGCAACGGCTGGATCGAGCGCGCCAACGGCGATGTCTTCATCTACTACGCGTCATCCGACACACGCCTGCATGTTGCAACCAGCACCGTGAGCAAGCTGCTCGACTATGTGCTGAACACGCCCGCCGATCCGCTCCGCAGCCGCGACTGCGTGGAGCAGCGCTATGAGCTGATCGAGAAGAATCTGACCGCGCTGCGCCTGCTCAAGCTACCCGCCGGCAAGCGTTCCGGGAAAAAGACGGCCATGGAAAAGAAGCGCCAGCGCTGATCTCCGGCAGGCTTTAATTCCGCGGCTTGGCAGGCTCAGTAACCGGAGTAGGCTGCGTGCCGCTTTGCGCATCCCTCTGCGCGGCTTCACGGGCCAGCTTGTCGGCCTGTTTCTTCTTGTGGTGGCGCACCAGGTCAGGCCAGAACTCGATCACTTCCGCGCCCACAATGCCTTCGACGGACACAGTCAATCCATCATTGATGGTGTCGCTGACTGTGCGTTCTGAAGCAGGATAATAGGCGCGGGCGACGGCAGCGCCCATCAGGTTGCCCACGACATTCGCATAGTTCGGACCCCATTTCCCGTTATCGCGCCGGCACCAGACGGTGCTCGCCGCCGCCCACAGAAAGCGGTTCGTTGCGCTACCCGTGCCCTTCTGGAAGTAGCGCGGATCTTCATGCCAGATGCTGGGCAACACCGCATTTCCAAAGAAATTACCGATAAAAGCATCGGAATATGCGGCGCCGTATCGCTTTGCGTACCCCTGTGCGCCCTGCCCCCATTCGGAGTAGCTGTCATCGGCCTGGCCAATGCCGGAAACTACGCCCGCCAACAGAAATGGCCACGGATCGGTGGAGCTCTTGAAGAAAAGCTTGAACTTCTGCCCCGAAGAAAGAGGAGCCGCGTTCCTATTACTGGTTGTGTTGAAGGTCGCCATCACCCCCATCACGCGCTGCTTTTCCTGTTCCTTCAACTGCTCTTCGGCCTTCTCGTGCTGGCTCTTTTGTGCGTCGGATTGGGCAGCACCCGTCTGCGAACTGGAACTCGACTGCGGTGCTGGAGAAGTGGCCGGAGCCTGCTGCGTGCTCTGGTCCTCTCCGGGCGATTGCCCTGCCGCCATCGCCAATTGCGGCTGCGGCGCATCCGGAAGCTGCTGGGCTGCGACGATCTCAGGACCGGAACCCGGTTCCTGGCCGAACATTGGGGTGGGCGACGCCAACACGGCTATTCCAGCCGCAAGTGACGCAGAAATCAAACAAGAGCGAACGAGCATCTATTCACCAGTCGTGGATCAGGTGCCCAGCCAGCCGTCTCAAATTAGCCGGCTGATTTGGCCTCGGGCACTATCTATAGGGTAATCCACCCCGGCGAGCAGCCTCGACCCCGGCCGCGCTCCTGAGGCAGCGATTCAACATGCGGGCACATCGCCCTGCTGTTAGACGCAGTTCCGTGTGCCTGGACCCAGAATCTTCGACCACTGCCCCAGATTTCATCCTCCCGCAATGAAAGGATTTACGCTTGTGCCGCCTGGCGGCTCTTGATCTCCTTCAAAAGCACCTCAATTTTGTCTTCGCTCTCCAGCGTCTGGAACTTCTCCTCCAGGCTCTCTGGAACCAGCACCTCGCACGCCGCTGCATTCTCCGCAGCCTTGATCCGGACACGGCTCTTCAGTCGGCCCAGCGCATTCTCCTGGTCGGTGCCGACCGCCTGGCGAGCCTGCGTCGCCCGGCCAATCACCTTGGCACGGCGATGCTCGGCAGTCAGCATCTCGCAGTGGGCGCGCGTCTCGTTCAGCTTCTGGTCCAGCTTGTGCAGCGCCTGCCGCAGATTATCGGCCTCATGCTTCTGATCCTCAGCCTGCGTGGTAAAGCCCTGGACCAGCTGATCGTGGCTCAGCGCCCGCTCCAGCGCCGCGCGCGCCAGGTCGTCGTGACCCTTCTGCACCGCCAGCTCCGCCTTGCGACGCCATTCAGCCGCCTGCTCCGCGTGCTCACTGCGCTTCTTTTCAAGCAGATGCTGGTCGGCAATCGCGATCGCCACCTGCGTCTTCACCTGGAGCATCTGGTTTTCCATGTCCAGGACGATTTGTTTCAACAACCGCTCGGGATCCTCGGCCTTCTCGATCAGGTCGTTCAGATTCGCGCGCAGCAAGGTGCTTACTCTGTCAAGCAGTGCCATGGGATTCTCCTTCTCTTTGCTATTAGCCTTCTCTGCCGCTACCGGCAGCTTTGTCACTCGTTCTTGAGCCATCCAGCCTCCAGCTCCCACTGAACAAGCTGAGAGCCGAAGGCTGAAAGCTGACAGCTATTTCTTCTCTTCAGCTTCCGGTTTTGTCTTGATCGCCTTCACATTCGACATCAACTGTTTGATGTCCATTCCGCTCAGCGCCTCAAACAGTGCCGGAACCTGCGCCGCAATCCGCGTCATGTCCCCGGTAATCTTGTGCGCACCCGCAGCATCGTCATTGCCCGTGGACACGATCGTGATGTGATCCACCTTGCTCAGCGGCTCGGCCATGGCGCGAACCACATCCGCCATGTTGGTCAACAGCTTGTCCACAACCGCGGCCTGGTTCCACTCCTGGTAAGCCTCGGCCTTCACACTCATTGCCTTCGCTTCCGCCTCGCCCTTCTGGAAGATGATGTTGGCTTCGGCTTCGCCCTGCGAACGAATCGCGGCAGCCCGTCCTTCTGCTTCAGTGGTCAGACGATTCTTTTCCGCCGAAGCCATGTTCTCAATCCGCTGGCGCTCGATCTCAGAGCCCTTCAGAATGGTGGCGATGAGTTCCTTTTCATGACGCAGAATCTCCGCTTCCTGCACCTTGATCTGGCCCTCTTTCTCCACCTGCTGCACCTTCACCTGCTCCGCGGTTACCTGCTGCAGCATGATGTTGGTCTGCAGCTCATACGCCTTGTCCGCCGAAGCCTGCTGGCGGCGGCTCTGCTCTGCATACTCCGCCTTCTTGATCTCCAGATCCCGCTGCGCCTCCGCCTGCCGCGTCTGCGAGGCGGTCTCGGCAATTACGCGCTCCTGGTCGGCCTGCGCCTTGGCTACAGCCGACTCGCGCAGCGCCGTTGCCCGCTTGATGGCCGTGTCGCGCTCCGCATCGGCAGTCGCCATCTCCGCGTCGCGCTTGATCCGCGCCACATCCGGCCGGCCCATATTCGAGATGTACTCGTTCTTGTCGCGAACTTCCTTGATCGTGAACGAGATCACCTCCAGCCCCATCTTGCTCATGTCCTCGGCGCAGGTGGCGCGCATCCGCTCGCCCACCATCTCCGGCTCCTTCACAATCTGCTCCACAGTCAATTGGCCGATAATGCCGCGCAGGTGCCCTTCCATCACCAGCCGGATCAGGCCCTCGCGCTGCTGCTGCGGCTTGGTCAGAAACTGCTCCGCCGCGGTCAAAATCGACGCCTGGTCGCTGCGCACCTTGATCTGCGCCACCGCTTCCACCGTCACCGCCACGCCCTGCCTGGTGTAGAGGTCCTGTTGCGGCGCCACGTCGAAGCTCATCAGTTCCAGGCTCAGCTCGCGGCAGTTTTCCACCATGGGCCAGATGACCGTGCCGTGACCCTTGACGACGCGCGTGCCGCCGAGCCCGTATACGATCAAGGCCTCGTTGGGCCCAGCTTTGCGATACATCCTGGCCAACAGTCCCATGAGCAAAATAAGCACCAATGCACATAGGCCTGCAATCACAATAATTTCATTCGTCTGCGTCATTTCGTTCCCGGCCCTTTCGCCCGGGAGGTAAGGGGTTGATGGTTATTCCTCTACTGCAAGTTGTCAGTTATCAGTTTTCAGTTGTCAGCTCGATCTCTGACCACTGATCACTGACAACTTACAACTGTTCTACTGTTTGCTGCCGGCGTTCCGGCCGTTCTTGGGAAAGATCTTGGCCAGCAATCCCAGCAGGAAGATTCCCACCAGGATGGCCATATCAGTAATAAGCACGGTCGTATTCGTCATGCGATTCCCGGTCCTTTCAGCCGGGTCGAATTGGAACAGTCCCTAAGTCCCTAGTCCCTGTTCCCTAATCCCTGTTCCCTGTTCTTCCAACACTTCCTCCCACCGCCGTACATAAGCAACTCCCCGTTCATACCGCGCGACAAACACCTCTTCTTCTTTCTGAATCGGCGTTCCGTCCTCTGAGCGCGCCGGGGTGGAGCGGCGCGCGCCCATCTGTTCGTACACAACTTCACCAATCCCTTGCGCGCGAATGGGCGCTGAAACTCGCCCCACCACGCCGACCACCGATGTCTCATCCGCCGTAAGCTCCCGCTCGTGCGGCAGCAGCACCCTGGTCAGGAAGAGAAACACAATCGCTCCTCCCGCCACGCCGCAGATCACCGCCAGCAGCAGAACCACGGCCGCCACAAAGCTTCCATGCCGTGTCAGCAGGTAGCCGCCCGCCCCAAACCAGCACAGGAACACCATGATCGAGAACGCGTTCCACCACGGCACGGTCGCCCCCGCCTGCACCGAACCGCGTGCCATTCCGCCAGCGTGGCCAGCATGCGGCACGCCATGCCCAATATGCGTCGGGATGTGCGTAGGAAGATGCGGCGCGTGCGGCACATGAATGTGCCAGCCAATATGCCCCATCCCTCCCAGCAGCGAAACCGCGCTGAGCATCAGCCCCACCAGAAAGCAAATCAGATAAAAACTTTCCCAGGTCATTTCCGCGCCCCCTCTTTCCGACCGCGCCCTGAGCCCTTCTCGGGGGCTCCTGTTCCCTGTTCCCTATTCCCTAGTCCCTGTTTTTTCGGCCTCAGCACTTCCGCCAGCCGCGGCATCAGACCCGGTGTCTCCAGAATCGCCTCCAGCAGCAGCAAACACTCCCGAGTCCGCTCGTGCCGCGCCAGCGTCAGCAGCGCCTGCATCAGCTCCGGATCGCGCCGGAACCGCTCCGCCCCCGCCACCAGCCACAGATCCAGCTTGTCTTCCAGGCCCCTCAGTTCGCTCTGCAACTCCGGGTGGTAGCCCTCCGGATCGTCCACCAGGTAACCGGGGTGCACCTTGAAAAACGTCGCCAGAATCTGCCGCGTCGTGTTGGTCAGGTGCGGCCGCGCCCCGCTTTCAATCTGCGAGAGGTAGCTCTGGCTCAGCTTGGACCCGGTCTCGGCCTCAATGGCCCGCACCGTCTCCTGCTGGCTCAAATCGCGGTCGAGGCCGCGAATGCTCCCCTCAACCTCCCGCAAGTAACGGATTTTCTCGCCAAGCTTCATAAAAGTCAGTGGTCAGTGAACAGTCGTCAGTGATCAGTTGCAGGAAGCATCCTGGGTGCCCCACCTGGGCGCCCTCTGGGCGCCACGTTCTTGTTTTTGTGGCTAGGGTGGGAGTCTCGAGCCAAACCCCAGCCTGCTTCCGTCTGTTGCCTGCAATGGTACGCCTGTTTCCTGAAGATCCATTGCAATATGCAATATGTATATCGCAATCTGCAATAGATTGCAACAGAAATCGGAGAATAATTCTCGGACGCTGTGGAAAACTGAAAATCGGCTGTGTTGTAATACCCCGGAGATGAACTCAACCGACTGGCGGCCGCTCATTAAACTTCTGCGAGGCGCAGGCCTGGAGTTCGAAGCCGGCCTGACCGATCCGGAAATTCAAGGGATCGAAAGCAGATTCAGGTTCCGCTTTCCGCCAGACCTTCGATCATTTTTGCAGACAAACGTCCCCTTCTGGAACTCCCCTCGCTGGCACACCGCAATCGACTCGGAAATCCAGTCCTGGCTCGATGAGCCAATGCGAGGAATGCTCTTCGACGTAGAGCATAGTGAGTTTTGGCTTCCCGAATGGGGAGATCGGCCAGAACACCTTCCCGACGCATTCAAGATCGCCTCAATGAAAATCGGCGATGCACCGAAGCTCATCCCAATTCTGGGTCACCGCTACATGCCGGCGCTGCCCAAGGAGGCAGGGAACCCAGTCTTCTCAGTCCACCAGACAGACATCATCTATTACGGATTCGATCTGGAGGACTACCTTCGCCACGAGTTCAATCTTCCTCGCCAAGAGTGGCCTGCGCAGGTCAAGAAGATTGAATTCTGGGATCCGGAGCGGTTTGAACAGGTTTACTGGGACAAGAACCCATCACCTACAAACCTGTGAGATCGGCGGATCCCTCACACCGCAAAATCAATAAACCCCCGCTGCGGGTCGGTCGACACCAGCTTCACCGTCACCTTGTCGCCCACGTCCAGCCCCTTGCCGCCGTGCACCAGCATCCCATCCACGTGCGGATCGAGCGTCCGCACAAATGTTCCGTACTGATTGACCCCGGTAACGATCGCCGGAAAGCTCTGCCCGATGCGCGGGTGCAGCACCACTGCGGCAATCCGCTTCTGCATCTCGCGCTCCACCTTGCGCGCAGCATCTTCCATCAGCGTGCAGCGCACGGCAATCGCATTCAGATCGTTTTCGGAATACGGCTGCGGCGCTTTGGCCAGCCACGCCTTCACCAGCCGTCCCGTCACCATATCGGGAAACCGCCGGTTGGGCGCGGTCGAGTGCGTGTAGTCCTGCACCGCCAGCCCGAAATGTCCTGGCGAAGGTTCATTCGGCTTCACCAGCACGTACTCGCCCGGCCCCATCAGCTTGATCACCGCCAGCGACAGGTCAGGAAAGTGGTCTGGATCCTTCTGCTTCTGCGCCAGCAAAAAGTCGTTGAGCGCCTTCGAGTCGGGCGCGGTGGGGAGGGTTGTGCCGAGCCCCTGAGCCACCTCCACAATGCGATCCCACCGCTTCGGCGTCCGCACGATGCGCCGGATAGACGCCACCCCGGCAGCTTCGAAGGTGCGCGCAACCACGCCGTTGGCCGCGACCATGAACTCCTCAATCAGCGATGTGGCCCGGTTCTTCTGCTGGTGAACGATGTCGACCGGCTGATCGCCTCGCATTTCAGGACGAGTCTCAATCGTCTCCAGATCCAGCGCCCCATGCTGAAACCGGCCGCCCACCATCCGCTGCGCCGCCGCATCCTGCAGCTTGAGCTGCGCGGCCAAATCGGTACTTGCTGCCACCTTTGCCGGCGCCGGCCCTGTCCCTTCCAGCCACGCTCCCACACCGTTGTAAGCAAGTTGGGCGCGGTTGCGGACCAGTGCGGCGTAGACCTTTCCGTCCGAGGCAGTGCCGGACGAATCCACAGAAAACTCGATAACATGGGCCACGCGATCCTGGTTTTCGTTGAGCGAAGTGATCCCTTCGGAGAGCTCGACGGGCAGCATGGGAAACACCTTCACTCCGGTGTACACCGAAGTCGTCTCGCTCTTCGCGTGCCCGTCGATGACCGAACCCAGGGGAACGCGGGCGTCCACATCGGCCACACCAACCAGCACGCGGATGCGGCCATTCGCCAGTTGCTCGGCCCATTCGATCTGGTCCAAATCGCGAGACGTGTCGTTGTCGATCGAGGACCACGGCAGGCTGGTCAAGTCCTGCAGTCCCGGCACGGCCGGCGGCTCCGGATGAGCCTCGATGGCAGCGAGTTCCGTATCGGTTCCCGCGGGAAACTCCGGCTGAAAACCATGCTCGATCATCGCAGCGTGTGCGGCGGCCACAAGATTGAAGTGCAAAGGCTGATTCGGCTGCATCGGAAATCCGGCTCCTTCAAACCGAAGAGCCAGCCTACCACGTCAGGGCAAAATAGATCAGCCCGCGATGATCCGCGGGCTGATTCTTTATTCGATGCCGCACCTTACTGGATGCCCAGATCCGCCAGTACCTTGGGTTTGGCTTCGTCCACGGCCAGCAGGTTGTGGCAGGCCGCGCAATCCTGCGTGATGCTGGTGCCGTTCTTGGCCGCGTGGTCGCCGTCGTGGCAACGGAAGCATCCCGGATACGCCATGTGCCCGATGTGGTTGGGATGCGTTCCCCACGTCACCTTCATAAACGGAAACACATTCTGGCTATAGAGCGTCACAAGCCCCTGGCCCGCAATCTTCACCAGCGCCGCCTTCGATTGCGACACGTCAGGATACTGCGCGCGGTAAAAAGCCGCCAGTTGCTGAGGAATCTGCGTGGCCGCTTCAGCCTCCGTCGCGTAGTTCGCCTTCAGCAGTTGCAGCCCTTCTTTGTGAACCCACGGCAGATCGGGACTCACCGCGCCCTGTTCCATCGCCCGGTTTAGCGCGTCCTCCGGGGTCATGAAGGTATGCGCCGCGCGATTGTGG
>Ga0224555_1002335_pt1 | contig 22684 bp, 22 predicted proteins | sample 714S23034metaG_FD_180687 | JGI IMG/M metagenome (GOLD analysis project Ga0224555, IMG submission 180687) | Peat soil microbial communities from Stordalen Mire, Sweden - 717 S2 30-34 | ecosystem: Environmental > Terrestrial > Soil > Wetlands > Peat | place: Sweden: Norrbotten County, Stordalen...
AAAACGGGGTTTTCGGTAACTTCAGGCAGCTTCATTTGTCCCGGACATCAAACTGAGACACCACCCGCGGCCCAAATCCCCTTGACACAGGCTGTAGAATTAAAGAAGAGCCAAACAGCGCCCAGCGTCGTGTCCCGCCACACCGGACCGGACTTGGAGCCTGTCGCACCTTCTGGCCGCAGGGTGGGGAAACGAACAATGCATCCGTACATAAAACGTGCGCGCACGCCTCTGGACCCATCCGGCCTTCGATATATCCGATCCGAATCGATTCCGTATCCCGGTTCGAATCTAAGCCATTTCGATGGAATATCTTGGAATCAAATGGCGGGGGGGAGGGGGTACCCGCTCTGGGTTCGTGCTCACAACGCCGAACCGACGACTGCATCCCCCTCTGGCCTCTCCGACCTTCGATATATCCGATTCGAATCGATTCCGTATCCCGGTTCGAATCTAAGCCATTTCGATGGAATATCTTGGAATCAAATGGCGGGGGGGAGGGGGTGCCCCCCTTACTGGGCCAGCAAGCCGGTGCTATGCGCATAACCGTCGAGCAGCGCCGAGAGCGTCTCATCCGAGGCTTCGTTGGTCAGCACATAGTGCCCGGAATCCGTATCGTCAGACCACGTGTCCGCCCCGGTCGCAGCGGCGACCTCGACCGTTCCCGGCTTGCTCAGCATGAAGTAGGTTGTCCCCGCGTAGTCCAGGCCCCGCGCGGCATAGAGCGCCGACAGCACGTCCCACATGGGCCGCTGGGTCACGCCGACGAGTTGCATGCCGTAGGCGTCGGGGTCGACGGCGGGGTCTGCGCTGGCAGGCGGCCCGGCCAGCACGTGCTCGCCGTTCGAATAGCCGTTCAGGTAGACCGGAGGGAAGCCGTGCTGCCGCGTCCACTGCAGAAACAGCGCGTTGTAGCCCGGGGCATCGGAGCGAAAATTCCACTCCGAACCCGATGGATATTGGCCGCCCATGATGGAGAGCAGTTTCGCGCTGCGCTTCACCAGGGCCGCGCCGCTGAGCCGGCTGATGGCGTCGGACCGGCTCTTCAGCAGGCGATTCAGGCAAGTTGCGAACCCCGTCTCCACAATGGACACGCTATGTTCCGGCTGGCTGGCGAGTGCCTTGCGGTAGACGGTGACGCAATCGGGATACGCGGCGCGCGTGTCTCCCGGATCGAAGCGGGCCACCAGTTGCTGGGTCCAGTCGCTGGCGTTGCATTTGTCTTCGGCGCACAGCGCGGTCGCCGGATCATTGCTCTGATTGGCGCCGATGGGCATCTGCGGACGGCCCGCCTGATCGGCGAACACGTGGAAAACGGGCGCCGAATAAGGGTTGGCGGAATCCGCCACCATGGCGAGGATCTCGATCTCTCCGCGGTCCGCGAGCCGATAGAGGATGGGCAGGGTCGCAACGCAGTCGTTATCCTGCGAGCAATCGTCATCGTAGATGATTCGCTGTTGCGCAGTTGCGGGCAGGACGCATCCCGTCGCAAGCAACACAATCAGCGCGAGCCGGGAGACGAACGAGCTCATCGGGTTCTATGCTGTGGTCGTGGCGCAGTAGGTGTCGAAGGCGCGCGCCAGTTCCTCGGCGATGGCCGGCGCGGTCGACGTTTCAATCGCGGAGCGCTGCATCAGGTACACCAACTGCCCATCGCGCAAAATGGCAACGGCCGGCGAGGTCGGGGGGTACCCGGTGAAGTAGCTGCGGGCCTTCTCCGTGGCTTCCTGGTCCTGCCCCGCGAAGACGGTGATGGCTTGGCTCGGCTTGGTGCCATGTTGCAGTGCCAGCCGCACCGCCGGCCGCATCTTGCCCGCCGCGCATCCGCATACCGAGTTGACCACCAGCATGGTGGTGCCCGGCTGGGCCAGTGCCGCGTCTACTTCGGCGGCGGTGCGCGCCTCTTTCAAGCCTGCACGGGTCAGTTCCTCGCGCATCGGAATCAGCATGATCTCTGGGTACATGGAATCCCTCCTGGGAACAGCCGCCAGTACGCGTGCTGCTAACTCTCGATTGTACGGGTGTCTGCGGCGGTACGCCAATGCGCACGCCTTCCCGTTCGATTTTGAGCGGGTTGCACTACTCTAGAGGCGTGATGATTCTTGAACAGGTTCCGCTGGCCCAGTACACCACGCTCGGCGTGGGCGGCCCGGCGCGCTGGTTTGTGGAGACGAGCCGCGAGGCGGAGATGCTTGCCGCCGTGCGCTTCGCCCGCCTGCGGCGCGTGCCTTACTTTATCCTCGGCGGCGGAAGCAACCTGCTGGTCAGCGATGAAGGATTTCCCGGCGTCGTCATCCGCATCACCGGGACCGGGTCAGAGTGGTCCGACGAGGGCGCCGGCGACGGCTTTGCCCGCATCACGGTCGATGCGGGCGCCGGCTGGGACTCGGTGGTACGCCTTGCGGTGGAGAGGAACTGCGCCGGCATCGAATGTCTCGCCGGCATCCCCGGCAGCGTCGGTGGCACGCCCGTGCAGAACGTCGGCGCCTATGGGCAGGAGGTCTCGCGAACCATCGTCAGCGTGCGCGCGCTCGATCTGGAGGCGGAAAAAGTGGTGCATTTCTCCGCGGCCGACTGCGGTTTCACCTACCGGCGCAGCATCTTCAACACCACGCACAAAGGCCGCTACGCCATCACGCATGTCCAGTACGAGCTGAAGCTGGACGAGCCGCCGCACCTCGCCTACCGCGACGTGAAGCAATACTTCGTCGAGCGCGGAATCGCGCAACCGACCCTCGCCGAGACAGCCGCCGCAGTCCGCATCATTCGCGCCCGCAAAGGAATGGTGCTTGCAGCAGACGACCCCGACTCGCGCAGCGCCGGTTCGTTCTTCAAGAATCCGGTCGTCGCAGTGGCCACGGTGCCATCACTGGCCGCGATTGCCGGTTGCCGAGTGGACGAGGTCCCGCAGTACCCGCCGGGCGCAGGGTTTGCTCCCGAAGGCGAAAGGGTAAAGATATCTGCGGCGTGGCTGATGGAACTCGCCGGCTTCCGCAAGGGCTCCTCCATGGGTCACCCAGGACTATCCAGCAAGCACGTGCTGGCAATTGTGAATCGCGGTGGCTCAACCGCGGCGGAGATCGTCGCGCTGCGCGACGCGGTCATCCAGGGCGTCTTCGCGCACACCGCGGTCCGGCTGGAGCAGGAGCCGGTTATGCTGGGCTTCGCGCCGATGGATCCCCACTAAATCGGGTGTCCCACATCTCGATTCTGAGATGTGGGATTCCCAAGCTGTCCCAGCAGCCGCCTCCGTTCCTCCGCCAGTACCACCTCCACCGGTCCCTGATCGATCACGCGCCCATCCGCGAGCTCAATCACTTCCGCCCCCAACTGAAACGCCTCGGCCACATCGTGCGTCACCGAGAGCACCGGAGTGCAACGCTTTGCCAGTTTCTCCTGCAGCAGGGGCAGCAGCCGGTCGCGCCGCCGTGCGTCCATGCCGGTAAACGGCTCATCGAACAGCAGCAAGCGAGATCCGGTTGCGGCCACAGCGCGAGCCAGATTCACCCGCTGCGCTTCGCCGCCGGAGAGGCGGTGAGGCAGGCTGCCCGATGCATGCGCCAGGTCGAAATCTTCCAGCACGCCCGGCATGCCATCGATACCGCGTGGTTCGCTGTGCCGGTTGAGCGCAATCGGAGCGCCGTACCAGATATTCTCCAGCACCTTCATGTGCGGAAACAGGCACGGCTGCTGTGGCGCGAGCCGGATGCGGCGCTGGTGCGCAGGAACAAACACTCCGGCATCCGTATCCACCAGCGCGAGCGGCTGTTCGTGCATCGGAATCGGCATGGTGACGACGATCCTACCCTGGTCCGGCCGCAGCAGTCCGGCGATGGCGCGCAGGATGGTGGTCTTGCCCGATCCCGACGGCCCAAACAGAATCGTCCACGGCCTAGTCAGCTTGAAGTCGACATCGATCTCCAGCGTCCCGATGCGATGGCGGAGTTGCACACTGACGTGCGTCTCCACAGGTTGCGCGGCCGCTGCCGCAAGCTGCTCGGACTGTAGGTTTTCAGGCAAGCAGGGACCTCGCATCCACGCTGCGTCGCCAATAGATGAGAAGCAGCGTCACCAGGCTGAACGCCAGCAACAGGGCAGCCGTCCGGTTCGCGGCGGCGTAGTTGAAATCCTGCACCTGGTCGTACAGCACAATCGACAGCGTTTGCGTTGCTCCCGGAATATTGCCGCCGATCATCAGCACCACGCCGAACTCACCCACCGTATGCGTAAACGTCAGCACCGCTGCCGTCACCAGCGACGGCTTCGCCAGTGGCAGCGCAATCGTCCGGAACGCCCGCAGCGGCGAAGCCCCCAGCGTCGCAGCTACCTCCAGCAGCGCCGCATCCACCGCGCGAAACCCAGCCACCAGCGGCTGCACCGCAAACGGCAGGCTGTACAGCACCGAACCCACCACCAGCCCTGAAAACGAGAACGCCAGCGGATGCCCCAGCAGCCGGATGATCAGCCGTCCCGGCGCTGTCAGCGGTCCCAGCGCCACCAGCAGGTAGAATCCCAGCACCGTCGGCGGCAGCACCAGCGGCAGCGCCACCACCGCCTGCACCAGCGCGCGCGCCGCGCCTGTCCCGCTCGCAATCCACCACGCCACCGGCAGCGCAATCAGCAGCAACACCGCGGTGCTACTGAGGGCGAGACGCAGCGTAAGCCATAAGGCTTGCGTATCCATGTCGCTCTAAGTGTATCGGGACTCGCTGCCGTAGGTGTCAGGAGCTTTGAACAAGGTTGCGCCAAATCGAGCGATCCCGCGTCAGTCAGTCCACGGGTTCACGACAGGGATTCTTGCAGCCGCGAACGGGTCCGTGTCCCGCGTCGCCACAGTGAATCCGGTCACCAGTGCAATCGCCGCTATCTGGGCGTCCGCTACCGAAATTGTGTACCCGGCTGCTCGTGTGCGCGCTACGACCGACGGATACGCGATTGCTGCCGGTTGATCGAACGCCAGAACGCGCGAACCGAACAGCCGCTCCAACAGCCTGGTCAGCGACACTGTGAGATTGACCCGCCGCTTTCCTGCGGGGACAAGTTCGATGCCGACCAGCAATTCGGAGAGACTGACAGCCGTTACGTACAACGTCTCGGCCTCCTGATGATCGAGCCAGGCCTGGACAGCGGGGTCCCCCTGCGGCCTCATCGGCTCCGATATCACATTCGTATCAAGAATGATCAATCGAACACCGCTGGTTCTGTCGGCTGGGAATCGCGGACTATCTTCAGGTTATTCCCCAAGGTCTTTCTTCCGAATTTGACCAGTTCCGAACCGATCTTTACGCGGGGACGGACTGCCTCCTCGAGAATCAACCGGATCTCGCCCTCAGTGCTGCTGCCGTGAAGCCGTGCGCGCCGTTTGAGGGCGCGATGAGTTTCTGGCGACAGATTGCGGATCGTGACAGCCGGCATGGTACCCCTCCAACCGCAATGATATCAGTGCTCCATATTGATATCAAGTAGGGTAGACGGACCGGCTGAATGTTTATGGTTTCTACTGCGCCGGATCGAGCCCGTACCGCGGCAGGCTCTGCTGCACCGCCGGCGAACGCAGCCAGTCCAGAAACGCGTGCGCGTCGGCGCGATGCGCGGATTCCCGCATCACCACCGCACACTGGCGAATCTCGGGGTAGGCGGCCGGAGGCATGCGAACGAAGCTGCCGAGTTGCTTGAAGTGCTCCGTCGAAGCGGCGGTCAGCGAGATCAGGCCGAGCTGCGCGTTGCCCGACTCGACGAACTGCGCCGTCTGCGCGATGTTTTCCGCGATGACGAGGCGCGGCTTCAGTTGGTCGTAAAGTTTCATCGACGTGAGCGCGGCGACGGCAGCGCGACCGTAGGGTGCGTGCTCCGGGTTGGCAATGGCCAGCGAGGTGAAGTGGCCGTCGCGCAGCGTGTTCTGCGTCAGCGGCTGCAGCGGCGAGTCCTTGCGCGCCCACAGCACCAGGGTCCCGCGCGCGTAGGGAAGCGGCGCCGGCGTATCGGCCACACCCGCGGCCACAATATTCTCCGGAAAGCTGGAATCCGCAGCCAGAAAAAGGTCCGCCGGTTCGCCATTCAGAATCTGCGTCGCCAGCGTCGCCGAAGATCCATAGCTGGCGATCAGCTTGATCCCGGTGGCGTGTTCAAACGCAGCGGCCAGCGCCGGCAGCACCGGCTGCAAGTCCGCCGCGGCCAGCACGTGGACCTCGCGCGGCGCCTGGGCCCGGCAGCAAGGAAGCGCAAGGGCCAGCCAGACCAGCACCGCAAGACAATAACCCGGGCGTTTAGCGGTCGTTCGATGCGATTGCATACAATAAGCTAAAGGTAAGGCAGATGAACGCGACCCATCAACTACGATGCACGAACTGCGGTGCGCGGATCGCCGCGGACGCAGGTAGCAGCGACTTCCGCTGCCCCGACTGCAATGGGCTCTACGAGGTGATTTATCCCTGGAGCCCGGGCGCCGGAGCGCTCCCCGCCGCGGATGTCCGTCTGCCCAACCCCGGCGGCATGCGCCACCTGTGGCAGGAGCGCCGCACCTCGACCATGGCCGTCGACCAGAGCGGCGTCTGGCGCTTCCGCGAACTGCTGCCCATCGTTCGCGATGTGGAACGCGTGGTCACGTTGCGCGAGGGCAACACGCCGCTCTACGAGATGCCGCGTTGCGCGGAGATCGTCGGCGTGGACTGGCTGCTGGCCAAGCACCAGGGGATGAATCCCACCGCCTCCTTCAAGGACACCGGCATGACCGCGGCACTCTCGGTTGCGGTGGAACGCGGCTTTCAGTGGGTGGCCTGCGCGTCCACCGGCAATACCTCCGCCGCAATGGCCGCCTATGCCGCACGCGCCGGACTGCGCTGCATCGTCTTTATTCCCGAGGGCAAGATTGCTTGGGGCAAGCTGTCTCAGTCCATGGACTACGGCGCCATGACCGTGCAGTTGAAGACCGACTTCGACGGATGCGTGCGCCTGCTGCGGGAACTGGTGCGGCGTTTCCCCATCTACCTCCTCAATTCGGTGAATCCATACCGGCTGGAAGGCCAGAAGACGCCCGCCGTGGAGATGGTCGAGCAGTTGGAGTGGCAGGTCCCCGAGCACATTGTCGTGCCCGGCGGCAACCTCGCCAACTCGTCCGCGCTGGGCAAGGGCTTCCAGGAGATGAAGCACCTCGGGCTCATTTCCCGGGTGCCGAAGATCAGCGTCATCCAGGCCCAGGGCGCGAACCCGCTCTACCGCTGGTTCAACGACGCCAATCGCGACATGAAGCCGGTGAAGGCCGAGACCCGTGCGACGGCGATTCGCATCGGCAACCCGGCGAGCTGGCAGAAGGCGGCGCGCGTGATCGAAGAGATGGGCGGATGGTGCGAGCAGGCCAGCGAGCAGGAGATTGCGCTGGCCAAAGCCGAGATCGGCGCCGAGGGTGTGGGCTGCGAGCCGGCATCGGCAGTAACGCTCGCAGGCTTGAAGAAGCTGGTCGCGCAGGGAAGGGTCAACCGCGAAGAGCGGGTGGTGCTCGTCCTAACCGGTCATACGTTGAAGGACTCGCAGTACACCATCGACTACCATCGCGGCGAACTGCTGACGGCGGCAGAGCTGGCGGGCGCCACCGAGGACGAGCGAGCGCGACATCAACTGCTGCGCAAGCCGCCGATCGTTCTGGAGGCAGACGAGACCGTCGTGCTGAAGGCGCTCGAGGAACAGATGGCCAGGGTGAACGCGGCTTCGACGCCCGCTGCACCCCTGGTGCCCACGGCAACCGGAATTCCGGTATGAGCCGGACTTCGGACTCGGACCAGATCGCGGGCGCGCCTTCCAGCCCCGTCCGGCTGGTGCTGCCGGCCACCTCGGCGAACCTCGGGTCGGGTTTTGACGCTGCCGGCCTGGCCATGGCGCTCACCCTGACCATCGCGGCAGAGGCGTCCCGGGCATCCGGCCCGGAGCTGACCATCGAAGCCACCGGGCGCAACGCGGACCGCTGCGCGCGTACCGCCAACAACATGATCTTCGAGGCCTACCGCGATGTTCTGGCTCGCGCCGGGCGTCCGCTGACGCCGCTGCATCTGCGCATCCACAACGAGATTCCGCTGGGCATGGGTTGCGGGTCCAGCGCCGCCGCCCTGCTGGGCGGAGTGATGCTGGCCAACCACTTTGGCAGCCTGGGATGGGACCTCGGCGCCTGCATTGACGAGGCCAGCCGGCGGGAGGGCCACCCCGATAACGTAGCCGCCTGCGCACTGGGTTACATGACCGTGTCAGCCGTCGCCGGGGGATCGGTGACGGCGGCAACCTGCGGCCAGGAGGTGGGCTGGAAGCTGCTGCTGGCGCTTCCGCCGGCCAGCCTGTCAACCGAGCGCGCGCGCGCCCTGCTCCCCACCGCCTACGCCCGCGCCGACGCCGTCGGCAATGTGCAGCGGGCGGCGCTGCTGGTGGCGGCCTTTGCGCTGGACCGGGGCGACCTGCTTCGCGTGGCCATGCAGGACAGGCTGCACCAGCCGTATCGGATGGAGGCCTGTCCGCTGCTGGAGCGGCTGCTGCCGCTTGCCGGCACACCCGGCGTGCTGGGCGTGGCCCTCAGCGGGGCCGGGCCGGGCATGCTGCTGGTGGTCGAAGCGGACGCTGACACCGCCGGGATTGCCGGCCGGATTCGCTCCGTGGCCGGGGAGCCCGAGCTTGAGATCGTCGCAACCAGCATTGCGGGCGGGGCGACCCAGTCCTAACAGGTGGACGAGAAAGTGCAGCGACAGCAGCAATATACGCAAAACTATGCATGTAAATCACGAAGAGGTGATGGACGCATCGGCCAGCAGCCTCGATTACTTTAGTCACCCATAATTTTTCTTTACATTGACCCCACCTTTCCATAATATGTGCGCGTGTGCAGTTCTGGGGAGGGCTGCTACGCCGCCCGCTGTCCCGTGCAAACTCGGGCAGCGGGCGTTACTTTTCTTAGGCCATTCACCGCATCCCGCGGATACTGAACCCACTGAATGCCCGGCGCATCTATTATGGTGAGGTACCAATTACGTCTACTTGCCTCCTGGCTGAGTAGCGGGAGGAGCAATTAATGGCAGGACAGTTCGTGACGGCAGTGACCGACGCAAGTTTTGAGCAGGAAGTGCTGCAATCGGATCAGCCCGTGCTGGTGGATTTCTGGGCCGCGTGGTGTGGTCCATGCCGCGCGCTGGCGCCGGTGGTGGACGAGGTGGCATCCCACTACAACGGCAAGCTGAAGGTGATGAAGATGGACGTGGACGCCAACACCGCGACGCCCATGCGCTACGGGATTCGCGGCATTCCCGCGCTGCTGCTCTTCAAGGGCGGCAAAGTCGCCGATCAGATCGTCGGCTACGTCCCCCGGGACACCATCGACAAGTCGATCACCAAGCTGCTTGCCTGAGTTTCGGCGTTAGAATCCCGACAGCTTATCATTAGGCGCTCGTGTCCCAACTCTGGGCGATGGCGCAGGCGCGTGCCGTCATGCGGTCGCGCTCTGCGCTTCGGTCGCGCGCGGAGTGCTATCCTCAGCACGGAATGCTGGAATTGATGTTCTTTCGCGCTGTCATGGTGGCCTTCTTCATCCTGGCCAACAGCTTCTTTGTGGCTGCGGAGTTCGCGCTGATCAGCGTGCGCGAGACGCGCATGGAGCAACTGGTCGCGCTGGGCCGTCCCGGGGCCCGCACCGCTCTGCATCTCAAGCGCAACATCGATGAGTTTCTGCCCGCCGTTCAGTTGGGCGTTACCCTGGCCTCGCTGGCGTTGGGCTGGCTGGGCGAGCCGGCGCTCGCGGCGATGCTTCTCGACCTCATCAGCCGGTGGCTGCCCATCCACTGGCTCGCCCTCCTTTACGCGCACACTGTCGCCATTGTCATTGCCTTCGCGGCCATCACCTACCTGGAACTGCTGCTCGGCGAACTCGTGCCCAAGGCCCTCGCCCTGCAGCGTGCCGAACGCATCGCCCTCGCCGTCTCCGGGCCCATGGATGCGTTCATCCGGATCTCCCGGCCCTTCGTTCGCATTATGAACGTCTCAGCCGCGGTGGTGTTGCGCCTTTTCCGCGCACCGCTGCATGGCGAGGGCTCCGTGCACTCGCCGGAGGAGCTGAAGCTCATCGCCACTGCCACCCGCCGCATGGGCCTGCTGCCCGCCTTCCAGGAAGAGATCATCCACCGCGCCATCGAACTCAACCACGTCACGGTGCGCGAGGTGATGACGCCGCGCGGCAAGATATTCTCCCTCTCCGCCGATATGCCAATCGAACTCGCCAGCGCGCGCATTGTGGAAGAGCAGCATTCCCGCGTTCCCGTGTACGAGATCAAGGGCGACCTATCCGGCAGCGCTGCCGACCCCGACCGCATCATCGGCGTGGTCTACTCCAAGGACATCTCGCGGCTCATGCACTTCCGCGCCGTTGCCCTGGGCCTGGGCGGCGCCATCAACACCGGCCTCACCCTGCGCCAGGTAATGCGCGACGTGCTGGTGGTGCCGGAAACCAAGTTGGCCGTGGAACTGCTGCAGGAATTCCAGAATCGGCGCCGCCAGATCGCCGTCGTCGTCGACGAGTTCGGATCGACCGTCGGCATCGTCACCGCCGAAGATGTGCTGGAGCAGGTAGTCGGCGAACTCGAGGACGAGTTCGACATCGCCGCGCGCACGACCGGTTTCAACGCCGAGGGAGTAATGGCGCTCGACGGCAGCACCACCCTGCGCGACCTGGGCACCCAGCTCGGCTGGACCTTCCCCCGAGAGGCCGGCGTCGAGACCCTTGCCGGATTCCTGCTGGCCCAACTCGGACACGTTCCCGTCGCCGGCGAAAGCGTCGTTCACGGCGGCCGCCGCTTTGTCGTCGAAGAGATGGCCGGCCTGCGCATCGCTCGCGTCCGCGTGGAAACCATCACCCCTGAGCGTCCACAGCAGCTAAGCTTTGATATCTGAGACCTGACCGCTGACCCATCTTCCCAAACCCGTCCGCCGCATCCTCATCACGCTTCCAGTCATCTGGGTGGTGGTGTCGGTGGTGTTTCTCCTCATCCATCTCGTCCCCGGCGACCCCGTGGTGCAGATGCTGGGCGAGGGCGCCACTGCCTCCGACGTCTCCGTATTGCGCCATGCCTACGGCCTCGATGCGCCGCTGGGGACGCAGTATCTCCGCTACTGGCGCGGCGTCCTCCACGCCAATCTAGGCGAATCGCTCCGCCTGCACGATTCCGTTACCCATCTGGTCGCCCAGCGCTATCCCTACACCATGGCGCTCACCCTCGCCGCGCTGCTGATCGGCATCGCCGTTTCAGTCCCTGCCGGAGTCTTCTCGGCGCTGCATCGCGGGCACTGGCCGGACCGCGTTCTCGGCGTTGCCAGCCTGGGCGGACTGTCGTTTCCCAACTTCGCCCTCGGCCCCATCCTCATCCTCATCTTCTCCATCAAGCTCGGCTGGCTGCCGGTCTCCGGTGCGGGCACCGGGCGTATCTTCGGCTGGCAATTCTGGCTGTACCTCGTTCTCCCGGCGATCACCCTGGGCAGCGGCCTTGCCGGCGTGCTCACCCGCATGGTGCGCACGGCCATGCTGGAAGAGCTGGGCCAGGACTACATCCGCACGGCGCGCGCCAAGGGCCTCAGTGAGCGCACCGTCGTCTACCGGCACGCGCTGGGCAACGCGCTCATTCCGGTATTGACCATTGTCGGGCTGCAATTCGGCAGCCTGCTGGCGGGGGCCATCGTCACGGAGACCGTCTTCAGCTGGCCCGGCATCGGCCGGCTCACGCTTTCCGCCATCTCCAACCGCGACTACGCCCTGGTGCAGGGCTGCATCCTCGCCATCGGTCTCACCTACGTCACCGTCAACCTGCTTACGGACGTGGCCTACACTCTGGCCAATCCCCGCATGCGCACCTGATTGCGTTGGGTATTCTTTATGGGAAGGGAATTGTCATTCTGAGGCAGCGAAGAATCCCGCACCCTGCGTCTCCAAAAACTGCCGGCTGGAGCCTGAACACTTGACCCCTCAACCAAACTGTCATCCTGAGCGGAGGCGCAGCCGGAGTCGAAGGACCTGCGTGTCGCTCATCCTACCGCTCTTCTTCGCGACCTTCTGCCTCTGCGTTCCGCTTCGCGCGCAAACCGCATACGCGCAAACCACCGACCCCGCAACCCGCACCTTCCACGACGCCACCTGGCATCTCTCTCTCGACTATCCCGCCAACTGGACCTTCTCCCGCACCGACCACGAGATCAGCACCTTCCACCTCGACGCCCGCTCGGCGGCCAGGTCGACCGCGATGCGCGCCGTCGTCGCCATGCCGGAGAATCCCTTCCCGGCGTCCACCTTCAGCGGGGCCTACGTCTACTTCAGCGTCACTCCGCACGCCTCTGTCGTCGCGTGCGCGCAGCAGGCCGCGGACACGCCCTATGGCAAGCCGGCGCACATTACGCAAATCGCCGGCATCTCCTTCGCGCACGGCCACGACGAGGTCAAGGACATCTGCATCATCCAGCGCGATGAGATCTTCACCACGCTCCACCGCGGCGCCTGCTACCGTTTCGACCTCGCCGTTAACACCTTCTGCGGCGGCGAGGTCTCCGGCGTCAAGGACATTACCTCCGCGGAACTCGACCAGGTCCGCGCCCGCCTCTCGTCCATCTTCTCCACCATCCGCTTCGACCCCAAGTGATACTCTTCTCACCGAACGGTAGACGAAGGAAAGGGAACTGCGAAATGGATCGTGGGACAAGTATTGCGAGGCTTGTGTGTATTTCCATGCTGTTGCCAATAGCTACCTATTCAGTCCAAAGCGCGGCCCAGGAGCCGCAGCCTGCGGACGTGGTACAGAAGCTCTACCATGAGGTTGTAACGCGCCATCCGCTTGGTGTTCCATCCGGGGCCGCCAGGAAAGCGATCTGGCCACTCCTGAGTAAGCGGCTGGTCAGAGCGTTCGAAACCAGAAACGCCTGCGACCGGGATTGGAGACGCCAGCACCCAAATGCGAATGTTCCACCGTTTATGTTGAAGCCTCCCGGATTCTATGAGGATGGACTTTTCTCTGGCTCGAACGAGATGGGCTACATCGACGGCGCTGCGGTGGGACGCACAGTAATGCAAAAAGACGGCTCCCACCTCGTGTATGTGAATCTGTGGTCGTACTTCGACAATGGCCTCGAATCGCTACGTACTCAGAAGAAGTACCGCTGGCAGGTTGGCGCCCGAGTGATTTCGGAAGACGGCCGATTCGTCGTTGACGACGTCCTGGGCTTCAAGGGTGTCTTCGACTACGACAAGTCAGTCTGGATGTCGAAGATGATAACTGCCGGCTGCAATGGCCCCCACGCAATCGCAGATTCAGCCCGAAACCCTTGACACCGCCGGTATAATTAAAGAAGGAACAACAGGAGCGCGGCGTCGTGCCTGGCCCCTGTTTTCCCGGTCGCTTCACGGTGGACCTGCTGGCAACTCATTGATTCCAGGTATACTTCCATTTTAAGTCATCTGGAATCAGGATTTTGCAAGGCGAGCAAAAAACTCGACGCTGTGTTTTGTTGATCATAGGGATTTCGATAGGGGGGAGGGGGTCCCCCAAAGCAGTCTCACGAGCCGGTCGCGACCATTGCTGGAACAGGCTTTCGTACACCCGCTGTATCATCCGTACCACGCGGAGGAATTTATTTATGCCACGCATCTCACGCCTGAACCGGAGCGAAGTTCGCCCGTCGTCTGTCGCCATTTACGACCGCACCTTGCGCGACCGCGGCAACGTGCCCAACATGTTTCGCACCATGGCTCACCGGCCAGAGATCTTCGAGACCATCATCGCCCACATGGACGCCGTCCTGAACACCGGAACGCTGCCCAAGGCGCTCAAGGAGTTGGTCATTGTGCGCACGTCGCAATGCAACCGCACGCCCTATTGCCTGGCCTCGCACACCGCCATCTGCAAGCGCCTCGGCTGGAACGACGCGCAACTCGAAGCCCTGAAGGACGCCGCCGCGAGCAGCTTCACCGAAGCCGAGAAGGCCGCAATCCATCTCGCCGAAGTCATGACCCTCGACGCGCACAGCTACTCCGACGCCGATTTCCAGCGCCTGCGCAGCTTCTACTCCGAGGGCGAAGTGGTCGAGCTGATGGCGGCCATCGGCCTCTTCAACTACTTCAACCGCTTCAACGATCTCCTCGAGATGGAGCCCACCCAACCCGCCTCCGCCACGGAACTCGCCGAAGCCGGAATCGAGGTGCCCGTCGCTCGATAACCGAGGCGCCCGTCGCGGATAAGCCTCGAGTTTGCCATTCTGAGCGCAGCGAAGAATCCCCGCATTTGTGCGGCCACGGAAGCCTACGGGTAGAGTCTCGCCGGTCGAATCTCCGGCTCCGGCTCGCCCGCGGCGACCAGCAGCTTCTTCAGTTTCGCCTGCAGCTCGTCGGCCTGTTTGCGAAACTCCCTGCGGCCGGCCAGGTTCACCTGCTCGTACGGATCGTTGCGCTGGTCGTACATCTGGTACTCCTGGTAGGTCGTCGCGGCCATCTGGTTGGTGGTTCCGGTGATTTCGGCGACGCAATAGGTCCAGTCCTTGGTCCGGATCGCGCGTCCGGTCATCGATTCGCTGATCTGGATCAGGTGCTCGTTCGGCCATCCGGCGCGCGCCTTTTCATCCTGTAGCAGCGGCATCAGGTTATGGCCCTTCATCGTCTGCGGCGCTGTAACGCCCGCGGCTTCCAGCAGCGTCGGCGCAATGTCGATGAGGCCGACCATCTGCGTGATCAGCTGCGCGCCCTCGAATCCGGGTCCGTGGATCAACAGAGGAACGTGAGTGGATGCGTTGTGCACGCTGCGTTTGTACTCCTGGTTGCGCGTCATGAAGTGGCAGCCGTGATCGCTGAGGAAGACGAAGATGGTGCTGTCCGCGAGCTTCTCCTCGTCGAGAATCTTCCGCACGCGACCGACAGAGGTGTCGATCGCCTCAACCGCGCCGTAGTAGTCCGGAAGCTCCTGCTGCCAGTTTCCGGGCAAATTGCGCAGGTCGGGCGGAACGTAGGAGTTCTTGAATTTGTCCGTCGAGCCGTTGGGGCCGATGATTCGGTTGTCCATATCGTTCTGCTGATGCGGCTCCAACTGCGAGATGAACAGGAAGAATGGCCGGTCCTGCTTCTGGCGCAGGAAGCGCTCCGCGCGATCGGTGATGAAGTCCACGCGATACTCATCCTTGTAAGTGATCTCGTTGCCGGCGCCGTCGTAGATGGTGCCTTCGTAAGGATGCGTGGTGTGTTCGAGCGCGTTGGAGCCTTCAAACAGGTCCATGAAACCGCCGCGCCACTCCGGCTTGACGAAGCCCGTTCCTCCGCCGGCAGCTTCCGTACTCGGTGCAAGATGCCACTTGCCGATCAGGTTGGTGCTGTATCCGGCTTTATGCAACTCGCTAGCCAGCGTGGGCAGCGTCTGGTTCATGCCCAGGCCGTTGTGCCACACGCCGGTCTCGGTGGCGTAGCGGCTGGTCAGCATTACCGACCGCGAAGGCGCGCACACCGGCTGGTTGGTGACGGCGTAGTTGAAGTTCTTTGCCTGCGCGGCCAGCGCATCCAAATTGGGCGTGCGCGTGGAACTGTTGAGGCCATTTGCGCCGAGGAAGTCCCAGCGGAACTGGTCCGACAGATACAGGATGATGTTTGGTTTTGGCGGAGCAGGCTTGGGCGGTTCTACAGCCGGTGCGGTCTTGCCCCTCTTCGCCGGAGGCGCAGCCGCCGCCATCGCGCTGCCCAGTCCCAGTGCGGCACCCATCGCAACGCTGTTGCTCAGGAACTGGCGCCGGTCCACGCCCTTCTTCTGCACTTCTTCGCTCACGCACAACCCCCCGCGCGCCCGTGGACGCGCTTCGGCATTAAGGGTACAGCAGCACGGCGAAATTGTACGATGTGAAGGCAGTTTTCCGGTCTCCGGCGCAGGCTCCCACCACGGCCTGACGGTAGCGGCCCGACGCCAGCCGCGAGGTCAACTCGTCAGGGAGCCGGGTAAGCGAGTCGGAGGTAAAGCGCATCACGAACCAGGGCTTGCGCGAGCCGGCGTATCCGGTGGACATAGCGCAGGTTTCGCGAGCGGCGGAGATTGAGTCAGGTTCGCTTGCCACGGTGATCCGGCCCTGCCGCGTGACCAGCAAGGCAATGGCAGACTCCTGCCCCTCGAGGCTGATCGGGCGCACCGTCTTTGCGAAGTCTTCGACCGCGTAGAGTTCGCGGCCGCGAGCCACGACGCTGATTCCCGCCGAGTCGATCGCGGGATCGAGAAGGTTCGCGCGGTGGTGTTCGGAGTTCATCCACATGTCGTGAATCTGAATCACGCTGGGAGCTTCGGCAACATTCTCCGAGATGGCGCTGAAGGCCACGCCGGCGCGGGCGCCGCGGTCTGTAAGTTCAGGCTCGCCGGGGAATTGGTGGGAGATGGATCCGTGCGCGGCCATCACGCCGGCGTGCTGGGCTGCCGCCCGGGCCAGCAGCGGGTCGCGGTGCAGCAGACCCAATCCGCGGGAGGCGCGTTCCTGGTTGGCGGCGGCGAGCAGGTACTGCTCGGCCAGGGTGGCTGTCCGCTGCGGCTGCTGCGCGAGGGCGCAGGGAAGAATGCCAGCGGCTGCTGTAATACCCAGCAGCAGGCGCTTGAGGAACCGGACCGGCGTAACCGCGCAAGGCAACCTCATGCTTCGATTAAACCCGAAGTGCGGCGATTGGATGCGGAAACATGGCGGTCGCGGATACTACTTCCGTGGCACAGCGTGCGGGGCAAGCTGGTGACGGACGGCTTCCCAGGTGCGCTGGATGCCTTCTTCGAGGCCGACGGTGCGGCGCCAGCCAAGACTGTGCAGCAGGCTGACGTCCAGCAGCTTGCGGGGCGTGCCGTCGGGCTTGGAGGCATCGAAGACCAGGGCGCCGTGGAAATCGAGCACGCGGGCGACAGTCTCCGCCAGCTCGCGGATCGTGACCTCCTCGCCGGCGCCAATGTTGATGAGCGGCGGCGAATCCTCGGTCAGCAGGGAACCGAATCTGGCGTCGTCCAGGTTCATCAAGAAGCAACAAGCCTGGGCGAGATCGTCGGAGTAGAGGAATTCGCGTCGCGGCGTGCCGGTGCCCCAGACGACAACCTCCTTCGCGCTGGAGGCTTTAGCTTCAGCGGTTTTGCGAATGAGTGCAGGGAGAACGTGCGAGTTGGCGAGATCGAAGTTGTCGTTGGGACCGTACAGGTTGGTAGGCATTGCGGCGAGATAGCGAGTGCCATACTGGCGGTTGTAGCTCCAGCACATCTCGATCCCCGCAATCTTGGCGATTGCGTAGGGGCGGTTGGTCGGCTCCAGCGGCCCGGTCAGCAGGTAGTCTTCCCGAATGGGCTGGGGGCAGAGCCTGGGGTAGATGCAGGAGGAGCCAAGGAAGAGCAGGCGCTTCACCCCGGCAATGCGGCTGGACTCGATCAGGTTGGTCTGGATGATGAGGTTGTCGCGGATAAAGTCGGCTGGGTAGCTCTGGTTGGCGAGAATGCCACCGACCCTGGCTGCGGCAAGGAAGACAAACTCCGGCTTTTCGTTGGAAAGAAACTTGTCAACATCCACCTCATCGCAGAGATCGAGCTCCCGATGCGAGCGGGTGAGCAAGTTGTTGTATCCCAGGCGCAGGAGTTCGCGATGAATGGCCGATCCGACCAGGCCGCGATGGCCGGCGATGTAGATGCGGCTGTCCAGCTTCATAAAGCCGCTGTGCAGCGACGACTCCGTGCGGGATGAGGTTGAGTCTGGCATCGGGTCAGGTCTCGCGGACGTTGTAGGCGTCGAAGCCGTGACGGCGTACCAGGGCGTCGCGCTCGGCAGCCTTCAAGTCCGACTCGACCATCTCGCGGACCAGCGAATCGAAGCTGGTGCGCGGCGTCCAGCCGAGTTCGAGTCGGGCCTTGCTTGCGTCCCCCACCAGCGACTCAACCTCGGTGGGGCGGAAGTAACGCGGGTCGACTGCCACAATTACATTTCCGGCCTTGTCGACTCCCTTCTCGTCAATGCCTGAGCCCTGCCAGGCGAGATCGAGATCGAGCAGCCGGGCGCAACGATCCACAAACTCGCGTACGCTGTACTGCTGCCCGGTGGCGATAACGTAGTCCTGCGGCTTCTCCTGCTGCAGCATCAGCCATTGCATTTCAATGTAGTCGCGGGCGTGACCCCAGTCGCGCCTGGCGTCGAGATTGCCGAGAAAGAGATCGGATTGCAATCCCAGCTTGATGCGGGCGAGGCCGCGGGTGATCTTGCGGGTGACGAAGGTTTCGCCGCGCATCGGAGATTCATGGTTGAAGAGAATTCCGTTGCAGGCGTACATCCCGTAGGCCTCGCGATAGTTGACGACGATCCAGTAGCCGTACAGCTTGGCAACGCCGTAGGGCGAGCGCGGGTAGAAGGGCGTGGTCTCCTTCTGCGGCGTCTCCTGTACCAGCCCGAAAAGCTCGGAGGTGCTGGCCTGGTAGAAGCGCGTCTTCTTTTCCAGGCCGAGAATGCGGATCGCTTCCAGCAGGCGCAGCACGCCGAGCGCATCGGAGTTGGCCGTGTACTCCGGCTCCTCAAACGAAACCTGCACGTGCGACTGGGCCGCCAGATTGTAGATTTCGTCGGGCTGGACCTTCTGCACAATGTGAACCAGCGAGGTCGAGTCGGTCATGTCGCCGTAGTGCAGGATAAAGTGACGCGACGGAATATGGGGATCCTCGTAGATGCTGTCGATGCGGGCGGTATTGAAGAGCGAGGTACGACGCTTGATCCCATGAACCTCGTATCCCTTGGCCAGCAGGAACGCAGCGAGATAGGCACCGTCCTGCCCGGTAACACCTGTGATAAGCGCTTTCTTCAATCCTTCGATCTCCCTGATGCACTGCGCCCCGGCGTAACGGCCGAAATCGCACAATGCCCGCGCTCGAGATTGCGCAGGGCTAATGGACCCGAGGGCACACTCTCACTGCAAAGCGCTTCCTGATCATGTTACGTTACTCGCCGCCTGGTGCGCCAAGGCCCAGATACGGGGCAGAGCTGTCGCAGCGGCACGCGGCAGACTGCCGGAGTTGAGCTAGGGGTGGGCGACCAGGGCCTTCAGATCAGCTTCGAATTGTTCCAGCACGCTTTCCTTTCCCATATTCTCCACTGCATACTCCCGCGCGGCGCGGCCAAGGCGGAGCCGGAGTTCATGATCTTCAACCAGGCGAAGGACGGCGGCGTGGAGCGCGCCGGCGTCGCCGGCCGGAACCGCCAGGCCGCGGCCTTCCACAGCGGTCGCGAGTTGTGTCCACGGGTGTGCGGTGGCGATTACCGGACGTCCGCTGGAAAACATTGCGCTCAGCCGGGAAGGCATCACCAGGTCGGCAGCGCTTGCCCGCTGCGGAAGCAGGTGGATGTCGGCGGCGTTCAGCAGATGGTTCAGGCGGTCGAGCGGCTGCAGGGGAAGCAGAGTTACATTGGCGCGGTGGGCAACCAGCGCCTCCAGTTGTCCCCGAAAGGAGCCGTCGCCACAGAAGATAAAATGGACCCGCGGGTCCGCAGAGAGCGATTCCGCCAACGGCGCCAGCAACTCCAGCCCCTGCTTTGCACCCATGGCGCCCGAGCAAAGCAGGATTACCTTGTCGTCGATGCCAGGCACTTTGGCGGCGAGCGCGCGGCGAATTATGTTGGAACGGTTCGCAGCAGGGTCGAGCGGATAGATCGCGTCGATATCCACCCAGTTGGGGAAGTGGATCACGCGGCAGGCCGGAATTCCTTTGGCGAGCGCGCGTTCCACCATCCTGAACGAAATACCGGAGACCCGGTCGAAGGCGTGGACAAAGAACTTCTCAATACGCAGGGCCGCGTCATGGATCGGACCCTGGGCCGGCAGCAGGCCGAGTTCGAAAGCAGCGTCCACTTCGAAATCCTGTACATGCAGCCAGGAGGCGGCGCCGGCTGACCTGGCGGCAAAGAGAGTCAGCGGGGCGCAAAAGAAGGTAGGCTCTACCGTAAAGACCACCTGGGGCTGGCGAAACATCTCGCGCAGCATGACCGGAAGACTTCCCATCATGAAGGAGACGAGATGCACAATTCGCTTGATGCCCGTGGGCCGCGCTGGAACATACAGCGGCGTGCGATAGACCACCGGCCCTCCGGGCGCGTGCTCAGTGCGATACCAGGCGCCGAGATAGTCGTCGCGGATTCGCCAGGCGGGGTAGTAGGGTGGAGCCGTCACCACACGGACCTCGTGTCCGTGCTCCGCGAGCCAGACTGCCATCTCGCCGGTATACTTGCCTATTCCCGTGAGTTCGGGAGAATAGTTGAGCCCATAGATCAGGATTCGCAAACGTTGCCTTTCACCGGCAGCGACGCCGCGTGTCAGCCCCTATGATAAACAGGGATGGATGGCGATGAATACGCAATCTTCGCAACAACGCCACTCAATGGTACTCAAGGGCATCGCGCAGCAGCCGCTCGCAGCGCTGGGTGTGCTCCTGCTGGCGATGTTCGTCGGCTGTGCGCTCTTCGCTCCCTGGCTGGCGCCGCATGACCCCGCACAACTCGACCTGGGCGGCCGCCTACTGGCCCCGGGACATGGCCATTGGTTCGGGACCGACGAACTTGGCCGCGATATTCTCTCGCGCACGCTCTACGGCGCCCGGATCTCGATGATGGTCGCGGTTTCAGTGGTTTCGATTTCCCTGGCGATGGGGCTGGTCGCAGGTTTTGCGGCCGGCTTCTACGGGGGATGGACAGACACCGTGCTGAACGTGTACGTGACCAATGCATTCCTGGCGCTGCCCGGTATTCTGCTCGCCATTGCATTCGTCGCATTCCTTGGCCCGGGTCTGTTCAATCTGATTCTCGCGCTCTCGATCTCCGGCTGGGTGGGATACGCGCGGCTGGTGCGCGCACAGGTGATGGCAGTGAAAGAACGCGAGTTTGTGGAGGCGGCCAGGGCGTTGGGAGCGTCCGACCTGCGCGTGATGTGCTCTCATATCCTGCCGAATATCGTGCAACCGTTGATTGTGCAGGCGGCCATCGGCATGGCTGGAGCGGTGCTGGCGGAGGCGACGCTGAGCTTCCTGGGACTGGGCGTTCCGCCGCCCGCCGCAAGCTGGGGTTCGATGCTCAACGACGGGCGCTCGCACCTGTTCGACTCGCCGCACCTGGTGGTGTTCCCAGCCATCGCAGTCATGCTGGCGGTGCTCTCGTTCAACTTCATCGGCGATGCGCTGCGCGACCTGCTCGACCCGCGCACGCGGCTAACGGACGGCCTATGACTATAACCGGCAGCACGGTTCCGGCCCTGACCATCGGCGTGATCTCCGACACTCACGGGCTGCTGCGGCCGGAGGCGATCAAGGCGCTGGCAGGCGTGAACCATATCCTGCACGCGGGAGACGTGGGCGATCCCGGCATTCTGGACGAATTGCGCTCGATCGCTCCGCTGACGGCGATTCGCGGCAACGTGGACGTATACGGCGCGTGCGCTGCTCTTCCAGCGACCGCGACGGTGGAGCTGGGCGGCTGCCGGATCTACCTGGTGCATTCCGTGTACGACCTCATCATCGATCCGCGAGAAGCAGGCGTTGCCATGGTGGTCTCCGGCCACTCCCACCGCGCCGGCGTGGAGCGGCGCAACGGCGTAGTGTATCTGAACCCGGGAAGCGCCGGAGCGCGCAGGTTCGATCTGCCGGCGACCCTGGCGAAGGTGAGGGTGGCGAAGGGTGAAGTGCATCCGCGCATCGTCACACTGCTAGCCGCGCGATGAAGTTTTGACCGGGGAAGGTCGGTTTGTTATAACTAAGGAGTTGTGCGGCGAAGTTGCAGGACGCGGCACCGGCTGTTCCTGAGTAGCTCAATGGCAGAGCATTCGGCTGTTAACCGAAGGGTTGTAGGTTCGAGTCCTACCTCAGGAGCCATATAAATCAATAAGTTACAAGCACCTCCTTTCCCGGCTCCGCCGAACTTCGCCGAATTGCTGAAATTCCTTTCACGTTTCGCCCCTCGACACCCATGCTCTGAACCGGCGCCTTATAGCCTTTGAGGACCGCAGCCGTGCGCGAGTTTACGGCCTGTAGCACATTCCGATCAATCGTCTGGACGTAGATATCGCCCGTGGTCTTGATGCTGGCATGTCGCAACATGCCCTGAGTGTCCTTCAGTGAGCCGTAATTCTGCATGTCGGTGCCCAATGTTCGCCTCATTACCTGAAAGGTAATCAGGCGGTCGGGGATTCCCAACTTCCGAGCGATCGGACGAATTCTCCAGGCCAGGAAGTTCTTCCCCCAACGAGGCACGGCCTGCCCCTTTCGCTTTCCGCGTCCGAAGGTGGGGAACATGAGCGCGTCAGGTGACGAGTCGGCGCATTGCCGTCGCCAGTTCTCGAGGACTGGACGAACCAACTGCGGAACTGGGATAGGTGCTCTACTCTGCTTCGTCTTGAGTCTGCCCGCGTAGAGCTCACCCTCGAAGGCGGTACCGTGCGGCGTCAGCGATTCGCCGTTCCACGATTTCCATTGCATTCCCATCACTTCGCTGGTGCGCGTTCCGCAGAAGATGCCAACATACAGCAGGCAGAGATCATGCACATCATTGATAGCTTTCAAGAGCAAGAGAATCTGCTCTCCTGTCATCACCGGCCTTTCGATGGATTTGGTCTTCGGCTTAGTCACATCTTCTGCAGGATCTTCGCTGAGATATTTCTGCTTTTTTGCGAGACGTGTAA
>Ga0224555_1002340_pt1 | contig 22654 bp, 16 predicted proteins | sample 714S23034metaG_FD_180687 | JGI IMG/M metagenome (GOLD analysis project Ga0224555, IMG submission 180687) | Peat soil microbial communities from Stordalen Mire, Sweden - 717 S2 30-34 | ecosystem: Environmental > Terrestrial > Soil > Wetlands > Peat | place: Sweden: Norrbotten County, Stordalen...
GTGGCCCGCTCGGCATCATGCACAAGAAGCCGCGGCCGCTGAGGAATCCGCCGGTGGCGAAGTCCTCGGTTTGCCATTCGACGATCTGCTCGATCCAATCCGGTAGCTGGACGGTCCTTTTCGGCGCCCCCGTGGTGCCGCCGGATTCGAAGATCTGCGGCACCGGCGGGGGGAAGCCATATCCACGCGGGATCAGTTCCTCGACGGGCTCGGTCCGCAACTCGCTCAGCAGGTTGGGAAACAGTCGCAAATCGGCAAAGGTGTTGACGTCGGTCAGCGGGTTGAAGTCCAGCGTCTTGGCCGCCCGCAACCAGAACGCGCAGCCGGTTTCTTCGCCGAAGTGCCAGGCGATCGCGGTGCGCAGATAGGCCTCCGGGTCGTCCACAGGCACTGATCGCGGCACGTCCAGCAATGAAAAATCGACGTAGGCCATACCGCCGATCATGTCGCAGCTCGGATCGCCCGGGCAATCTGCAACTCGTCAATCGGCTTCACCGGGAATGGTTTTCGTGCGCCGTTAACCGGTTGTCGCCGTGCTATTCGCCCCGCCGACATATCCGGCGGTGCTTCCGGCAGCGGAGTGCCATCCGGCTCGACCTTCAGCGGTGCACCATCCAGCCCCCCGACCGCGGTGCGAAGGTTCTGGCTGAGTTGTCGATCGGCGGTGTCGAAACCCGCTAGCTGCGTTTCGCGACACGGCTGACCGTTACGGGGTACACCGCCGCGTGGATCGAGGCGGTGCACTCGCAGCGCCGCCAGAACGTGCCATCGCACGGGTCGTCGTACCAACGGATCATCATCGGACACTGCGCCCCGTGGCTGCAAGCGCCCGCTGTGCACTTACGGCATTCGCTCACTTTCCCGCTCCCCTCTCCTGTGTACGCCTTGCCGTTCGCCATACCGGACACGAACGTGCCCACGTCAGCCTGCGCTTGATCCACCAGATGGATCAAAACCGCAATTTCGACATTCAGGTACGGTCCCGCCTGTGGTACCTCCGGGCGCCTTTCCCCCGCAGGGGGATCAAGGCCGCGACTTTAGAGGATCGGCGGCTGCCGCTACATCGGTGTTCGTTACGGATCCGCTGTGTTACCGGGAGAGCTCGACTATCTCACCCTTGATCGTCCAGCGGTCATCGACCGGTTCAGCGGCGAGCAATTCCCCGGCCACGCACAGGTGGTCGGGGGGGTCCCATTTGACGCCCTTTTTGAAGCGGTAGACGAGCCGGTGTACGGCGCCGAGCACGGCCCGGCGTTGATCAAGCAGGTGTTCCTCGATCTCAGCGGCGTCTGCCGGAAGTACCGTTGCCAGCCGCGCCGCGACCTCCGGCATGACCGCGATGTCGATGTGGGCCTGGAAGGCGCAGATCACCCCGTCGAAGACGCCCTTCACCAATCCGCCCCACACCGGCTGACGACCATCCGGCGGCCGGACCTGCACTTTGACGGCGAACGGCGTGTCGGGCGCGGCCGGCGCGAACACCTCCTGCCTCGCCGCGGGACAGCGCCAGCCACACCTGCGCCAGCTTCTTGTCGCCAGCGAACGCGCCCAGGTCGGTCCAGTCGAACGCGGCCAGCGTTCGGCCCTGCCGCCAGTGGGTGAAGGCGCCCGACCGCGGCGCGAGCGCGTAGCGGTAGCAGAACCGATACTCGGCACCATCGGGGGCCGGCGGCACCCCGGCGCCGTGTTCGAAGCGGATCCCATTGCGGCCGGCGACTCTGAACGAGTCGATGTAGTAGAGCAAGACGTTCTCGACGTCGGCGTTGGGGAGCTTGGGGCCGAAGAACGTGGCGTGCAGCACCTGTTCCGCCGACGGTTCGAGCTGTCGGCAGCGACTGCGGATCTCTTCCCGTAGGTCCTTTTGCCAGACCGGCAGGCGTTCGAATCGGATGTAGTCATCGGCCCAAGCCTCGACCACGGCACTGTCCTCCGCCGGTCCATGTATCTCGCAGCGACCCTCGGGCGCCGCCGCCTGCTCGGTCTGCGTGATGGCTGGTACGGCGGTAGCCGGGTGGCAGGTCCCGCACCGCGCAATCGGCTCCCCCACTTGGTTGGTCGCCCACTGGTCGAGCTCGACCAGATGGTCCGCGCACACTTTTACGTACGGCCCAGTCCATGGGCCCCCGTGCGGATTCTCACCGCTGATCGTCCGGCAACCGGCACGGTGCACACGCGCTTGGGTCGCGCTGTAACTGCGCGCGATGTTGATCACGTAGCCGTCCGGGTGGGCGGCGAGCCAGGCCAGATAGCCGGCGTCGTCGTCACGGTACTCACCCACGTCGGGATCAGCGTCGGGGTCCCACCGGTTGCCGAGACCCAGTTCCCGCAGTTCCTCGCTGTCAGCGAGAGAGCTCGACGAGCTCGATGCCTCGACGACGAACCGCGCATCGACCGAGGCAGCGACCTCAATGTCCGCCGGCACAAGCTCGACACCGGATCCGTGACCGGACTGTCCCAATCCGGCTCGCGCCACCGTGCGCACCTGCCCATGGTCGGGACGTAGGTTGGCGACCAGCATTCCAGCGTCAGCGATGGCGACGGGACTGATCTTGCCGAGCCCGAGAGCATCGGCGTAGAGCTGGGCGCGCTCGACCGCGTCGTGGACGGCCCCCTCGCGGACCTGCCGGATCAACTCATCGCGTCGTTTCACCGTCAATGCCCACACGATGTTTGCGACCTGGAATCCTCCGATGTTGGTGACGTGCTGGCCGACCCAGGCGGAGAGCGCCGCGAAGTCGCGGAACTTCACCTGCATGCTGACGCTGGCGTGATGCACGGGCGGCAGCTGTTTGCCGTCCTGATTCCACGGCCGGGTCGACCAGGTGCGCAACCGCTCGGCAGACCACCAGGTGACCGCAGCAGCGTCCCCGTTCTTAAGCTCCGCCACTGACGTCTGCACGACCTCCAGGTCGCGTGCCACCCGCGTGTACACCGGCTCCATAGACGGGCCCTCATAGCCGATCGAGGCGTGCACAGTTCCTCGCTCAGGCGGCCGGGACGCCGCAAAGGAGCCACGAACTGTGATTTCAGCAGACACGCGGTCAGCGTAGCGTCGACGACTGACACGGCCTGGCAAACCTGCGACAGCCTCGGTCGGCAACGGCGAAGCATTTGTGCCGCTAAAGTCCAGTACAGCCCTTACCGGCCGGCCCCTCCCAGGGCGGAGTCACGCTAAGCGCGATCCATCTGCGATCGGTTTCTCGCGTTTCTGAAGGAGCCGCGCAGATCTTTGCGGGAGTGCTGGCGCCTGTCATCGCTGTACCAAACGGAAGTTGTCGGATCGTCACGCGATAATGGTCGCGACGGGATGATATCGGGGGTTGGCGTGTCGACGTTTTGGTGGCTGTTGGCCTATGCGGCAAACCTCGGGCTGTACTACGCGGTTCGCCTCCGCCTCGCAAAAGTGCGCCGCCGTAGCCGGGCTTCACCTCGGGTGAGCGCCGAGATAGCGCGCCGCGCGGACCAGCAGGATCGTTAGGCCCAGCGCGATGACGCCAGGGGCGTCTACAGCGTGGAAGGCGCCGAGTTGATGAACGTGTTGGGCAGCTTGAGGTGATGTTGGCATCGGTGGCCCTACTGGTGATGTCCGCCAACGATCTAGCTGTGATCGTTTGTCAAAGGCGACACCAGCCGGTCGAGCGATAGCGCAGCGGTCTACGCGCCGGAGATCGTCCTTGGCGCGAAGTGGTCGACGAACTCCTCGCTCGAGAGGTCTGATGGCGTCACGCTCTCGACAAGCCGAATGCTGGAACGGTACGACAGGGCGGCGCGTCCAACACGGTGTATGACGTCCTCTACGCCTTCGGACGGCGACCAAATTACAAATCACTGGTGTCCCCAGGGATTTCGATCACCACGTGATGGACGGCCAGCCCGAGCTTTGCCGCGCGCCCCCCGTTTATGCGGACCCGTACCTGTCCCAGGGAGCTCGGCTGTCTACGGCCGGAACGGCCGCCAGCGGTTTTCCGGCTGAGCGAGACGGTCGGCGATCACCGACAGCGTTTGCACGTTGTGGCCGTACCCGAGATGGCTGCTGCGCACCTCGACGTTTTCCGTCTCGGGCGCGGGCAGGCTGATGCAGCACTGCCAGGCCACGATGCCGTCCGATTTGCTGTAGATGCAGGTCGTCGGCACAGACAACGGTTGTGCGCGGCGCACCAGCGCGGTGTCGGACACGGACTCGGTGGCATCGGCGCCGCTGTTGACCAGCCGCCACACCTTCCACGCGGTGCTGGCCTGATGGTTGCCCCGGAACGGTGATCCCAGGGTGATCACCGACCGGACATCGTCGGGGAAGGCGCGCGCAAGTTCGCGAGCATAGATTCCGCCGGCGCTCCAGCCGATCAAGCTCACCTGGCGCCCGTCGGCCCGTTCTCGGATGTGGCGCAGTCTCGCGGGCAGCGTCTCCTTCATGCTGGCGCGGTAGCCCATGTTGTAGCCCAGGCCCCAGTCGTAGACCCGATAATCCAAGTGGCGCAATACATTACGCAGCAGATGGGTCGACAACGGACCGGCCAGAAAGCCGGGCAGCACCAGAACGGGATGGCCGTCGCCCTGCGGCCAGCCGGCAATGCGCCGCATAGCGAGGCGAGCGGAAAGATACTCGACGCCGGTGCGCCACTCCAGCGAACGCAGCAGATGCCCCGGCGGGGCCGCGTTAGCGGCATCGGGGAGCTGAGCCGGTTGCTCGGCAACAGGCTCAGGAGTAAAAGCCATCCAGGGTCTCCTTGTTCTGCTCGGCGACCACCCCGCGCTTCACCTTCAGCGATGGTGTCAGCTGGCCACCTTCAACGGAGAGGTCGTGGTCGAGCACGGCCCACTTCTTGATCGTCTCCCACCGATTCAGGCTGGCGTTCAGCTTCTGAATGTCCTCGTCGATCATGTCGTGCACGGCATCGGATTTCGTGAGCTCCGCATAGGGCTTGTCGCCCAGGCCGTGGTCTTTGGCCCACCCGCCGATGGAGTCCGCATCCAGGGTGACCAGCGCGACGGCGAAATTGCGTCCCTCGCCGAACACCATGAACTGACTGGCGTACGGGCACAGCGTCGCGAACTTTGCCTCGATCGCCGGCGGCGCGACGTACTTGCCGTTGGACAGCTTGAACAGTTCCTTGATTCGGCCGGTGATCGTCAGGAAGCCGTCGTCGTCGAGTTTGCCCTGATCACCGGTTGACAGCCAGCCGTCGTCCCTGAGGGCCTCGGCGGTGGCGTCGTCCAAGTGGTGGTAGCCGGCCATCACACAGTCACTGCGGAACTGAACCTCGCCGGTGTCGCTGATGCGGACCTCGGTGCCCTCGAAGGGCAGGCCCACGCTGCCGAGTTTGTAGCTGTCCGGGCGGTTGATGAAGCCCGCCCCGGACGACTCGGTGAGCCCGTAGCCTTCCAGGATCAGCACGCCGGCGGCTTCGAACCATTCGGCGATGTCGCGGTTGAGTGGCGCGGAACCGGACACGAAGAACCGGATCCGTCCGCCGAACACGTCGCGGATCTTGGCAAACACCAGCCGGTCGAACAGCCTGTGCTGCAGCTTCGTCAGCGGCCACACGGTTTTACCTTCGCGGCGTCGACGGGCGACCTTGCGTCCGACGGCGAATGCCCGGTTGAACAGGACGGCTTTGAAACCACTCTGCTGCGTGACGATCTTGGAGTAGGCCTTCTCGAAGATGCGGGGTGCGGCTCCCATGAACGTCGGTTTGACCACCCCGGTGTTCTCGACGATCTTGTCGACGCGACCATCGATGGCGCTGGCGAAACCGCAGGCCAGCTGCGTGGCGATCAGCACCTTGCCGAAGGAATGCGCAAGCGGCAGCCACAGCAGCTGAAGATCGTCCTCGAGGAGCAGGCGCATGTCGGCGATCACGGCGCCGGTGTACACCCAGGCCTCGTGGCGCAGCCGCACCCCTTTCGGCCGGCCGGTGGTCCCCGAGGTGTAAATCAGCGTCGCCAACTGGTCGGCGGGGATCTCCTCGGCGACGGTGCGCACGCAGCAGGGGTGCTCGGCCAGATACTTCGCGCCCTGGTCGGCGAGGTCATCCAAGGTGATCACCCAGTCGTCGTCGCTTGCTCCGTCGAACACCACCACCTTGGCGAGGTTCGGCAAGTCGCCTCGTCGCTCGGTGAGCTTCTTGAGCTGGGCGTCGTTTTCGGCGAAGACGATCTTCGATTCGGAGTCGGCGAGGATGTAGGCGGTGTCTTCGGCGTTCGTGCTCGGATAGACGGTGGTCGTTGCCCCGCCGGCGCACAAGATCGCCAAATCGGCCAGGATCCACTCGAGCCGAGTGGATGAGGCGATCCCGATCCGATCCTCTGCTGCGATGCCGAGCGACAGCAGCCCGGCCGCCAACGCTTCCACCCGTTCGGCCGTCTGCTTCCAGGTGACCGATGTCCAGCCGCCACTGGCGTCATCGTCGGGGTAGCGGAAGGCCTCCTTGTCTCCCGACGCGTCGACGCGTTGCAGAAACATCAGCGCCAGGTTGGGCGCTTTGGTCGGGGTGGAACTGGTCTGGCTCATCGGACTTCCTTTTTGTTCTCAGCAACGTCGAGTCGTCTACGCATGCCGACCCGCTGCGCCCGGCTCTGCCGCGCTTGCGATCGTCATGTGTTGATCTTGCTGGGAGTGCCCACCGCTGGATGGCCAAAACGTAAATTTGCCGACCTGTTGCGTGGCCGCCTGATCATTACGCGAGCTCGGGTTGCACCAATCCCGCGGTTTTGTTCACCCAGTTGGGCGCGAGCACCGAGAGCGCGGTGGCCGCTGCGGTGGCACCTGCCACACCCGTCCAGGCGACCGGCCCCAGCGGCGTGCACCCGAAGAAGTGGCTGACGCCCGGTGTCTGGACGATGGCGACCAAAACCGCGGAGCTGCCCAGCGCCGTCGCGACAACGAGCGGACTGTGCCGGCGGGTCAGCAGCGTCTGCGCCAGCTGCGTCGTTACCAAGGCAGTCAAACCCATCGTCGACGTGCGCCTTTCGGTGCCCGGAGTCCAGCGCCCGATAGCCCAGGCTGCGGTCGCGCCAGCGGCCGTGACGGCACCACGGGTAACGATCTGCCGCATCAGCGGAGCGTCGAGTGACGGTGTCGGCTCGGTCAGCACCGATCGTTGGTAGGCACGACGGGCTTCGTCGGCCTCTTCTTCGGTGTCGTATTCATCGGCCTCAGGTTCGTCGAACTGGGGCGTGACGGCGACCGCGAGCGCCGGGAACATGTCGGTGAGCAGGTTCACCAGCAGCAGCTGACGGGTCCCCACCGGCGCACGTCCGCTGCCAAAGGCGGTCCCGATGATGGTGAACAGGACCTCGCCGACATTGCCGCCGACCAGGATCGTCACCGCGTCGCGCACACCGGCCCACATGCTGCGGCCCTCGACCAAGGCGTCGAGAAGCACGCCCAAGTCGTCCTCGGTCAACACGATGTCGGCGGCGCCGCGGGCGGCCGAGGACCCGCGACCGCTCACCCCGATGCCCACGTCGGCCATCCGGATGGCGGCGGCGTCATTGGCGCCATCGCCGACCATCGCCGTCACTCGTCCACTGCGCTTCAGCGCCGCGACGATCTGCACTTTCTGTTCTGGGCTGACCCTGGCGAAGACCTGCACGTCGGCGGCGAGCTTGGCGAAGGCGTCCTCGTCGAGCCCGGCGATGTCGGCGCCGGTGACCACCCGCGCATCCGTCGGCAGGCCCAGCTGATGGGCGATCGCCCGCGCAGTCACCGGGTGATCGCCGGTGATCAGAACGACCTTTCGTTCGACGTCCACCAGCGCTTCGATCAACGGACGCGCTGAGGCTCTTGCGGTGTCCGCCAATCCGATATAGCCGAGCAGCTGCAGGTCGTGTGCGGCGGTGTCGACGGCGTCGGCATCGGTGTCGTCATCGTCTTCGGTGTCGTGAACCCAGCCGCGCTGCGCGACGGCGAGCACCCGCAAGCCCTGTTCGGCGAGGCTGTCCACCAGAGATTCGGCGTGGTTCTGGTCGGCCTCTGGATCGGCGAACCGGCAGCGTGGCAAGACGACTTCCGGGGCGCCCTTGAGCATCAGCAGTGGCTTGGACGGGTCCGTGCTCAGCGTGCCGATCGCCGCGGCGAAGCCACGACTGGACTCGAACGGGACCTCCGCGAGCACCGTCCACTCCGAATCGCCATGGGCATCAAGTGAATCAGCCGCTTTGAGGATTGCCTCGTCGGTGGCGTGAGCGTGACCCCGCCCCTCTTCTGGCTGAGTGGATGCCCAGCCGGCGGCCCGCAAGACATGGGCGCCCTGCGGGTCGGTGGTGTCCGGGAACGGACCACGCGGCGGGGTTGCGGCAGGCACCGAACGCACGACACGTAGCCGGTTTTCGGTCAGCGTGCCGGTCTTGTCGAAGCACACGGTGTCGACCCGGCCCAGCGCCTCAATGGTGCGGGGCGCGCGAACCAGCACTCCGCGCGCGGACAGGCGCTGGGCGGCGGCGAGCTGGGAGAGGGTCGCCACCAGCGGCAGGCCCTCCGGTACCGCGGCCACCGCAATGGCGACGCCGTCGGCGACCGCCTGACGCAGCGATGCGCTGCGCAGCATCGCCAAACCCGTCACCGCGGCGCCACCGGCGAGCGTCAGCGGTAAGACCTTGCCGGTCAGCTCCCGCAGCCGCTCCTGCACCCCGGCCGCCGACTCGACATCGAGCACCGCCGATATTGCGCGGTGCGCAGCGGTGCCCACGCCGGTGGCGACGACGATCGCCCGGGCATGCCCTGCCACGATCGTGCTGCCCTCGAACAGCATGCTGGCGCGGTCGGTGTCGGCGGCGCCGACCGGGTCCACCTGTTTGTCGACCGGCAACGACTCACCGGTCAGCAACGATTCGTCGACTTCGAGGTCTTCGGCAACCAGTAGGCGCGCATCGGCGGGCACCACGTCCGGAGCGACCAGGTCGATGACGTCGCCGGGACGCAACGAGCTAGCCGCGACCGTGGCAGTGCGCTCGGCGGTTCGAGCCGCCTCCAACCGGCGTCGCGATGTCGCGACGGTCGGGACGACGACACGGCGCGCCACCGCGTCTTGCTCGGCGAACAGCTCAGCGGCCGCCGCGTCGGCCCGCAACCGCTGGGCGCCGCCAATGAGCGCGTTGACCCCCATCACGCCTCCGACAAGCAGCGCGTCGACATTGCTGCCGAGGATCGCCGAGGCTGCCGCTCCCACTGCCAGGATCGGGGTCAGCGGATCGCGCAGCTCATAGCGGGTCGCGTCCAGCAGCCGCCCCGCCTGACGGGCCGGGCCGCGCAGCGGCGCCACCAGCGGGCTGTAGGACAGGTCCGCCAGGACGCGTCGCCATGTCGGCGCACCGGGCTCGACGGTCAACGGGCGGGTACGGCCGGCCAGCCTCGAGTAGACGATCTCGGGATCCAGCGCATGCCATGCGGTAAGTGGTTGCGGGGTGGGGTCGGGCTGGCGGAGCACCCTGCTGGCCGCGAAGGCGCCCGAGGCCATGGCGCTGGCGGCGGCGAAGTTGACCGGATTGAGCCAGCGCTGCAAGGCAAGTGGGTTGGCAGTCGTGCGTGTATCGCCGGTGACCAGCAGCAGCCCGGCCAGCGTGGTGCCGCCCTTGGCCAGGTTCACCGACGATTCACTGGCCTGCCGTGCCGCGGGCAACGCCGAGAGGATCCGCACGGCGGCGGCCAGGTCGGTGCCGGTGATTATGTCGGCGCTCCACGGAGTGGCCGCGCGAGGATCGTCGAGGGCCACGCCGACGTCGGCGATGGCCAGCGCCGCCAATGTGTCCGTCGATGCGAAGTCGCGGTGCAGGGCGGTGATCAGCAGCACCGGCCCGCGATCGGCCCGCAGGTCGCGTACCAGCTTGAGCAGCGGGGTGCCGGACGGATGGCTGGCCGCGACGCTGGCGGCCAGATCCTGTGTGCCGGCCACATGCCGCAGCACGACCCGGGCGCCGGTCCGGTTCGCGATCTGCAGCAGCGGGATGGAGAACGGGTCGACCTCCCAGCCCACTTCGACGTGACCGACCATGTCGCCGTCGACCACGAGGTCGGCGTGTTCGAGACCCTGGGCGGGGGTGGCCGACGGTCCCTGCGCGCGCAACCAGCGCAATCGCGCGGTGTTGGCCGGCAATTCGTCGGGGTCGGGCTCGGGCGGCTCCTCGGAGTGCAGCAGCGCGTCGGCGACCTCATAGACCCGGTCGTCGTCCCAGCCCGGGACATCGCCGCGCGAATGCAGCACGGCGCGGTGATCACCGCGCAGCGCCGCGCCGTCGATGACGACCACCTTCACCCGATCAAGCCGGCGCAGGGCGCCGGGATCCAGGATCAGGTGTCCGTCGTCAGCGAGCCCGCGGCCGAGCACCGCGGCGAAAGATTGACGGCCCATGTGCGCGGCCTTCGGTATCCCGGCCAGCACCGCGCCGGCGGCGTCCTCGGGGCCACCGCCGGCAACCAATGCGCTGGCGGCTGCGATCAGCGAACCGTTAGCCGCTTGGTTGACGTATTCCTCGACCGGCCCGGCCATCGACCCTTTCTCGGTGTCGATGGCCGCGTCGATGGCTCCGTCGACGACGACGTGGGAAGCCTCGCCCGCGGCCGCGGCCGCCCAGTTATGCCGCGGCACGACGGAGCTGGCGCCGGCCGACGAAATGATGGGGACGACCGGGGCCTGCGGTCGCTCGGGCGAGGCCAGCTGCGGCTCGCGGTCTCGCCAGCGGCGCCGGTGCGCGTCGGCTTCGGAGATCTGCAGGATTCGCTGCGTCAAGTTCAACAGGGGAGTGCCGACCGCCTGGGTCAACCCGTTGGCCGCTGCTGTCGACGCGGCGAGCGCAAGGTCAGTGCCCACTCGGCCCAGTCGCGATTCGAGCACCGCCACTACCCGCGGCTGGTTGTTGAGCAGGGCGGCGGCGGCTCTGGTGGTCTTCGGCGCGGCCGGGAGTCGGACGACCCAGCCGGTGACCGCGGCGCCGATCGCGACCGCGTCGAAGGCCGCAGCGGTGAGCGGCACCAGGATCGCCAACGGGTTACCCGGGTCGGCGAACGGCGCGGTGCGGATTTGCGGCTCGGGTCCTAAGGCGGTTAAGTCGGCCGCCGCGGAGTCGACCACATCGCGCACCTCGTCCAACACGGCGTCGCTGTCGGCGTCGTCCTCGAGTTCGACCACCAGCCGGCCCAATGAGCCCTCGACGTGGGCGTTGGCGACGCCGGCGATCTTGCGAACCGGCTCTTCGACCGTCGCCGCGTGCTGGTGCCAGCGTGGGAACGGCAGCAACGGATCCAGGTCGAGGTGTACCCGCCGTCCGCTTTGCCAGCGCAGCGTCGTTGTCCGGCGTTCGGGCCCGCCGTTGGATGAACTACCAATGCCCAGGAATCGGCTGGTCGAGTGACTCACCGACTCCACCACCGGGCTGGCCAGTGACTGCACGGTGCCCGCGGTGTTCGCCACACTTTGTACGCTGGCCTGCAACATCTGTACTGCTCCACCGGTTATCCCGCCGACAACGGCGGTCACACCCGGAATCCTCATTACTCACCCTTCATAAAATGTCTGCCGCGCCATACTCACGACGTCTTAACGACTGTCCACACGAGCCCGCCGCGCGGGCCTGGCAGCGACCGACGACGGCAGCCGTCCGCCCGACTCGGATCACCGGGTTGACGGCAGGCCGAACACAGAGAACGACCCGGGATCAAGAAAAACGGTCAGTGCGGCGACCCCGCCACTACCAGTGTCCAGCACATGAATCGAATGCGCACGTAGGACCCCGTCGGGCGCTCGCCGGTACTCCGCAACGGCGGGCTGGCCGTTGGCGGCCGTCGGGACGAGCACCATGTCGCCGGGGCCGGCGAAGGCGCGCCGCGCCAGGAATCGGGTCACGGCGTCGCGCCCGGTGAACCAGATCGGCAGCGGCGGCATCTCGAGCCTGACGTCGGTTTGCAGCAGCTCGGTCAGCGCCGCCAGATCGGCGTTTTCGAAGGCTGCGCAGTAGCGGTCAAGCAACTCGCGGCGATCGGCGTCGTTCGGTTCGGCCGCGTCCTCTTCGCTGGGCGCAACGTCGGCGAGGTGAGCGCGAGCCCGCTGCAGCGCGCTGTTTACGGCGGCGGGCGTCGTTTCGAGCAATTCCGCCACCTCGGCGGCGCTGAACTGCACCACGTCGCGCAGGATCAGCACCGCGCGTTGACGCGCCGGGAGCTCTTGCAGCGCCGTGGCAACCGCCAGGCGCACGCTGTGCCGTGCGGTGACCGCGGTCTCGGGCGTCACCGCGTCCGGTAACGGCTCAAGCCAGTGGTAGCTGCCGCCGTCGCCGCCGGGATCCGTATCGGGGTCGACCGAGCCGTCGCCCAGCCCCGCGGGCAACACCCGGCGGGCCCGGTTCTCCAGCGCACGCAGGCACGCGGTGGTTGCGATCCGGTACAGCCAGGTCCGTAGCGCTGCGCGTTCCTCGAACGCCTGGTAGCCGAGCCAGCCCCGCAGATAGGTCTCCTGGACAAGATCCTCGGCGTCGTGCACCGAACCGAGCATGCGGTAACAGTGGGCGATCAACTCGGCACGAAACGGCGCCGCCCGCTCGATGAAATCCTCCTGGGCCGGCACGGTCGTTCTCCCATCTCGGCTGGGGACTGAGTCACTGATCCGGGTGGGGATACCCGCCCGTGGATATTCAATCTGTCGATTGGCGATGAATTCGGGTGCTGTGACGTATCGGAACTAATAAGGATCAAACCGAGAGAATTGGCACCGAAAGGCGGACATAAGCATGGACACACCACCCATCGTGTCGGCGCAGGAGTGGGCGACCGCGCGCGAGCAACTGCTGCTGAAGGAGAAGGAGGTGATGCGCGCCCATGACGCGCTGGCGGCCCAGCGGCGGCGGATGCCGTGGCTGCCCGTCGACAAGGAGTACGAGTTCGACGGACCCGAAGGCAAGGTCAACTTGTTGGGACTCTTTGCGGGTCGGCGTCAGCTGATCGTGTATCGCGCCTTCGTCGGGCCGGACATCGACGGCTGGCCCGATCACGGCTGCCGCGGCTGCTCGATGATCGCCGACCACATCGGCAACCTCGCCCACCTGAATGCCCGCGACGCCACGCTGGTGTTCGCCTCTCGTGCGCCGCAGCCGGGCATCGAGCACCTGAAGGCGCGGATGGGCTGGCAGATGCCGTGGTACACCATCACCGACAGCTTCGACGCCGACTTCGGCGTGGACGAGTGGCACGGCACCAATGTGTTCATCCACGACGGCGAGCGGGTGTTCCGCACCTACTTCATCAATAACCGCGGCGACGAGGTGCTGGGGAACACCTGGAGCTTTCTGGACATGACGCCACTCGGCCGTCAGGAAACCTGGGAGGACTCACCGGCGGGCTACCCGCAGGGTCCGTCCTACGAGTGGTGGGACTGGCACGACGAATACGGCGTGCGCGAGCCGTCACGATGGTTCGGCGAACCGGACCCTGACGATCCCAACGATCAACGGCCGCCGCGCGCGGACTGACCGGGCGGTGTGCGTACCCGGATGTCGGCAGTAGTTTTCGTCCGGAGGACACCAGAAGGGAGCGTGCATGTCGGGAGCAACCAGTGACGTCTGGGAGGCGATGTCGACCGCGCGCACGATCCGACGGTTTACCGACGAGCCGGTCGACGACGCCACGCTGGAACGTTGTCTGCAAGCGGCGATGTGGGCGCCGTCGGGAGCCAACGCGCAGGCATGGCGTTTTGTCGTGTTGCGGTCACCACAGCAGCGGGCCGTGGTGGCCAAGGCGGCGGCCCGCGCTTTGGAGGTGATCGAACCCGTCTACGGAATGAGCCGGCCGGCCGGCGATGACCACAGCCGGCGCGCCCGCACCAACCGCGCGACCTACGAGTTGCACGAGCGGGCTGGTGAATTCACCTCGGTCCTGTTCGCGCAGAAGCATTTCCCGACCGCTTCCGAGCTTCTGCTCGGCGGGTCGATCTTCCCGGCGATGCAGAATTTCTTGCTGGCCGCACGCGCTCAGGGCCTGGGCGCGTGTCTGACCAGCTGGGCCGCGTACGGCGGCGAGCAGTTACTCCGGGACGCCGTCGGCGTGCCCGAGGACTGGATGCTGGCGGGGCACATCGTGGTGGGCTGGCCGAAAGGACGGCACGGGCCGGTGCGTCGCCGACCGCTGGGCGAGGTGGTGAACCTCGACCACTGGGACGAGCCCGCGGCCGAGTTCGTCGGCCAACGCCCCTGACGCCGTCAGCTTTTGATGCCGACCGTGATCAGGTCTGAGATGGCACGTGTCCACAGTGGTCGCCGAACCCGATGCTGGGTGTCGACGGTGAATCCGGCGTCCTCGAACAGTCGCCGCATCTCGGCGGACGACGGGTTGTGCGCTGGTGCCCACCTGCTGGTAGACGGCCCCTGCAGCAGCGGTTTGCGTGCACTGAGTGTCGACACTGCCACCAGACCACCCGACGACAGCACGCGATGGAATTCGCGTAGCGCGGCGGGCTGGTCGAAGAAGTGAAACGCCGACGTCGTCACGACCGCGTCCAACGCCCCGGCGTCGAAGGGCAGTTGCTCGGCCGGGCCGCGCCGCCACTGCACCTGCGTCGATCGCGAGCGGGCCTGGTTGAGCATGCCCTCGGACATGTCCACGCCGTAGACCGCGGCGGGATGTAGCTCGCGTTCGATCCGGTCAGCGAGAATCCCTGTGCCGCAGGCGATATCGGCAACCACCGCAGACTGGTGGTCGCGCAGTTGCGCGATCACCTCGTCGTGCGCCGGCCGGTACACCCACTGTTGCAGGAACGGCAGGTTGTAGGCCGGGGCCGCCACACTCCAGAACCGGGTGACGGCGTCGTTGAAACCACGCCGTTGTGGCGTCTGCGTCACTTGGTCGAGGTGTAGTAGATCGTGTCGGCCATCGACACCGAGTCGCTGCCCTGAGGGACGGGCGGAAGGTCATGGTCCGCCAGTAGCTGGCTCATCGGCTTGCCGGCCGACCGCCAGCCCAACGTGTTCAGGTAGACGGCGACGTCATTGCGGTCGCCCTCGTAACCGAGTTCGCTGAACTCCAGGTCGAAGCCATGCGCACGCCATTTGTCGGTGGCCTTGCGCATCATCTCGCGCGCCTGCTCATGGTCGACGTCAGACATGTCCGGGATGGCCTCGGTGGCCAGCCGGCTGCCGTCGGCGCTGAGCGCGGAAATGTTGTCCAGCAAGCGGTCCTGAGCTTCCGGAGGAAGGTAACCAAGCAACCCCTCGGCAATCCACGCGGTGGGTTGGCTTCGATCGAAACCGGCTTCGACCAACGCGGCCGGCCAGTCGTTCCGAAGGTCGATGGCGACCGTGCGGCGATCGGTGGTCGGGGTCGCTCCCAACTCGGCGAGCGTCTTGGTCTTGAACGCGATCACCTCCGGTTGGTCGACCTCGAAGACGGTCATGTCGGTAGGCCAGTCCAACCGGTAAGCGCGGGCATCGAGACCGGAGGCCAGAATCACCGCCTGGCGGATGCCGGCCCGCGTCGCCTCGTGAAAGAACGCGTCGAAAAAACGGGTCCGGGCGGCCATCGCGTCGGGCATCTGCTGGAGTTTCCAGGCGGAGTCGTCATCGTCGACGTCGGCGGTGGCCAGGTCTCCGGCGGCCCATCGGGTGAGGAAATCCACGCCGACGGCTCGCACCAGCGGCTCGGCGAACTGGTCGTTGATCAGGGGGTTATCGGCCTTGGTGGCGACGGCTCGGGCTGCGGCGACCATGGTCGCTGTCGCTCCTACGCTGGTCGCCAGGTCCCAAGTGTCGTTGTCGGTGCGCGGCATGCGTGCTCCTTCGGTAGGTCGGGACGTACTTAGTTAGCATAACAAGTAATTAGTTGGTTTAACAACTTCCCCGCGAACGGGCCGCTCAGGAGTCCAAGGTGGCTCAGCGGCCGCTGATCGCGGCGGTGACTCGCACGATGCGCCGCCCGATGAAGTCGATCCGTCTGCGGGCCAGGGCCTGCAGAGGGTGGACGGCGACAATCATCGCAACCTGGGCGTGGTGGTCGAAGACCGGCGCGGCGATGGTCGCCACCGGCTGCGCTTGACGCGCGGTGCCGTCATCGGAAAGGAAGCCGATCGTAGTGAACTCCATCAACAACTGATCGGTGATCTCGCGGACGCGGGCAGGCAGTCCGTCGCTGGGCAGTGTTCCCACCACGTGGGCCACCTGGGTCAAAGCAGGCGTGGTGCAGTCCACGTCGAATCCTCGCTGACGGGTGCGGGCCAGCACCTCTTCGAGGCGACGCGCGAGCACAGCGTTGGTGGCCGCGCTGCGCTGAATCCACGCCTGCTGCTGCTCGTCAGTGTCCCAGGCGGCGAACGCGACTCCGAATGGCGGGGCGTAGCGGATCCGGTCGCCGGGTGTGCTGCCGGACTGCTGGCCGGCGTCCTCGAACGCGGTGATCACCAGCGAATCGCCGAATCGCTCGACCACTGAGGTGGCGTAACCGAATTCGTCGGCAAGTTGTAGCGCCGCGGTTCGGGCGGAGTGCGCCAGCGGGCGCGCGGTCTCGACTCGCGTCGCCACCACCGCCAGGGCCGGCCCCAGCGAATACGTCTTGTCGACCGGATCGCGACTGGCCCAGCCGCGATCGCACAGCGTCGTCAGGATGGCGTGTGTGGTCGCCTGAGTCAGCCCGAGTTCGCGCACCACATCGGAAAACCGCAGCCGGGCTTCATCGGAGCCGGCGAGTAGTTCGACGACGTCGAGAACGCGCGTGGTCGGGGCCGACGGCGGAATAGCTTGACTTCCTTTCGAAGCACTTCCTACTCTGAGCCTCAGATTATCGAGATGTTATCTCGAATAGTCGAGAACAGCCAAGCACGAAGGGGTGTGCGGATGCGTGCGGTGGTGTTGCGTGACGGTCGGCTCGACGTCCGAGAGGTCGCCGACCCGGTTCCCGGCCCGGGCGAGCTGCTGCTGCGAACACTGAGCACCGCGATCTGCGCGTCGGACGTGCATTTCATGGATCACCCGGAGATGGGCGTCGACGACCCGACCGGCCGCTCGCTCTACGACGCGAACCGCGACATCGTCCTCGGCCATGAATTCGTCGGCGAGGTCGTCGGGCATGGACCGGGCTGCACAGAACGGTTTTCGGTCGGCACGCGGGTGACGTCCATTCCGATCCGTCTGGTCAACGGCGGCGCTGACGGCGCGCGGATCATCGGTCAGCACCCGGAGGCGCAGGGCAGCTTCGCTGAATTGGTGGTCGTCGCAGAGGCATTGGCCAAACCTGTCGACGGCGACGTAGCAAGCGATGCCGTGGCCCTGACCGACGCGTTCGCGGTCGGAGAGTTCTACGTGCGCGCCGCGCGGATGGAGCCAGGGGAGATACCGGTCGTCGTCGGGGCCGGCGCGATCGGATTGTCGGCGGTCGCCGCGCTGGCCGCCCGTGGCGTCGAGCCGATCGTCGTGTCGGACTACAAATCAGATCGCCGAGAGCTGGCGCTCGGCAGCTTCGGGGCGCATATTGCCGTTGATCCGGCGGAGCGGTCTCCCTTCGACGTGTGGCGTGACCTGCGTCCAGATCGCGGGCTGTGGGGTCCGCTAGTGGTCTTCGAATGTGTTGGCGCCGCAGGCCTGATCCAGCAGATCGTCCAATCCGCCGACATGGGTACTCGGATCTATTGCGCCGGTGGGTGGTACACCGGTGACTCGCTGAGCATCACCGACGCGACCCGTCAAGGCGTCACCATCCAATTCGGCGGCGGCCCGCACCCGCAGGACTGGTACGGCACCCTCGACGCCATCGCTTCCGGTCGGCTGGATCCGCTGCCCAGTGTCGGAGCGGTCGTCGGCCTCGACGACGTGCCCGACGCACTCGATCTGGCCCGAACGTCCGACGGTCCACCGCGAATCGTCGTCCATCCGAACGGAGACGTGAAGTGAGCGAGCGAAAAGATAGGCAAGATATCGCCGATGTCCTGCTGCGGTACGCAACCGGGATAGACCGCCGGGACTGGCCGTTGTTCCGGACGGTCTTCACCGACGATTGCGAATTGGACTACGGCGAAGTCGGTTCCTGGAAAGGGGTCGACGCGGTGACGGAGTTCATGCAGCAGGCGCACGCGATGGCCGGCCACACCATGCACCGGTTGACCAATCAGGTGATCGCGGTCGACGGTGATCAGGCGGAGTCGAGGACCTACGTCGATGCGTTGATCATGGTGGGCGACAACAAATCCGGTGTGAACGCGGCCGGTTTCTACGACGACGAACTCGTCCGGGGCGACGACGGGTGGCGTGTCGCACGTCGCCGGTTCATCCAGGTGCGGGTGGCCTCGGTTGGACAACCGTCGTGACGTTCGCAGAGAAATACGGCCCGTGGGCGCTGGTCGCCGGTGCATCCGACGGCGTCGGCGCGGCGTTCGCCGAGGGTCTCGCCGAGCGCGGCCTCAACGTGGTGCTGGTGGCGCGACGCCAGGGTGTGCTCGACGATGTGGCCGCCGGAATCCGCGACCGGACCGGCGTTCAAACTCACACGCTGGCAATCGATCTCGCTGAGCTTGACGCCACGGCTACCATCGCTGCGGCCACCGATGATCTCGATATCGGGTTTCTGGTCTACTGCGCCGGAGCCGATCCCAACTTCGAACCGTTCCTCGCCAACCCGATCGCAACCGCCGAAGCGATGGTGCACCGCAACTGTGTGGTGCCGATGCAACTGTGTCATCACTTCGCCCCGGCGATGGTGGAGCGGCGCGGCGGCGGCATCGTCATCTTCGGCTCGGGCGCCGGACTTGCCGGTGGACCGAACATGGTGGCCTACGGCGCCACCAAGGCGTTCGACATGGTGTTCGCCGAGGCGCTGTGGAGTGAACTGCACGACAAGGGAGTCGACGTGCTCGGCCTCATCCTCGGCAAGACCAACACGCCGGCATTGCGTCGACTCGAACACAGTCGGGGACTGCTGAGCTCCGACGACGAGGCGCCACCGGACGCCGACAGCGTCGAGCAGGTGGTCGGCGAAGCATTCGAAAACCTCGGCAACGGGCCGACATTGATGGTGGGTGACATGATGCGCGCCGCCGTGCAGATGCTGGGATCGGTGACGCGCAACGAAGCCGTCAACTTCATGGTCCAAGCCCAAGCTGCAGCCATGGGCAGCGGCAGCGGCTGACGCTCCGGCGGCGTTCAGCTACCCAGTTGCTTGATGAACACACTGACGCGGTTGATCAGGCCGTCGGGATTCTGCTCGAACACAAGGCATTCGGGGTATTCGGTAGGCACACCGTCGATGTCGAAGGTCTCGCTCAGCTCGACGTAGCACACTCGATCCGGGGCATGCGAGATCCGCCGTACGTCTAAGCGGTAACCCTCCAGCGAGGCGAACACGCCGCGCAGGAACTTCAGATACGGCTGCTTGCCCTCGACGACGTCGCAGAACGGGCCCTCCCGGATCAAGTCCTCGTCCGCGATCGTGGCCGCCAGGCCGTCCCAGTCATGCACTGCCAGACACGCCAGGTAGCGCTCCACCACGTCGGCCTCATCAGGTTGACCCATGCCATCGCCTCTCTGGAGAAACCGTAGCTTCGCCGTCAAGGGTTCACGCCAGACTTCCCAGGCCGCTAAGGGCCTGGGATGTCTGGGTTGTTAATCAGTTCAGCGGCTGAGCCTCAGAGGCCGAGGAACGCCAGCGGATCGATAGCGGTGGCCGCAGCAGACGCCGCGTCAAGACCACCGGTGAAGGCGTCGCCCGGGTCCAGCGCCGAAACAGCGTCGATACCGCCGAACAGCGAGTCCAGGTTGAGGTCGCCCCATGGCGTCACCAACGTGTCGGTGACGGTGTCGGCAGCGCCACTGACGCCCGGGATCGCGGTGTAGACGTTCTCGATCCCGTCGCCGAGGTTGAAGACGTCGTAGACCGATCCCGCTGTCGGCAGATCGGAGGACGTGCCGGTGACACTTGCGACGGTGAACTCCGTATTGGTCAAGCCCAACAGGTTGGTCACATCCTCGTTGCCGCTAATGCTTCCGACCTCAGTGGCGTCCGACCCGGAGCCGCTATAGATGTTGAAGTCTTGCTGGTTGAGCGCCAGGGTGGAGCCGGGGGCGAAGGTGACCGTGGCTCCGCCGAGCTCCAACAGCGGGTCTGCACCAACGATCTGGTACACGGGGTCGAAGCCTTCGGTCCCGGCGCTGGTGATGGGGTCGAAGGTAGTGCTGCCGATAGTGAAGGCGTCGGCGCCGATGCTGCTGTCGCCTGCCTCGAGACCGGTGAAGGCGTCGCCGGGCTGCAGTGGTGCTGCCGCGTCGATTCCGCTGACCAGCGAGTCCAGGTTCACGTTGCCGAACGGCGTCACCAGTGTGTCGGTGACGGTGTCGGCTGCGCCGGCGGTGCCCGGGATCGCGGAGTAGACGTTCTCAAACCCGTCGCCGAAGTTGAACGCGTCGTACACAGACCCCACTGTCGGCAGATCTGCGGCATCTCCAGCGTCAGCCGGTGTGGCACTTGTAACGACGATTTGCGTGCTGGTGAAGCCCAATAGGTCTGTCACATCTTCGCCGGTCGTAATGGTCCCGACGTCGGTGGCGCTCGACCCGCTGCCGCTGTAAACATCGAAGCTCTGAGGGGCGAAGTCGTTGATGGCGTCGGCGGGATTACCGACGTTCGAGCCGCCGATCTCCAACAGCGGCGGAGAGGTGGCCAGTTGGACGACCGGGTCGAAGCCCTCGGCTCCGGCCGCGTCGATGGGGTCGAGGGTGAAGCCGCCGATGCTGAACGCGTCCGCCGCGCCGCTGATGTTGCCCACCTCGAGACCGGTGAAGGCGTCGCCGGGCTGCAGGGGCGCAGCGGCGTCGATGCCGCTGAACACCGAGTCCAGGTTGATGTCGCCGTTCGGTGTCACCAGGGTGTCGGTGACGGTGTCGGCTGCGCCGTCGGTGCCCGGGGTCGCGGTGTAGATGTTCTCGTACCCGTTGCCCAGGTTGAACGCGTCATACACCGATCCCACCGCGGGCAGGTCCGAGGCGTTTCCACCGTCGGCAGCGGTGTCACCCGTGACAGTGAACTCGGCGTTGGGGCAGGTGGCAGCGCGGCCACCGCCTCAATCGACAGTTTTAGCTGCGATTTTGTTATACGTAGGTACAATACGCCCCTGAGACAATCTGGTCTGTAGCTCAGACAAAGCTCGGCCGCCAGGACCTGGTCTGACGACAGGCTGACTATGCTGCAAGCCGCGCCAGTAGGCCCGACCATGGTGCCTATACTCCGAGCAAGCGGGTAACGGGATTCTCTCTCCAGGAGAAGGCGTTCTCGCGCGCGACGATGCAGCGGGAGGCGGGTCGGAAGTGACGGGAGCCTGTGCCGGCAAGGTCGCTCTCGTGACGGGCGCTAGCCGCGGACTGGGGAAGGCGATCGCCCAGCGGTTGGCCGCCGAAGGCGCCATGGTCGGGCTCACCGCGCGCACCATCGAGCCCGATCCCAAATACGCCGGATCGCTTCGGCAGACGCTCGAGGAGATTAGCGGCGCCGGCGGCTCGGCGATCGCAATCCAAGCTGACTTGTCCAAACGCGAAGACCGGGAGCGACTCTTCGCCGAGATGGTCGAACGCGTTGGTGCGCCGGACATTCTGGTCAACAACGCCGCCGTGACGTTTCTCCGTCCGCTCGACGAATTCTCGGAGCGGCGCATGCGGCTGATGATCGAAATGCATGTGGTGGCGCCGATGCATCTGACCCAACTGGCTATCCCCGCCATGCGCGAACGCGGCCGCGGGTGGGTGCTCAACATCACCTCGGTCGGCGGCGATCTTCCCGATGGCCCGCCGTTCTCCGAGTTCGACCGCGCAGCCGGATTCGGTGTCTACGGCACCGTCAAGGCGGCCCTGAACCGGCTCACCAAAAGCCTTGCGGCCGAGCTTTATGACGATGGCATCGCGGTCAACGCGGCCGCCCCGTCCAACCCGGTCGCCACACCCGGCGCCGGCACGCTCGATCTGGCCAAGACCGACACCGAAGACATCGAGCTCATCACCCAGACCGCGCTCACCCTGGTCACCGGCGACCCTAAGTCGATGACCGGCCGAATCGCGCATACGCAGCCGTTCCTGCGTGAGATCGGGTGGTTGCGCTGAGCGACCCGCTGCTGGTCCAGCTTGCTGAGCGGCTTGCGTCACGTGACGTTTCGGCGCTGGAGCCCCTGTCGGGTGGCGCATCAAGCCTGACCTATGTAGGCAGGTATGCCGAGCGGCCGGTGGTCGTCAAGGTGGCACCGCCCGGGGTCCGCCCGATCGCGCATCGCAACGTCCTGCGGCAAGCCCGCGCCATCCGGACGCTCGCGCCGACGCCGGTCCCCGTGCCGCAGGTCCTCTTCGACGACCCGGGCGACCCACCCGACGTGCCGCCGCTGTTCGTGATGTCCCATGTGGACGGGACCACCTGCGAGCCGCTATTCGATGGAGCTGACGGTGGCCCTGAACCCGTTGTGGCTGAGCGCTTTCGAAACGCCGCGACCACCATGGCGCAGCTACACCGCATCGAGCCGGGCGCCGTCGGTCTCGAGTCCGAGACGGTAATCGGACCGTTCGCGGAGGTCGAGCGGTGGTGCCACACCCTGGAAACCGTCGATCCCGCGCTGGCGCCGGGATGGCGTGATGTCGCCGACGCCTTGAGGATCAGTGCACCGCCGACCCTGCCGCCCGCAATCGTGCACGGTGACTTCCGGCTCGGCAACCTGCTGGC